>Ga0209641_10002258_pt1 | contig 16724 bp, 15 predicted proteins | sample RifCSP16_1_FD_184022 | JGI IMG/M metagenome (GOLD analysis project Ga0209641, IMG submission 184022) | Soil microbial communities from Rifle, Colorado - Rifle CSP2_sed 16_1 (SPAdes) (version 2) | ecosystem: Environmental > Terrestrial > Deep subsurface > Rock core/Sediment | place: Rifle...
CCTGCTGCTCGCTGAGCTGGGCGTCGAGCGCTTCGAGCTCGGCCCGCGCCGCGTCGACCTCCGTCCGGGCCCGGTCCAGGTCTTGCTGGCTCAGGATCCCCTCGGCGTGCAGCACCTTCACGCGCTCGAATTGCTGGCGGGTGAACTCGAGGCCGGCCTGCTTGGCGGTGCCCGTGTCCCGCTGGCTCTTCACCGTCGCCTGCTGTCGCGCGGGATCGATCTGCATGAGCGGCGTGCCGGCGGCCACACGGTCTCCCGAGCGGACGAGGATCTCGGTGATCTGGCCCTCGACCTCCGGCATGATCACCGCCGAATCGCGCGACTTGAGGGTGGCCAGGTACTCCGTGACGTCGTCGATCGGCACCGCGCGCGCCACCTGGATCTGGACGGGCAGCGCCGGCATGCCCTGGCTACGAGCCCCGTTTCCGGCGTCGCTCCGGCAGCTGCTCGTCGCCGCCACGGCAGCCAGAGTGAAGGTCGCCCAGACGAAGTGGCTACGGCATCGGGTCGACGCAAGGGGAACCATCGGACCACTCTCCCGAACGGGCCTTACCCTAGCACGCGTCGGAACGCGATTGGGTCCGGCGGGCTGCCTTCAATCGATTGGAGGTCATGCCGGCGCTGCTTTGCTGGCCGCCGCGATTGCCTCACCACACAATATGCGAGACCCGACAGGAACCACTTCAGGGCGAGGCTGTACGGGATCGGGTAGATCACGTAGCTGTCGTAGGCCTGGCTGATCCCGAAGAAAAGGCCGATGATCACGCCATAGCGGGCGCCCTCGGCGAGCCCCTTCCCCTCCGTTGTCATGGCTCGATCCTCCTCCCTCTTCGGCGTCTGTACGGAGTTGGCTCATTCTAGTCCGGCTCCTGGCGGAGGCAAGGCACCAGGCCCTCTTGATTGAGCGGGGCGCCGGAAGCGCCCGGGTCGACGACGATCCAGTCGGCCTCACCGTTCGGGCCGGCGATGTGGCCGTCGAGACTGGTGGCCACCGAATAGCAGACGGGCCTCCGTTCTCCCGTGCGCCTCACCCTCGCGGGCGCAACCCTCGAGACGCAGCGTGCTAGTCTTCGGACAGCGGCCATGCTCCGCGCGGCCACCGGCCTCGTTACGTGCGTCGTTCTTTCCGGAGCGCCCGCTGGCCCCTCCCCGGACCGGGATCCCTCGCGCCTGCGGCCGGGCCTCTTCCTCTATGCCGCCCCCGACCTGCTCGAGCCCCGCTTCGCGGAGACCGTGGTCCTTCTGATCGAGCACGGGCCGGACGGCTCGATGGGCCTCGTGGTGAACCGGCCCACGGACATCCGCGTCCGCCAGGCCCTCGAGGAGGTCGAGGAGGCGCGCGGCTCGGATCTTCCCCTGTACTGGGGCGGCCCAGTTCAGCCCGAGGCAGTCCTCGCGCTGGTGCGCTCCCCGCGCCCGAGCCCCGGCGCCCGGACCGTCCTCGCCGACGTTCACCTCACCGGGGATCTCGCCGACGTCCGGGCCGCGCTCGCGGGGCGTGACCCGCACGGCGGTCTGCGCGTCTACTCCGGCTACGCCGGCTGGGCCGCCGGCCAGCTCCAGGCCGAGGTCCGCAGGGGAGACTGGGTGCTGGACCGCGCCGACGCCGCTTTGGTCTTCGCCCCCGACCCCTCGAACGTGTGGCCGAGGGTCCACCTCATCCTGAATCGTCTGGAGGTGCGTGATCGCTCCGCGCCGTTACTCTTCTACCCGTTCCGGAACGAGTTAAGTCGACGTGCTACGAGATCGGGACCCCATCGCCGCCTGAAGGCGCACCGAGTCCGCGTGCCGGAGGCGGTGGTAGACTCCCCGCCGCCCTCGACGGAGGCGGCCATGATCCGAGAAGCGACGGTCCTGGCGTCACTGTGTCCCTTGTTCGCCGCGGCGGCCCTCACGCGGGCGGCGGAGCCAAAAGCGCCCTCGACACGCGAGCTCGAGCGCATCAACTGGATGGAGTTCCGGGAGTGGGTCCCGGGGAAGGTGCAGACGGTGCTGCTGCCGCTGGGGACGCTCGAGGCCCACGGCGTCACCGCCAACGGGGCGGACATACTGGCCCCGGTGGCGATCGCGCGTGAGATCGCCCCGCAGCTGGAGGCCTTCGTCGCCCCCGTGATTCCCTACGGCTTCACGGGGTCGATGGACGCCTACCCGGGCGCTTTCACCGTTCCCCAGGAGCCCTATAGGGCCTACGTGCGGGCGGTACTGGTCGGCCTCGCCCGCAACCGCTTCCGCAACATCGTGATGATCAACGGTCACGGCGGGGGCCAGACGGCGATCCTCTCCGCCCTCGCCCAGGATGTGGGGCGCGAGGAGAGGGTGCGGATACTGGTCGTGAACTGGTGGTCCCATTGCGCGGACGTGACGCGGGAGGTCTTCGGGGAGGACGGAGGCCACGCGGGAGACAACGAGACGGCGTTCATGCAGGCAATCGATCCTGCGCTCGTCCACCCCGAGCGTTACCGGCCGGAGATGGCGCTCCCGAACCCGGCCCCCGGAGCCTGGAGCGCCTACCCCAGCCCGACGACGATCGGCCTCTACACGGCCAGGCAGGGGTACCCGAGGTTCGACGCGGGGAAGGCGAAGATCTACTTCCGGAAGGTCAACGACAAGGTCCTGGCCCTCGTCGAGGACACGATCCGGCGCTGGGACGCTGCCGGGCTCTGAGAGAAACGAGAGGGGAGCGATGAACGGAGAGAAGACCCGGCGCGAGTTCGTGAAGGCGAGCGCGGCGGCGTCGATCGCGGCGGCGGTCCCGGCGAGCGTACAGGGCGGGACGCCCACGATGCTCCTGCGTCGGGCGACCCCACCGGTCGTGATCGCTTCCGAGAACGGCCACAAGTACAGGAACGGCGGGCCTCGCACCTGCGTCGAAGAGGCCTACCTGAGGATCGCCCGCGGCGAGGACGTGCTCGACGCCCTCATCGCCGGGGTCAACATCGTCGAGCTCGACCCCGAGGACACGAGCGTCGGCTACGGGGGTCTGCCCAACGCCGACGGCATCGTTCAGCTCGACTCCTGCTGCATGCACGGACCGCGGAGACGGGCGGGGGGTGTCGCTGCCCTCGAGGGTGTGCGCACTCCGTCGCAGGTGGCGAAGGCGGTGATGGACGAGACCGACCACCACCTGCTCGTCGGAGGGGGCGCGCAGGCCTTCGCCCGCAACATGGGCTTCACGATCGAGGCCGACCTCAACACCGAGCGCTCGCGGCGGAAGTGGCTCGAGTGGAAGCGGCGGATCGACCCCAAGCACTACGTCGACCCCACGAAGCGGGCCGAGGCGGGGGAGGCCGCCTTCCGGGGGATGGTGGCCGAAGGCCGGCTGGAGCGGAGGCACCGCTACGGCACGATCAACTGCAATGCCGTCGGACCGAAGGGTGAGGTCTGCGGGGTCACCTCCACGAGCGGGCTCGCCTTCAAGATCCCCGGACGGGTCGGCGACTCACCGATCCTCGGCGCAGGGCTCTGGGTCGACAACGAGGTCGGCGCCGCCGGGTCGACGGGGCGCGGGGAGGCCAACCTCTACAACCTTTCGTCGTTTCTCATCGTGGAGAGCCTGCGGCGGGGCATGGCGGCCATGGACGCCGCGATCGAGGCCTTGAAGCGCGTCCAGGCGAACACGGTCGAGAGACGCCTCCTGAACTCGAGGGGGCTGCCGAACTTCCAGCTCACCTTCCACGTGCTGACGAAGACGGGCGAGCACGCCGCGGTCTCGATGTACGCGGCGGAGGCCGGCCGCGAGGAGCGCTTCGCGCTCTGCACCGAGGACGGGCCGCGGACGCTGCCCTGCGACCCTCTCTTCGAGGGCGGGCCCGAGGATTGACGGAGGCGAGGCCGCTCTTCACGCCGCGCTTCTTCATGATGTGCGGCTTCACCTTCACCGTCTTTCTCTCGCTCTTCCAGCTCCTGCCCACGGTCCCCTTTCGCATCCTCGATCTCGGGGGCACGACCGTCATCGCCGGGCTCTTCCTGGGCCTCCTCACCTACGCCTCCGCGCTCTCCGCGCCGGTGACCGGGGCCCTCGCCGACCGCATCGGCAAGCGGCGCATGCTCATCGTGACGAGCCTCGCCATCGCCGCCTTCTCCGTGGCCTACGGCCTCAGCCGGACGTACTGGCTTCCGCTCGTGCTCGTGGCGTTCCACGGGATCTTCTGGTCGGGGCTCCTCTCCGCCTCCTCCGCCTACATGACCGACTTCATACCGGAGGGCCGTCGCGCGGAGGGCATCGGCTACTGGGGGATGTCAACGATGCTGGCGGTGGCGGTGGGGCCGGCGGTCGGCTTCTGGATCTACCGGCAGGGCTGGGGCTGGCTGTGCGCGGAGGCGGCGGCCCTCAACCTCGTCATGGCCGCCATCGCCTGGCGGCTCGACGAGACCGACGTCGCGGCGCGCCGGACCTCGCGGCGGATGGCGGTCGCGGAGCTCGTCGAGTGGCGCGTCCTCGCGGTGGCGCTGAGCCTCTTCCTCGTCTCCTTCGGCTACGGTGGGATCACGAGCTTCGTGGCGCTGCACGCCGAGAGGAGCGGCATCACGCCCAAGGGCGTCTTCTTCATGACCTTCGCCCTCGTGGTGCTCCTGACCCGCCTCGTCTCCGGGCGCATCGCGGACCGGGTCGGCCACCGGCGGTTCTTCCTGCCCTGCCTGGCGCTCGCCACCGCGGGCCTCGCCCTGGTCGCGGCGAGCCGAACGCGCCCTGCCCTCGTCGTCGCCGCCGCCGTCTTCGGCCTCGGCTTCGGCAACATGTACCCCGCCTTCGTCGCGCACGTGGTGCGCTTCGTCGACCCTGCGCGGCGCGGCGCCGCCTTCGGCGGGATCCTCGCCGCCTTCGACACCGGGGTGGGCACGGGGTCGATCGCCGCCGGCTGGATCGCGCAGAGGCTGGGGCTGCCCGCGGCCTTCGGCGCCGCCGCCGTTCTCTCCGCCTTCGCCATCCCGTACTTCCTCTGGGCGGAGAAGCGCTGGCTCCTTCGGAGGTCGGCGGACTGAGGACTGGATCGCCCGACAGCTCGCCGAGCCCGCCCCCGGCACGACGACCGTGGTGTTCCACTCCGTGGTCGAGGAGTATCTGGGCGACCAGGAGCGCGAGGCCCTCCGCGCCCTCCTCGCCGATGCCGGGGGGCGGGCGAGCGCGGACGCGCCCTTGGCCTGGGCGCGGCTCGAGCCGTTGACGGATGTGCGGACACACGGCCTGAGTGAGCTTCTGGCCCGGCGGCGACGAGCGCCTCCTGGCGGTCGCTGGGGCCCACGGCAGCGACGTGAGGCGAGCGCGGGGGGGCGGCGGCATACCGCCTGAGGATCAAGCGCCTCTATGCCTCGACTGGGCCGAGGCGCCCACCCGTCAGCGACGCTCGGCCGGCGTAGGCAGCGTCAGGGGGCGGCCAGTCACGGCGGCGTAGAGCACATCGGGGTCGATGTCTGCGCCATTCGGCCAGACGACCGTCCCCAGTTCCGGATCCACGCGAACCTCGGCGAACCGCGCCGGGTCGAGGAGAGGCGCGAAAACGCCCTCCCAGCGGATGATCCGGTCGAGGTCCAGCTCCCCTTCGACGCCGTCGGCGAAGCGCAGGTGCAGTCGATGGCCACCGACAGCGCGGGCTTCCACCACGTCGATCAGCACAGCCTCGCTCATGCCTCGCCCGGTCCCCACAGCCACGCCGCGCCACGTACGCCGCTCGCGTCGCCGTGCACGGGCGGGCGCAGCGGCGTGTCCACCCGATCCGAGAAGGCCCAGCGTTGCCAGAGCCGTGGCACGCTCTCGTAGAGCCGCGGGATCCGCGACATGCCCCCGCCCAGCACGACCACGTCGGGGTCGAGGACATTGAGGACGACGGCGAGCGAACGGGCCAGGCGGTCCTCGTAGCGCTCGAGGGTGGCCCTCGCCCGCGGATCGCCCCCTTCGGCCTGCGCCACGACCGCCGGCGCCTCCAGCGCCTCGCCCGTCGTCTCACGATAGTCGCGGGCGAGGCCGGGCCCGGAGAGGAAGGTCTCGACGCATCCCGTCTTGCCGCAGTAGCAGGGCAGTCCCGGCCACTCGCCCCCGCTCGGCCAGGGCAGCGGGTTGTGGCCCCACTCGCCGGCGATCGCGTTGGGGCCGGTGAGGACCCGGCGGTCCACCGCGATCCCCCCTCCGGTGCCGGTTCCGACGATCACGCCGAAGACGACACGCGCCCCCGCGCCGGCACCGTCCACCGCCTCCGACAGCGCGAAGCAGTTGGCGTCGTTGGCGAAGCGGACGGGCCGCCTCAGCCGGGCCGAGAGATCGCGGTCGAGCGGGCGGCCGATGAGCCACGTCGAGTTGGCGTTCTTCACGAGCCCGGTGGCGGGGGAGAGCGCGCCCGGCATCCCGACGCCCACCGTGCCGCGCGCGCCCGTCTGCGACTCGAGATCGGACACGAGGCCGGCGATCGCGGCGAGCGTCGCCTCGTAGTCGTCGCGCGGGGTGGGCACGCGCCGGCGGGCGAGGACGGCGCCCACCTCGTCGAGGGCGACCGCCTCGATCTTCGTCCCCCCGAGGTCCACCCCGATCCGCATCGTGGCGCTACCGCAGCCGGCCGTACTTTCGCATGGCCGCCAGCAGCCGATCGTGGGGCAGAGCGTAGACGCGCACGTCGTCGGCTCCGGTCATCGTCTCCGCCGCGAGCATCGCGTTCAGGATCGCCTCCTCGGTGGCCTGGACCGTGGCGTAGAAGAGTGGGTTCATGCGGGCGTTGGGCAGCATCTCGACGCGGGGTAGGCCCTCGGCTCCCGTGGTGCGCGCGTTCGCGGTCGAGAAGGCGAGAAAGATGTCGCCGGAGCTGTTCGCGCCGAGGCCGCCCATCCGTCCCACGCCGAGCGCGACGCGTGTCGCGAGTCGCTTGAGCTGGTGGGGGAGGAGAGGGGCATCGGTGGCCACAACAGCGATGATGGAGCCGGTGTCTTCGTCCTCCTCGCGGGTGGCGGGCGCGTCGCAACGGGGTAGGGTCAGCCGCTGGAGCGGCTCGGCCAGGGAGACGCAGGGCAGCAGATCCGGGATCTCCTCGCCGACCGGCACCCCGGCCACGCGCAGCTCGCGCCGGGAGCCGTAGTTGCACTGCACGAGCACGCCCACGGTGTAGCCGCCGGCCCCCGCGTCGAGAAGGCGTGAGGCGGTGCCGATCCCGCCCTTGAAGCCGTGGCAGACCATGCCCGTGCCGCCGCCGGCGTTGCCCTCCGCGACGGGGCCGCCGTGGGCGCCGTCGAGAGCGGCCAGCGCGTGCTCGGGCTTCACGTGGAAGCCGTTGATGTCGTTCAGCCGCCCGTCCCAGGTCTCGGCCACCACCGGCAACCCCCAGGGCTGCAGCCCCGGACGCGTCACCTGCCACTGCAAAATCGCGTCGCGCACCACGCCCACGCTGTGAGTGTTCGTGATCGCGACCGGCCCTTCGAGGATGCCGCTCTCCTCGAGCCACGTCGTGCCCGTCATCTCGCCGTTGCCGTTGAGCGTGAACCAGGCCCCGAAGACGGGGTCGGGGTTCGAACGGCCGCGGGGGTGGACGACGGTGACGCCCGTGCGCACCGGCCCGCGGCCCACCACGAGCCGGCCTTCCCCGGAGACGAGCGTCGTGTGGCCGACCTCGACCCCCGCCACGTCGGTGATGGCATCGAGAGCTGCGGCCGTGCCGCCGAGGAGCCCACTCAGGCCGAGCTCGCGCGCGCGGGGCCGCCCCCCGGCGGCCAGGGCTGCGGAGGCACCGAGGACCCACGCGAGGGCAGCGGCGGCGGCGACGGGAGCCGTTCGGTTCATGGGGGCCAGCACCGGATTCTATCCGGAGCCCGGTCTCGTCGACGGCCCCGCAATCGCGGGACAATGGCGGCCGGGATTCCCCGTCATGAAGCGCCTCTTGATTCTTGTCGGCGCGCTCGCGGCGACGTCGGCCGCGCTCGCCCTCGCCCTCCTTCTCGGCTCCTGGGCCCTAAACACCCACCGCTACATCGAGCACCAAGATCGCCTGCGGCGCGTGCTCGTCCAGCAGCCGACGATGGAGCGGGTGGTCAAGGCCCTGGAGGACGAGGGCAGTCCGCTCATCGCCGCCCCCGCCACCGCCGAGGAGATCGAGACCGTGATCGCCGAGCGGGGGGGGGCGAAGGCGGCCGAGCTGCGCGCGAAGGCCCGGCGCTGGCCGCGGCTGCGCGTCTTCCGCGCCGCGGACATGGTCTACTTCATCTACTTCGACGGCGAGGGGATCATGCGCGACTTCACCTGCGTCAGCCGGTGAGCACGATCAGCCGCTCGTGCGACACCCCTTACCGCCGCCGGAAGGGCAGGACCCGCGCGCCGTCGCGCGGACGCACGAACTCCTCGAGCAGCCGCGCGAAGCGGGGCGCGAGCACGAGGTCGAAAACGTCCTCCTTGCCGGGGAACAACTCGAGCGCGCGCCGGCGAGTGGCGGCGACCAGCTCCTCCGCCTCCGCCCGCCGGAGGCGGCCCTGCCGCAGCACCGCGCAGGTGAGGTCGACGACCACCCGCAGCTGGTGCGCCCGCCGCTGCTCGTCCGCTACCGCTTCGGGATCGGCACCCGGGACCATCGCGATCAGTTTAACCCGGCGATCGTCTCGAGCTTCTCGCGCTGGCCGAGGCGGTAGAAGCGTCGCGCCTCCCGGGCGAGCTCGCCGAGGCGCCGTCGGCGGAGGAAGCGGCCCTCCAGCCACCCGCAGTAGCGGTTCGCGAGCTGCGCCGCCGCGTGATAGCGCTCCGCCCGCTCGCCGGAGACGCCCTCCGCCAGGCGGTAGCTCCGGAAGAGCAGGTGACGCAGGCGCGGCGAAACCGCGCCCTCGTCCTCGAGGCCCCGGAAGAAGAGGACGAGGAGGTACTTGTCCACCTCCGCCTGCAGCTCCAGCTCGAGCTGTGTCACCTGTCGCTGCTTGCGCGCGCGGTGGAGCAGGTAGAGGAAGTGGCTCACCTCCTCGGTCAAGGTGGAGAAGGCACCCAGGTTCGAGGCGTCCAGCCGGTGGCGCGGGTCGGTGCACAGGAGCCGCTCGCCCACCGCCTCCTCGAGCACGACCCCGACGCTCACCTCGTCGCCTTCCTGCGCCACGAGCATCCGGCTGCCGCCGCCCGGAAGACGGGTCGCCTCCTCGGGAGGGATCAGGAACTCGGTCACCGGGGCCTCGGGATCGAGGGCGTAGAAGGCCTCCAGCCGGCGCTGCACGTCGACGGCCAGGGCGCCCAGGGCGGGTCCCGCGCTCAATGCCGCTCGCTCCCCGCCGGCCCGACGGGCGTGATGCCGAGCTCGGCGAGGAGCACCGCCGCGCGCCGACTCCCCGTCTGCACCCAGCGCTCGTAGAGGCGTACCACCGAGGCGGGCGTCGTGAGACGCGTCTTCTCCGAGACCTCGGTCAGGAGGTCGACGAACTCGCGAAAGCGGCCGGCGAGCTCGAAGAACACCCCGGTCCCGACCGCGGCCGCGCGCTCGTGCTCGTGGCCGAGGTGCGCGTAGGCGCGCCCGCCGAGGACGGCGTAGTAGCGCACATCGCCCTCGCGGCCGGGAAGACTGTCGGCGAAGAACCCGGACACGAAGAGAGCGGTGTCCGCAGTGACGCGGAGGAGCTGGGCCCGCTCCCATCTCGAGGCCTCGAGCGCCCTCGCGTAGAGGATGGCGAGGGGCAGCTCGTCGTATCCGGGCTCCCGCCCCGGCAGGCGCTCCCCGCGGAGGAACGCGGCGAGCAGGTTCACGAGGTAGCACTCCGTGAAGGCCGAGGTCGCTACCTTCTGATGCTCCATCGCTTCGAGGAGCTGCTCGCGGAAGTACTCGACCGCCGTCGCCGGGCGCACGAGCCAGTCCCTCATCGGCATCCTCCTCCCGCCCCTACCGCGGGCCCGTTCCCACCTGTTTTTCTGCATGAACCGTGCACGAGATCGCCGCGCCCTCGCCCTTGGTGGCAAGGTGCTGGCGCACAGTCACTTGGGATGCGTCGCCAGGCGGAGACGTCCGGATTCCGGGCGGAGGGCGCTGTCACCTCCCGTGACAGCAGCGTCAAGGGCGTGAGGGGGCCCTTGCGAGGAGCCGGCGGTGGTCGACCATGAGGCAGCGGTCCATGACCACCGTCAGCCCCGCCTCGCGCGCACGCCGCGCGCCCTGGTGGTCGATGCAGCCGAGCTGGAGCCAGAGGGCGCCCGCGCCGGCGGCGAGGACGTCGTCGATCACCTCCGGCAGGGCCTCGGAGCGGCGGAAGACGTCGACGAGGTCCACCCGCCCCGGGATGTCCTGCACGCGGCGGTAGACCACCTGCCCGAGGATCCGCTCCTCGCGGGGATAGACGGGGACGAGATCATAGCCCTGCTCGAGGAGGTAGCGCGCGACGCGGTGCGAGTCGCGATGGGCCTTGGGGGAAAGTCCCACGACCGCGATGCGGCGCGTCCCCAGCAGCAGGCGCCGCGTGGTCTCCTCGTCCGGGTTCGCGAAGGGGGCGACCATCGGATCAAGGAATAGCACAGGTGGAGCGGCATCGGTTGGCGCTCGCGGGTCGAGAGCGCCAGCCCGACGGCGCGCTCCCGCTACTGCACGAACGTGACCCCCGCGGTGAGAGAGGCGCACGGCCGCGGGAACGCTCAGTCGCCTCCCGCGTTCAGCAGGGACGTCCAGTTCACGATCGCGTGGAAGGCGACGCTCGATCGGGCCGTCACCGGCACGTTCAGGAGGAAGCGCCGGCCGTCCGGCGTCACGTCCTCGAGGATCGGCGTGTCGCGGTCCGGAGCTTCCGGAAGCCTGAACAGCGCCCTCGGCGTGCCGGGCCGGAAGACGGGCTGCGTGTCGATCGAGACCGCCACGACGTTCCCGTCCGGCGCCACGTAGTACAGCTCCCGGCCGTCGCCTCGCCACCGTGCCTGTGATCCGCCCCCCGGCGAGATCTGCCATTGCTCGAGGGATCCGGACGAGGGCCGGACGTTGACTTCCGGACGTCCCGTCTCGTCGGAGAGGTACGCCACCCACCGGCCATCCGGCGAGACCTCGGGATAGGTCTCGTTGAACGGCGTCTTCAGCAGCACGCGTGACTCGCCCTTTCCATCGAGGCTCAGGATCTTGATGTCCTCGTTCGTCTCGGGATCCTGCTCCGAGAAAAGTACAGACTTGCCGTCCGGCATCCAGCTGCCCGTGACCTTCCAGTTCGGCGACTCGTGGAGCAGCTCGGCGTCGCCCCCCTCTCGGAGCGACCTGACGCAGAGGTCCTGGACGCCCTTCGGCTGGCAGACGAACATCAGCCGGCTCGCGTCGCGCGACCAGGCAGGACCGAAGAACAGCCCACTCTTCTGAGTGAGGCGGAACTTACGGTCGTACTCGAGGTCCTGGATCCAGAGATCGCTCGGCGCCCGCGCGGAGTCGGCGAGAACGAAGGCCACCTTCTTGCCGTCCGGAGAGACCCGCGGCGTTCCGTAGAAGCCGGGCGGGCCGAGCGATCCGAGCACGCGTCCGCCGCGCTCGTACCAGTGGAGGACGGTCTTGCGCGCGACCTCCGGCAGGTACACGATGGTTCCTTCGTTCGAGGCCGCGAACACGACGAGGTTCTTCGGCTCCCAGAAGCTCAGCTTCTCCTTGGTGATCGGGACGGGGTGGCCGATCAGGCGCCGTGACCCCGGATCGAAGCGCCACGCATACAGGCTGGCGGATCTCCCGTAGAGCAGATAGCCCGGCTCGACGTACTGGGCGTTCGTGGCGTCGTCGATCAGCACCCTCGCCTCGGGGGAGTCGAGCGATGCGAGCATGAGCCGGCCCACTTCCGGCTTCCCGGAGATCCGGGCGCGGAGCAGATAGAGGAAGTGCCTGCCGTCCGGAAGGAAGTGCGGCCAGCGGTGTGTGGTCTCCTTCTCCGGATCGAAGTGGGTGACGGGCTTGGGCGTTCCCTCCCCGGTGGCAGCGACCGCGTGGATCGGCGAGCGAATGTTCGGCGAGAACAGGATGACGTCGCCGTGGCCCCAGCTCCCACCGCGCCCGGAAGGGGCCTCGGCGAGAACCTGCGGCGAGCCTCCCCGCAAGTCGATCTTCTTCAGCTTGCCGTCCGCGAAGAACCCGAGGTAGCGGCCGTCCGGTGACCAGAAGGGGTACCAGGCTCCCGTGGTCTCGGAGAGCGGCCGGGCCGTCATCTCGGAGAGATCGCGGACCCAGATCTGCTTGCTGCCATCGCCCGCGATCGCGACGAAGGCGAGCTGTGTTCCATCCGGAGACAGCGCCACCCCGAGCTCGTCGAACGGGATCAGCGCGGCGTCCATCGGGGGATCGAGCGTCGCTCGAAACGCGACCGCCGGCTTGGGCACGCGGAGAAGATGGGCGGCGGCAAGGAGCGTCGTCGCCGCTCCCAGGAGCGCCACGAGCAGCCAGGCCAGCCGCTCGCGGCTGCGGCGGCGCAGCGACAGGGCCGCCGGCACCCCGGCCTGCGAGCCGGCCTCCGCGATCCACCGCAGCTCGCTCGCCACGTCGTGGGCGCTCTGCCAGCGGTCGTCCGGGTCCTTCTCCAGGCACTTGCGCACCACGTGGTCGAGCGCGGGCGGCATGACCGGCTGAACGGACGAGATGGGCGGCGGCTGCGCCGAGAGGATGGCCGCGATCAGGCTCGTCTTCGACTTGCCTTCGAACGCTCGCCGTGCCGTCGCCATCTCGTAGAGGAGCGCTCCGAGCGCGAAGATGTCGGTCCGCGGGTCGGCTTCGACACCCTCGAACTGCTCTGGGGCCATGTACTGGAACGTGCCGAGAATCGTCCCCGCGGTGGTGAGCGGCTTCGCCTCGGTCGGCAGCTCGGTCGACGTCGAGAGGCCGATACCCGCTGCGGAACGGGCGAGGCCGAAATCGAGAAGCTTCGCGCCCGTCTTCGTGAGCATTACGTTCCCGGGCTTGAGATCGCGGTGCACGATGCCCTGCTTGTGCGCAGCTTCGAGCGCGTCGGCAACTTGTGCTCCGAACTTGACGACCTGGTCGAGCGGGAGCGGGCTCCGCTGCAGGCGATCCACGAGGGATTCCCCCTCGAGAAGCTCCATCACCAGGAAGTGCGCGTCACCCTCGTGGCCGACGTCGAAGAGCGTGCAGATGTGGGGATGATTGAGCGAGGAGATCGTCTTCGCCTCGCGCGCGAAGCGGGCGCGGAACAGATCGTCCTGCGCGAACTCCGGCGGCAGGATCTTGATCGCGACCTCGCGATCGAGGCGCGTATCGCGGCCGCGCCAGACCTCACCCATCCCGCCCGCTCCCAGGGGCGCGACAAGCTCGTAAGGACCCAGGCGCGACCCGGCGGTGATTGCCATGGGCACGGATTATCGCGCGGATCGGCAGCGGCTGGAACCGGAGAGCGACGGGCCTCGATCGACGGAACGGGTCTTACTCCACCCCCCGGCTCGGGCAGGCGGCACCTCACTTTCGGCAACGCCGCGATAGAATCCCCCGTCGTCCGAGGGCTGCGAGCGCTCAGCTCGGCGCTCGGGCGTTGCGAACTCATTCGGCCAACCGGCGCGATTCCTGATGGCGGCGCGGGCTGATCCTGGCGCCAGCGGGAGGGGGACGACATGCGCACGGACGTCATCGTGATCGGGAGCGGCCAGGCAGGCGTGCCCCTGGCGGCGCGGCTCGCCGAGGCCGGCAAACGCGTCCTGCTGGCCGAAGCCGGTGACCTGGGCGGGACCTGCGTCAACAACGGCTGCACGCCCAGCAAGACCATGATCGCCAGCGCGCGGGCCGCCCACGTGGCGCGCCACGCCGGACGGCTGGGGGTCCGCGCCGGGGAAGTGACGGTGGATCTCCCCGCGGTCGTCGACCGCAAAGAGACCATCGTCCGCCGGTGGCGCGCGGGGGTTCAGAAGAGGCTCGACCGGGCGGGGGAGCGCCTCACCCTGGTCCGTGGCCGCGCGCGCTTCGTGGGCCCGCGCGAGATCGAGGTGAGCGGCGAGCGGCACTCTGCCGACATCGTCATTGTGAACGTCGGCTGCCGGCCGGCGGTGCCGCCCATCCCCGGTCTCGAGGAGGTGCCGTGGCTGGACAACACCAGCCTCATGGAGCTGCGGCAGCTCCCCTCGCACCTCCTCGTGCTCGGCGGCGGGTACATTGGCTGCGAGTTCGCCCAGATGTTCAGGCGCTTCGGCTCCGAGGTGACGGTCATCGAGGCGCTTGAGCGACTCCTGGCCCTCGAGGACCCCGAGACCTCGACGGCGCTGGAGGGCGTCTTCAAGAGCGAGGGGATCCGCGTCGAGGCGGGCGCTGGAGCGCGCAGCGTTTCGCGCGACGACGGCCAGATCGTCCTCCGCCTGGAGGCTGGCAAGGAAGTGCGCGGGTCGCACCTGCTCGTGGCCGTCGGCCGGCGCCCCAACACCGACGACCTCGGCTGCGACGCGGCGGGAGTGGTGCTTGACCGGCGCGGCTTCATCCCCGTGGACGACCGCTACCGTACGAGCGCCGAGAGCGTCTATGCGGTGGGGGACGTGACGCCCGGCCCGCAGTTCACACACGCCTCGTGGGACGACCACCGGCTGCTCTACGACATCCTCATGGGCCGGGGCTCGCGCGGGCGGGGCGACCGCCTGGTCCCCATCACGGCCTTCACCGACCCGCAGGTGGCCCGCGTCGGCCTGACGGAGCAGGAGGCCCGGGCGAAAGGGCTCGAGCCCGAGGTCGCCACCATGCCCTTCGGCCACATCGCCCGCGCCATCGAGGTCGACGAGACCGCGGGTACGATGAAAGTGCTCATCGATCCGAAGAGCGAGAAGATCCTCGGTGCGGCGATCGTGGGTGCCGAGGCCGGCGAGCTGATCCACGTCTTCGTGGCCCTCGTTCAGGCCGGCGCCACTGCCCGGGCCATCGTGGACGCCGAGTGCGTCCACCCGACGTTCGCGGAGGGGCTGCAGTCGCTCGTCATGAGGCTGAAGCGGTACGCGCTGGCGTGAGCGCGTTGCGAGGCGGCGCCCGTACGCCATATCGTTGGGGTTCATGGTCGAGAAGGAGCGCATGCCGCCGCTTTCCCCCGTCACCCTCGCGGAGTGGGTTGCGGACGCGCGGCGGCGCACGTTCGAGCTGGTGGCCGACCTCGACGACCCCCAGCTCCTCGGGCCGCGCCTGCCCATCGTGAACCCCCTCCTCTGGGAGATCGGCCACGTGGCCTGGTTCCAGGAGAAGTGGGTGCTCCGTCACGCGCTGGGCGAGCCGCCGATCCGCGCGGACGGCGACGCCCTCTGGGACTCCGCGGCCATCGCCCACGACACGCGCTGGGAGCTGCCGCTGCCCACGCGTCGGGACACCCTCGCCTACATGGCGGAGGTACGCGACCGTGTCCTCGATCGGCTGGCCCGGTGCGAAAGCCACCCGCGGCTTCTCTACTTCGCGCTCTACGCGGTCTTCCACGAGGACATGCACGACGAGGCCTTCACCTACACGAGGCAGACACACGGCTATCCGCCGCCGCGGCTCTCCCACGCGGGGGCGCCCCCGACGGGGGTGGGTCCGCTGCCGGGCGAAGTCTTTTTCCCGGGCGGGACGCTCCTCCTCGGGGCCACGCCCGACGAGCCCTTCGTCTTCGACAACGAGAAGTGGACGCACCCCGTCACCGTCGCGCCCTTCGCCGTGGCGCGGGCTCCCGTCACGCAGGGGGAGTACGCCGCCTTCGTCGACGACGGCGGCTACCGCCACCGGGAGCTGTGGAGCGAGGAGGGCTGGACGTGGCGCAGCGCGGAGGGCGCAGAACAGCCGCTCTACTGGCGTCGCGACGGAGGGGCCTGGCAGCGGCGCGACTTCGACCGCTGGGTGGCCCTCGAGCCCCATCGTCCCGTCCTCCACGTGAGCTGGCACGAGGCCCAGGCCTTCTGCCGTTGGGCGCGACGCCGCCTGCCGACGGAAGCGGAGTGGGAGGCGGCGGCGGCTCTCGACCCCGCGACGGGCACGAAGCGCCGTTTCCCCTGGGGCGACGCGCCGCCCGCCCCCCTGCAAGCCCAGCTCGGCGCGCGGGTCCTGGGCTGCGCGGACGTCGCCGCCTGCCCCGAAGGCGACACCGCAGCCGGTTGCCGGCAGATGATCGGCAACGTCTGGGAGTGGACGCAGGATGCCTTCCGCCCCTACCCCGGCTTCGTCCCCGACGCCTACAAGGAGTACTCGGAGCCCTGGTTCTTCACCCACAAGGTGCTGCGCGGCGGCTGCTGGGTGACACGTGGCCGCCTCCTCCGGAACACCTGGCGCAACTTCTACACGCCCGACCGGCGCGATGTCTGGGCCGGCTTCCGAACCTGCGCGCTCGAGTGAGAATCGCGATCGTCTCGCCGAAGCGACCGGGCCTGGACACGGGGAACCAGGTGACCTCGCGGCGCTGGGCGCGCCTGCTGCGCGATCTCGGGCACCGGGTGACCGTGGGGCCGGAATACGACGGACGGCCCTCGGACGGGCTCGTGGCCCTCCACGCGCGCAAGAGCTTCCCGAGCCTCGAGCGCTTCCGCCGGGACCGGCCGGGGAAGCCGGTGGTGGTGGCCCTCACCGGCACCGACCTCTACGGCGAAATCCAAACGTCGCCCGAGGCGCGGCGCTCGCTGGAGGTCGCGGACCGGCTGATCCTGCTGCAGCCGGCCGGGCTCGAAGCCCTGCCGCCCCCGGCGCGGGCCAAGGCGCGGGTCATCTACCAGTCGGCCACGCGCCCGCGCGGGCGCTTCCCGCCCCGCAAGGACGTGTTCGAGGTCGTCGCGCTCGTTCACCTGCGGCCGGTCAAGGACCCGCTGCGGGCGGCGGCGGCGGCGGGCCTGCTTCCGGCCTCCT
>Ga0209641_10002262_pt1 | contig 16708 bp, 17 predicted proteins | sample RifCSP16_1_FD_184022 | JGI IMG/M metagenome (GOLD analysis project Ga0209641, IMG submission 184022) | Soil microbial communities from Rifle, Colorado - Rifle CSP2_sed 16_1 (SPAdes) (version 2) | ecosystem: Environmental > Terrestrial > Deep subsurface > Rock core/Sediment | place: Rifle...
CAGAGGCGAAGGTGGCAGAGGACAGGCTGCATCTCCTCAGCATGACCGACGAGGAAATCTCGGCCATCGGGAAGACCCATACCATAAACTCGAGGGTCCCCATATACTCCCCCATCCCGGGAACCATTATTGAAAAGCATCTGACCCTCGGCGAGGTCCTCGAGCCCGTAAAGCCTTTGTTCGTCATCGCTGATCTTTCAAGCCTATGGGTGATTGCCGACGTCCCTGAAAGGGATATCCCTAAAATAAAGAAAGGGCAGAGGGTGGCGATCACGGTATCTCCTTATCCTGAAAAGGTCTTCAGCGGGAAGATCGGGTATATCTCCGAAACGATCGACCCCGAGACACGAACCATTAAAGTAAGGGCCGCGGTAGAAAATCCGGGGAGGATATTGAAGCCGGAGATGTTCGCCGCCATAAAGATATCCACAATGGAAAAGGAAAAGGTCCTTGCCATCCCGGCGAGCGCCATTCAACGGGAAGGGGAAAATACCATTGTATTCATTTCAAGGGGGAAAAATACCTTTGAAAAGAGGATTGTTTCAATCGGGCCTGAAGTAGACGGTTTTCATCAGGTACTTTCAGGCCTCAAGGAAGGCGAATCAGTAGTCACAAAGGGCGCCTTTACATTGAAGTCTGAGGCCCTGAAGGGTTTGATGGGGGAGGAATAGATGATAAACAGACTTATTGCCTTTGCCCTGAGGCAGAGGTTGATCGTACTGATCGGTGTTCTGCTTCTCGTTATTTTCGGCGTCTACGCCTTTACCAAACTTCCGATAGATGCCTTCCCTGATGTCACGAACATCCAGGTGCAGGTTATTGCAAAGGCCCCTGGGATGTCCCCTGTTGAAGTGGAGCAGCTCGTCACGTTCCCCCTGGAAGTGGAATTCATGGGCCTGCCGAAAAAAACGGAACTCAGGTCCATAACAAAACTCGGCCTTTCGGTAATCACAGTTGTCTTTGAAGACGGCACAGATATCTACTGGTGCCGTCAGACCGTGCTCGAGAGGCTCATACAGGCCAGGGAAAGGCTGCCTGAAGACGTTGAGGTAACGCTCGGCCCCATAGCAACAGGTCTCGGCGAGGTCTACCAGTATACTCTCGTGAGGGCGCAGGGGGCTGAGGCTGCAAATGAAGGGGGAAAGGAGGGAGACCTCATGGAGTTCAGGACCCTCCAGGACTGGGTCATACGGCCTATACTTCGCACCGTGGCGGGGGTAGCGGATGTCAATAGCCTCGGGGGGTATCCCAAGCAGTACCATGTGATGGTAGACCCCAACAAGCTCATAAAATACGGTCTTACCCTGCGTCAGGTATTCGAGGCGATAGGAGACAACAACGCCAACGTAGGGGGAGGATATATACGTCACCAGCAGGAGAGCTACGCCGTCCGCGGGCTTGGTCTTCTTCAGTCCATGAAAGATATCGAGGAGGTGGTCCTCTCGTCAAGAAACGGCACACCCATCTACCTGAGGGATATAGCAGAGGTTAAACTGGACTCCCGCTACCGTCTGGGGGGTGTCACCGCAAACGGAAAGGGTGAGGCTGTGGAAGGGCTTGTGCTTATGCTCATGGGAGGGAATAGCCGTGAAACGGTCAGTACCGTGAAAGAGAAGGTTAAAGATATCAATGCCCTCCTTCCTGAGGGCGTCTCTATCACCCCTTTCTACGACAGGGCTGATCTGGTAGAGCGCGCCCTTTCTACGATTGAAAAGGCCCTGATAGAGGGGGTAGTTCTTGTCATCATAGTACTTTATCTTTTCCTGAGAAACTTCCGCGGGGCGCTGGTTGTCGCCTTGAGCCTGCCGCTGGCGGTGCTCGCCACATTTATCATCATGAACTATACCGGCCTTACGGCGAACCTCATGACTCTCGGCGGGCTTGCCATATCCATCGGCATGGTTGTCGATGCGGCCATCATCCAGGTGGAAAATGCCCAACGGCACCTCTCTGAAAAGGAGGCCGAGGGGCACGGTATGCTCACCGTGCTGGAGGCGATCATAGAGGTAAGAAAGCCGTCCCTGTTCGGCGAGCTGATCATCGCCGTTACCTTCATCCCCCTGATGACACTGCAGGGTATGGAGGGAAAGATGTTCGGCCCGCTCGCCTTTACGGTCGTGATTGCCATTATTTCTTCCCTCGTTCTGTCAATATTCGTTATTCCCGTCCTCTGTTTCATATTTTTAAGACCGGGGGCGGAAAAGGAAAGCATTATTGTAAGGGCAGCGCTTAAGGTCTACAGCCCACTCCTTACGTTCGCTATGAGGAGGAAGATTCCTGTTATAGCCGCCGCTTTGATTCTTTTCCTGTCAAGCCTGCTTCTTTTCCCCTTCATAGGTAAGGAGTTTATCCCAACCCTTGACGAGGGCTCGATTGTTATAAACGCTACCAGACTTCCCAGCATAGCCCTGGAGGACTCCTTCGACGTCACGACCGTTATAGAGCGCGAGCTTATGAAGTTCCCGGAGGTCAAGACGGTTGTCAGCAGGACAGGGACGGATGAGATAGGAACCGACCCAATGGGGCCGGAGCTGAGCGACATCTTCATCACATTAAGGCCGCAAAATGAATGGCGGTTCAAGACAAAAGAAGACCTCAAGGAAAATATGCGCGAGGCACTCGAGAAGATACCCGGTCTGGCCTTGGTTTTTTCACAGCCAATCCAGATGCGTGTCGATGAGCTGGTCTCCGGTGTAAGGGCACAGATCGCCGTAAAGCTTTTTGGCGAAGATATGGATATTCTTCAGGAGAAGGGCGCTGAGATTACGGCGGCACTGAAAGATGTGCGCGGCGTGACAGACTTGAGGATGCAGCAGATCGCAGGACAATATTACCTCGAGATAAAGGCGAACCGGAGGGCCATGGCCCGCTACGGAATAAATGTGGCCGACCTGAACGAGGTTGTCGAGATGATAAAGGCTGGCAAGGTCGCCACGGAGATGATGGAGGGCCAGAAACGTTTCGGCGTCCTTGTGCGGCTGAACAATGAATGGAGCCGTAATATTGAGGCCATGGGCGATCTGACGGTCAGCGCCCCCAACGGGGCCAGGATACCCCTTAAACAGATATCTGACATCAGGGTCGTAGAGGGCCCATCGAGCATCAACAGGGAAGAGGGGCAGAGAAGGATCGTCATAGAGGCCAATGTGGAAGGCCGGGATATCGGAAGTTTCGTGGAGGAAGGCCAGCAACTGATCTCCCAGAGGGTCAAGCTCCCGACTGGTTACTACATTACCTGGGGAGGGCAGTTCGAAAACCAGCAAAGGGCGATGAAGAGACTTTCCATAGTAGTCCCGCTCTCTATAGGCATGATATTTTTCTTCCTTTTTTTAACCTTCAACTCGGCAAAATACGCCGCGCTTATAATGCTCAACCTTCCACTCGCCTTGATTGGCGGACTGTTCAGCCTTTGGGTGTCCGGACAGTATCTTAGCGTACCGGCTTCCGTGGGTTTCATCGCGCTTTTCGGAGTGTCCGTTTTAAACGGCGTAGTGCTCGTCTCCTACATAAACAAGCTTCGTGAAGAAGGGATCGGCCTCGAGGAGGCCATTATGACCGGCTGCGAAAGGAGGCTGCGGCCGGTATTGATGACCGCGCTGGTCGCCATCCTCGGACTCGTTCCGATGCTCTTTGCAACCGGTCCGGGCTCAGAGATTCAAAAACCATTGGCTACGGTGGTCATCGGCGGGCTTATCACATCGACCCTTTTGACCCTGATCGTGCTACCTACCCTCTACAGGTGGTTTGAGGAAAAGCGCGTTGAATTTTAATAAAGACTAAAAATGGAAAAAATAGTTAAAGGAATGGGGGGTTAAAAAAATGAAAGAGGTCAAGGCGATCATCCAGCCGTTCAAACTATCGGCAGTCACGAGGACCCTGCAGGAGATACCGGGTTTTCCGGGCATGACCGTATCTGACTGCAGGGGTTTTGGAAAGGAGAAAGGAAAGGAGGGGCCGCACCGTGTTATCGAAGATCTCGTCGACTACATCCCGAAGATCAGGATTGAAATCATGCTGAAAGATGAGATGGTGGATCAGGTGGTCGAGACTATCGCAAGGATAGCCCACACAGGAAATCCGGGCGATGGAAAGATCTTTGTCTATGACCTGGAGAAGGTCGTAAGGATAAAGACCCTTCAGCATGGAGAGGAGGCGATTTGAATGAAAAAAATAATTTTCTTTATGGCAGTTATCTTAGCAGGGTTCACCGGGTGCTATAAAAATATACCTCTTGAAAGACCCGTTGTCCCCGCAGGGCTAAAGGTTGTTCCCCTGGATGAGTCCGTGCTTTCACAGGATGAGGTGGATGTCATCGTAACGGCACACGTAAAGAAGGGATCGTATGTCGTAAGTCCAAGAACAGAGGAAGATAGATACACTTTCGTTTTGCTGATCAATGATAAAGAACTTATAGAACATGTCAAAGGCATTGAAGAAATGGAATCGGACATGCACGAAGAAAAAGGTGAAGGAATACACTACACATTTAAAAAGAGGCTCCGGATTAAGCCCGGAAGCTATAGAATTTCCCTGAAAACAGAAGATGTCAAGACTTCTCCTGTCCATATAGAACTAACCGGCGGAAAACTCTATACATTGAGGTTTGAGCCGGTTTATGGGTCAATAAAAATGGGCACAAAGAAAAGTTTTCAGCATGGCGTAAGTCATAGCTTCTGGCAAGGTGTAAGAGATTTTAATGTCTACCTGACCTTTTCATCCCTATGGCCCTGATAAATATTCAGTGAAAAGAATGAAAGCACAGCCAGGATAAAGAAAGAGACTTGAAAGAGAATAAAAGATGCCATCTTTAGATATGCAAAGCTTGGGGATGCATATCTAATAAGCCAACCTGACCCTATATCCAGAAGACCGGAAATAAAGGATACAAGTATCAACAGAAGCTTCAGGAACCAGTGAAGGCGTAAAAAGGCGGTGAGATGATTGACAAGAAGTAGCGCCATAGCAAATAGAAAGAGGTGAATGTGGGTCATTTCAAGGAGACCCAGATAGGATATGGGATTCCTAAAAGACTCCTCGGACCCACGATAATATTCTACAACGGATATATAGTCAAAACCTATCCTCTCTATATAAATAAGGATATTGGTAATCCATAAGAGCAGGACATAAAAGAGAGTAAAGAGGAGGATTATCTGTAATAACCTGCTATTGTTCACCTCCCCGTTAGCAAGGAATTTCACATTACGCCCTCCTTAATGACCTTCAGGTGAAATATCGAGAGGACCTTTCTTACCTCTGATGTAATGCCATTAACACTCAGGGTAGCCCCTGATACTGCACTGATCTCCCTTTTTGGCCATAGGCCTTCATTCAGAACCTTGCCCTGAAACTGATTGAACCATCTCTTATTGGGAAGATACTCCTCCGGCTCATAGAAGGCTAATATCTCTACTCTCTGCAATCTCGCCTCGGGTGTAACAACAACCATGTAAACTGCCGGTTTTGTCCTTACTATATGACTTCCTAAATAGGCATAACCCAGGACACCCTCCTTCCCTATACCAACATAGTAGGTGAATATCTTAGAATCAAGCCTGACTTTAGACAATGCCTCTATCTCTTTAACATCCGCCTCTTCCAGGAAGAGGGTCTTTCTCTCTACATTCTGTAATCCAGGGAAGGCCAGTTTTAATGCATCCTCCTTATTGAGGTAGACTTTTGAGTACAGGGTTGAGGTCCAGAGTTGTACTATCACAAATATCAGGGAGGAGACCAGTAACCTGAGATACCACACCCTGTTATTCTTTCTACCTGTATGCACTAAAATATGAAACCTACGCCAAGGTTAAGCTGGTCTATCTTGTTTTCATCAAGACCAGTTCCCTTACCTGCCGGAAGACCGGACTCTGTATCCCTCCACTGATAGTCAGTCTTTATAACGACATTGGAGTGGGGTTTAAACTCCAGTCCAGCCGTTGTGACGGTCCTGGAAAATCTGGTGTCCCTAACACCTGTAAAGACCTCCTTATGTGTATCGTAATCCTCGTAACGGAGGAACGGGGAGAGGGCCATTACAGAGCCGGGCCGAATCAGATACATCATGTCATAAGCTGCCTCAATGTACCACCCCTGGACCTCCTTCCCTACCTCTCCAGGTGGTGCAGATTCCAGTGCGCTATTCCCATCCAATACCCCACTGGTGAAAAGTCCCTTGATATCCAAACTACGATGACTATAGACAGCATGGACTTCCCAGATATTTATTGTCCCTTCCTTCTCACCTGCCTTGACCTCATCACCACCGTCTCCCTGCCCCGTCTCTCCATGATAGTAGGCGCCGCCCATGTTAAAGCCGGTCAGCAACTCATACTCAAGATTTGCTACAAGGGCGAGGTTGTCTCCATTAGCCTTAATCCCCTTATATCTCCCCCCCCTGATCCAGCCCTTAGAATCAAATCCATCTGACTTCATGCCGTTTAATACACCGGCTTCATACGACAGGCTACCCTCCCTGCCAAAAATGATTAGCCCGATCTCCCTCCATGTAGTGGGTATTATATTGGTCTCCACATCCGGCCTGAAAACCCCATGATAGACGGTGGGTTCATGGTATTTATTGACAATCCCTATGGGTACAAGGACAAGGCCGGTCCTTAAATTAAATAGGGGATCAAGGAGGAAATCGAGGTATGAGAATTCTACGTAAACATCTGATTTGCCGCCATGTTCAAACTCAAGCTCGGTATTCATTATTACCCGATCACTAAATTTATAGCCCCCATAGAGGACAAACCTCTGGGTATCCATCAGGTCCTTCTTCGACGACTCCTGATAGTTGGCATAGACAACTTCCCCGTATCCTCCAAGAGAGAGTCCCTTTTCTACAGCATAAACCTTTGAGGCGGCAGGACCCAGCCCCATGAAACTCTCATATTCCGGCTCAGCCACCGCGCCAAGTTTTAACTTCTCTATCTCTTCTGTCAGGATTTCAATCTGCCTTTTCATCTCATGAAGCTCAGTCCCCTCTCCTTGCTGCTGGGCGTAAGAAAAGAGGGGCATGCTCATAATAGCGAATGCTATTGCATAAACAAGCCAGGGTCTTCTTAAGGTCTTCATTTAATCTCCTCCTATTTGTATTGATGATATTGGTTTTCACTTTCAACTACGCAACATTTATATTATATATTAAAGAGGATGTCAACTATTTTTTTATTCCTGAAAAATTTCTTGACAATTGATTACCCTGTCTGATATTTTTGATATCGTCACTTGGGGGAATGAATCCTCCATTGATTTAGCGTACTCATATAATCGCAGAAATTAATGAAAGGCCACGAAGGTCTCCATACCGCAGGGAGCGGAAGATTCTTCGTGGCTTTTTTTGTTTATACACGGGGCCTTGGAGAAAACTCGGAAGCGATCATGAAGATATCCCTGAACTCTCTGCCACTCAGCGGAAAGATAGCGGTAACCCTTTTCCTGATCCTGTTATGGTACGGCTATATCCTGGCAGCGCTCAATACCAGGCTCGCCGTAGGAACTACCATAGAATCAATTGCTGAACACTATGAAGACCATTCCCTGACAAAAGGCGAGGCGCAAGAGATAGAGGAAAAGGGATTTGTGGAAGAAGAGGTCGTCATAGAACACCATGAGGAACCCCTTAAAAAAGGAGAGCCATCCATCACTCCCCAGGAGATCGTCCAGTTAGGGCATATCCATATCTTTGGGTTCTCTCTGCTCTTTATAAGTCTTGCCGCAATATTGATCCTATCTGCGATGGGTGAGCGCTGGAAGATAATCCTATTGTCCCTACTATTTCTATTTTTCTCTCTTGATATCGGAGGATTATTTCTGGTGAGATTCGTATCGCGGAGTTTTGCAGTCATCCCCTTCATCAGCGGGATTGGCAGCGGTGCAGGTATTGCAGCGATCAGTTTGGCAGCGCTGTATGATCTGTGGCTCAGAAAGGGGTAACAGAAAGGAGGCAACACCATGGCGATTGATCCGGTTTGCAAGATGACGGTAAACGAAGAGAAGGCCGCTGCTAAGACGGAATACAAGGGAAAGGCCTACTACTTTTGCGCAAAGGTGTGCAAAGAAAGGTTTGAAAAAGAACCCGAGAAATATATCCAGAGATGAGAGGAGGCAAAACATGCAGCGAAGGTATTTTCACAAGGCGATTATCATTACCACTTTTTTATTGATTATCCCGCTTATCTGCACAGGAACAGCCCTTGCCCATAAGGGGCATGGCGATCCTGCCAGGATCTTTATTCAAGAGGCGGATGCCCTGAAGACCATGCTGCCGGGAGGGGATAAAATCTTAAAGAGGAAAGAGGTCCTGAAAAAGGAAAAAGTGAGTGAGGCCATAAAACAGTGGGGATATTCTCCTTCTGAAGGGGCCTATACCTATTTCATCTCAAAAGGAAGCAGCGGGGATCTATCAGGGTTATTATTTATTCAATCGATTGAATACAAACATGGCAGCATCGGCCTTGCCGTAGGCTATGATAAAGGAGGTCATGTATCGGACATCAAGATACTCTCCTGTCCGGAGAAGTATGTTAAGGAGTTGTCGGAACAGGTTCAGGATAGTGGGTTCTTAGAGGGATTCCTGCATCTCTCAACCAGTGAGGTGGTCAACAAGGCAAAGAACGCCGGCAAGGAGGCCCCGGAAAGTATCCGGCAGGTTATTGCAAATGAGATCGGGAATACCTCTATTCTCTTGAAGGTTTTTCAGGGATTATAGCCTGCCCTTGGTTGACGGCACTCCACTCACCCTGTTGTCAATAGTGGTGGCCTCGTCAAGCGCCCTGCCAAATGCCTTGAATACAGCCTCAAAGATATGGTGGATGTTGCGGCCGTACCTTAGGTTAATGTGGAGGGTCATGCCGCTGTTATTGACAAGGGCCTGGAAGAAGTCCTCGACGAGACCGGCATCAAATTCCCTGATCTTCCCTCTCCGCGGGAGGGGGACATTATAAACAAGGTATGGCCTGCCGCTGATATCAAGGGCGACGGATGCGAGCGTCTCATCCATAGGCAACAAGACGCTGCCGTAACGCCGGATCCCCTTCTTGTCCCCGGCCGCCCCGGTTATAGCCTTGCCCAGTACGATGCCTATATCCTCTACGGTGTGGTGATAGTCTACCTCCAAGTCACCCATGGCTTCGATGTTGAGATCAAACAGTCCATGTTTCGCAAAGAGGGTCAGCATGTGGTCGAGGAAGGGGATGCCTGTGTTGACCTTTCCTTTACCCTCCCCGTCTATAGAGAACTTTAGCCTTATGTTGGTCTCGGTGGTCTTGCGGTCTATAGAAGATTTCCTGTTAGCCATTCTCCTCATCCTAACTCCATGGGCTTACATCTGCCTGATAAATCAGGCAGCTACAAACCTGCGTCCTCCTATATCTAACTTCTAACCTCTGCCTTCTTACTTCTCTTTTTTACACTCCCCATCCTTATTTTTACAGCCTTGCTGTGCGCCTCAAGTCCTTCGATTTCGGCAATTCTTGCGGCGACACCCCCGTCTCTCTTTAGCCCAGCCTTGCTATACCTGATGATGCTGGATCTTTTGATAAAGTCATCCACCATCAGGGGAGAGAAAAACCGCGCTGTCCCGCCTGTTGGCAAGGTGTGGTTAGGGCCTGCTACATAATCCCCCAGTGTCTGAGGAGTAAAACTCCCAAGGAATATGGCGCCTGCATTCCTGATATCATTCAACAGCTCCATAGGCCGGGAGACTTGAATGGACAGGTGCTCAGGCGCGATCTCATTAGAAAGCCTGACACTCTCTTGCATATCTTTTGTCACAATAATGAGCCCGTAGTTCTTCAGGGAACTTTGTATCACCTTCCTGCGGGACAATCTTCCCATCTCTGCTTTTATACTCTCTGAGACCCTCTCTGCAAGTGCTCCTGAAGGTGTGATCAGGATGGCCATGGCCTCCTCGTCATGTTCTGCCTGGGAGAGCAGGTCCATCGCTACGAAGGAGGGGTCTGCGGTATCATCTGCAAGGATCAGTATCTCACTGGGGCCTGCGATCATATCAATATCCACATGGCCGTACAAGAGCTTTTTTGCAATAGCAACATAGATGTTGCCAGGTCCGACGATCTTATCAACACGCGGGATTGTCTTTGTGCCAAGGGCCATGGCAGCCACAGCCTGCGCCCCGCCGACCGTATATATCTCATCGACACCCGCGATGTCCGCCGCCACAAGGATATAGGGATTGATCTCTCCTCCCGGAGTCGGGGTGCAGATCATAATATGCCTTACCCCGGCAATTCTGGCTGGAATCGCACTCATTAATACGGAGGATGGGTAGACCGCCTTGCCCCCCGGTACATAGAGTCCTACCCGCTCAAGAGGTGTAACCATTTGTCCAAGCAATACGCCTTTATCTGCATAACGCCACCCCGGAACTCTTTGACGTTTGTGAAAATCACTGATCCGTTGGGCCGCATATTCCAGGTCTTTCACTTCGCTGCGGGGCACCTTGGAACAGGCATCTTTAATCGCCTTCTGGCTGACACGCATTGTCGCTGGGGTCAAAGAAATCCTGTCAAACTTCTTCGTATACCGGATGAGCGCCCTGTCCCCATGGACGCGCACATCCTCGATAATCTTTTCAACAGAAGACTCTATGGATCTCCCATACGATATCCCCCTGTTGAGAAGCCTGGTTCGCACAGAATGGAACTGAGGGCTGTCGGTTCGTATGACCTTCAGCAATTTCACTTGGAGATCACCTTCCTGAGTTTATCAACGATATCATGGATCCTGTCGTACTTTAATTTAAGGCTTGCCCTGTTCGCAATCAGCCTTGCCGTTGAGTCTGTAACCGTCTCAATGACCTCAAGATTGTTTTCCTTTAATGTCCTGCCGGTAGAGATCAGATCGACGATCACGTGAGAGAGTCCCACAAGCGGGGCAAGCTCTATCGATCCGTAAAGCTTGATAATATCGGCGTGGACCCCCTGACTCCCGAAGAACTTCTCTGTAATCCTGGGATACTTTGTGGCGACACGGATCTTGACCAGATTCCCGTTTTTATAGGGTTCTATGGTCTCCTTTGGTCCGGCCACAACCACCCTGCAATATCCAAATCGCAGATTGAGGAGTTCATAAAGGTCCCTCTCCTGCTCCAGCAGCATATCCTTCCCCACAATCCCGATATCTGCCGCCCCATATTCCACATAAGTCGGGACATCCGTCGCACGGACTACCAGATAGGTCAGGGCATGCCTGCCGGATTCAAAGATCAGCCTTCGGCCCGCATCTTTGACCTCCTCCGGCACAAGGCCAAGGACATCAAAGAGCTTGATGGAAGGCTCAAGGAGCTTCCCCTTTGGCAAGGCTATCGTTACTGGAATCATTTTCAGCGTCAATTACTTCACCCTCACTATCTCCGCCCCTATCTGAGAGAGCTTCTCCTCCATGCGTTCATACCCGCGATCCAGGTGATATATGCGGTGTATCTCCGTCTTCCCCTCTGCCACAAGACCGGCTACGACCAGCGAGGCGCTCGCACGCAGGTCCGTGGCCATGACCGGGGCCCCGGTCAAACTTTTTACACCCTCTACAATAGCATAATTCCCCTGTAGTTTGATATTAGCGCCCATCCTTCTTAACTCAGGGACATGGATAAACCTGTTCTCAAATATGGTCTCTGTGATGACACTCAGTCCCCTGCCGATGGTCATCAGCGCCATGATCTGGGCCTGCATATCTGTCGGAAATCCCGGATAAGGCATTGTCCTCACATCCACGGCCGTTATCCCATTATCTGCAATCACCCTGATACTATCAGAAGTGACCTCTGTCTTTAACCCTGCTGCCCTGAGTGTGGCCAACACTGCCTCAAGATGGGCAGGGATGCATCTCTTCACAGTCACATCCCCGCCGGTAATGGCCCCGCAGGCAAGATACGTCCCGGCCTCTATCCTGTCCGGCATTACCTCGTAAGAACCGCCGCTGAGCCTTGCTACCCCTTCGATAATGATGGTGTCTGTCCCGGCGCCCCGTATCCTGGCGCCCCTCTTCGTGAGGAAATTGGCCAGATCCACCACTTCAGGCTCGCAGGCCGCATTTCCCAGGACAGTGACGCCGTCTGCAATGGCCGCCGCCATCATGAGGTTTTCCGTCCCTGTAACCGTAGAGATATCAAAATATATCCTGGCCCCTTTGAGCCGCTTTGCCCTCACCTCCACATAACCGTGCTTGATCTCTACCTCGGCGCCCATCTTCTGAAGCCCTGCAATATGAAGATTGATCGGTCTTGTCCCTATCGCACATCCTCCCGGCAGGGAGACCCTTGCCTCACCGAACCGCGCCACAAGCGGTCCTAATACAAGGACCGAGGCACGCATCGTCTTGACCAATTCGTAAGGCGCTTCACAACTCTTCAGATCTTTTGCATTGACCGCAAGGGTGTCGCCTTCCCGTTTGATGCGCGCACCCATACACTCAAGGAGTTTCTTGATAGTCTGGATGTCTTTTAAGAGAGGGACATTGCTGAGGATACATTCGTCTGCAGAAAGGATTGACGATGCGATGATGGGGAGTGCGGAATTTTTTGCGCCGCTGATCTCGACTTCGCCCTGTAATCTTTTTCCCCCGGTAATGAGGACCTTATCCACTCACAACCCCTTTAAACGCTCTGCATTATCCGCTGAAATCAGGGCATCGATCATCTCATCCAAATCCCCTTCCATAATACTCTCCAATCTGTGGAGGGTGAGTCCGATCCTGTGGTCGGTAATACGGTTCTGGGGAAAATTATAGGTCCTGATCTTCTCGCTCCTGTCGCCTGTGCCTACCTGACCGCGCCTCTCCTGGGCCCTTTTTGCCCTCTCCTCTGACTCCTTCTTTTCAAGCAAGCGGGAGCGCAACACACGCAACGCCTTTTCCCTGTTCTTGATCTGTGAGCGCTCATCCTGGCAGGAGGCTACCATTCCGGAAGGGATATGGGTTATCCGGACTGCGGAGTATGTCGTGTTTACCCCCTGCCCCCCCGGACCAGAGGCGCAAAACGTATCAACCCTCAGGTCTTTCAGATCGATATCAATGTCCACCTCTTCCGCCTCCGGGAGCACCGCCACCGTAATAGTTGACGTATGTATCCTTCCTGATCCCTCTGTCGCAGGCACCCTCTGAACCCTGTGGACACCGCTCTCAAACTTCATCCTGCTGTAGATTCCTTTACCTTCCAACGATAATATAATCTCTTTGATCCCTCCAAGACCTGTATAGCTCGAGCTCAGGATATCCGCCCGCCACCTCTTTTTTTCTGCATACTTCATATACATCCTGAACAATTCTGCTGCAAAGAGACTTGCCTCTTCTCCCCCGGCGCCTGCCCGTATTTCCATGATGATGTTTTTCTCATCATGGGGGTCCTTCGGAAGCAGGAGAAGCTTCAACTCTTCATCGAGTTTTCTCAATTCACCCGCCAGGACCTCTTTCTCGTCTAAGGCCAGTTCTTTCATCTCCTGTTCAGTAGAGATATCTTCAAGGATCTCCTCAGTTTCGTTCAGCTTTCTAAGCGCCTCTCTGTAATGATTGTACTTGTCCACAATCGGGGTCAGTTCCCCCTGTTCCCTGACAATACGCTGAAACTCTCCCCTGTTTGCAATAATCTTGGGATCACTGAGGAGATACCCCATCGTGTTATACTTCTCCATGATCTCATTGAGACGGTTAAAGATCTCTTCTTCCAGTATAACGGCCACTTACATCACCTCTTAAAAAAGAGAAACCTGCACGAGGCAGGTTTCAATATAACTTTGTCTCCATCTTTCTTTACTGCTTCTTAGTTCCGTACTTCTTCCTGAACCTTTCCACCCTGCCCTCGGTATCCACGATCTTTTGCGTCCCGGTGTAGAAGGGGTGACACTTGGAACATATCTCTATCTTTAAGCCTTTTACAGTCGAACGTGTCTGGATCACCTCTCCGCAGGCACATGTGATCGTTGTCTCTTCATAGGATGGATGAATATCCGCTTTCATAACTCTGTTCCTCCTTCAATAATTATACTATAGTATTTAACGGTTCATGGAGTCAAGAAAATCTCTGTTGGTCTTTGTCCCTTTCAGCTTGTCCAGCAGGAATTCCATGGTCTCCACAGTACTGAGTGGATTGAGGACCTTACGAAGGATCCACATCCTGTTTAAATCTTCCCTGCTGACAAGAAGCTCTTCCTTACGGGTTCCGGAAGCATTGATATCAATGGCCGGGAATATCCTCTTGTCCACTAATTTCCTATCCAAATGGAGTTCCATATTGCCCGTCCCCTTAAACTCTTCAAAGATAACGTCATCCATCCTGCTCCCTGTATCCACAAGGGCCGTGGCGATAATCGTTAAACTCCCCCCATCTTCGATATTGCGCGCTGCACCAAAGAATCTCTTGGGCCGCTGGAGCGCATTCGAATCGAGTCCGCCGGATAGCACCTTCCCGCTGGGAGGGATCACCGCATTATAGGCCCTGGCAAGACGTGTAACACTGTCGAGGAGGATCACAACGTCTTTGTTATGTTCTACCAGCCTTTTGGCCTTTTCTATCACCATCTCTGCGACCTGGACATGGCGCTGAAGCGGCTCATCAAAGGTCGAGCTCACTACCTCTCCCTTCACCTGGCGCTGCATATCCGTCACCTCTTCCGGTCTTTCGTCTATCAGGAGGACTATCAGGACGATCTCCGGGTGGTTTGACGCGATCGACTTGGCTATGGACTGCAGCAGCATGGTCTTGCCTGTGCGGGGCGGCGCCACGATCAGCCCCCTCTGCCCCTTACCTATCGGGGTAATGAGTTCCATAACCCTTGTGGAGTAGTCTTCCGGATTACATTCGAGCCTGATCTTTTCTGTTGGGAATATCGGGGTCAGGTTGTCAAACAGGATCTTATCCCGTGCTATCTCAGGATCTTCGTAGTTAATGGATTCTACCTTAAGAAGGGCAAAATATCTTTCAGATTCCTTCGGGGGGCGTATCTGGCCTGAAACCGTATCTCCTGTCCTCAGGTTAAACCGTCTGATCTGAGATGGAGAGACATAGATGTCATCAGGGCCCGGCAGGTAGTTATAGTCCGGCGCCCGCAGGAAACCAAAACCGTCCGGCAGGGTCTCAAGGACCCCGGAGCCGTATATAAACCCGTTCTTCTCTGACTGGGCCTGCAGGATCGCAAAGATAAGCTCCTGCTTGCGGAGCCCTGCTGCGCCTTCGATATTCATCTCCCTGGCTAAAGACGTAAGGTCGCCGATGTTTTTCTCTTTTAGTTCTGTAAGGTTCATTTTAAAACTCCTTAAAAGATATTTTGGGGTTGGTAATCTTTGCTAATAGTTATATACGGTGTTGAATGGCTGAAAAATTAAACATTATTTAATGCTACCCGGGATTTTCCATCAGGTGGCGAGAATGATATAGGATTTATAGTGGAATCTTCCCCTGCAAAAATTAATTAATCTCTACCTTTATGGGTTGCACAAAGATACTTTTCGGATGATGTGTGCCTTAATAGTATATAAGTCCAATAGGTTTGTCAATACCATAAATCATTTTTATAAGATAATGTCTGGGAATCCGGGAATAGCCCCCTCGTTGACCCCGCTGATCCTGCATGCTAATTTGAGCATCTCCTCAAAACGCTCCCTCTTAACAGGTTCAAGGCCATAGGCAAGAATCGTTTTATTCCTGCTGTCCAGGAGAAGCTTTATCTGGGGCCAGAGCTCAATAAAGGCCAGACCCGCTGGGTCTTTGAGTAATTCCAGGATCTTGTAGGAACCATACAGGGGAAGCCTGATCCGGTTATCCACATTGTCTAAGTACTTCCCGGCAAATTCTGAACGCACCTCCTGGGGTATTTGCTCAGGCTGTACATCTGATGTACTGATGCCGCGTCCGAAAAGGATTGCGGCCTCGTGTCTCTCCCTGATGGCAAGTTCATCCCATGGATTTATCTGCCGGCCGGCATGCCGGTACCCTGATGAATCATCCGCGGTTGCGAGCACCAGTGCGGCCACCATGGGCTTCGTCCCGCCTGTATAGTCCACCGTCCAGTCTCCGGGTTCAAGCCTCCAGTTCTTCTGGAGCTCTGTCCACCTGCCTGTGATTGCCTTATAACATGCCAGAAGGTCGTGGGCATCTCCGATGACAATCTCCGCCATCCAGGGCGGGCGTTCCACTAATTTCGGGATAATGTCATTATTGATCATAGACCTGGCCTCCTCAGAGGCAAAGAAGCAGAGACACTCAGGCCTTAATTCATGAATCGTATTGATGACCGGCTCCGGACTTTCACCGACAGAGACCAGGAGCGCTTTAGTGCGATGATCAGGCATTTCGACCCTAAGAATAATAAGTGAGCGCATAGTACTAAATTTTTGAGGGGAGGTCAAATTGCCCCGCAGTACGAGCATCCCTTATTGACAGACCTTCGAAAAGCGAATAGAATCCGTCAAAGATAACTATGGCAAAAAAGATCGGCATTGTATCAAAGCCCAGGAAAGAGGATGCGGGGCATATCCTGTCTGAACTCGTAAAGTGGCTCAGAGATAAAGGTACAGAGCCGCTGATGGACCAGGAAACCGCAAGCCTTATAGAGATCACGAGTCCCTATTCAAGGCAGGATATTGCCGCCCTTTCCGAGTTCGTCATTGTATTAGGCGGTGATGGAACCCTGCTCAGTATCGCCAGACTAATCGGCGCCAGGGGGACCCCCATCCTCGGGGTCAATCTTGA
>Ga0209641_10002266_pt1 | contig 16690 bp, 12 predicted proteins | sample RifCSP16_1_FD_184022 | JGI IMG/M metagenome (GOLD analysis project Ga0209641, IMG submission 184022) | Soil microbial communities from Rifle, Colorado - Rifle CSP2_sed 16_1 (SPAdes) (version 2) | ecosystem: Environmental > Terrestrial > Deep subsurface > Rock core/Sediment | place: Rifle...
CCCGCGAAGCATGGAATCTACCGATTCGGAGATTTCCAAATGGACAGCAAGGCGGTCCCGGGTCTGGATCTCAACAAGGACATCAAAGGTTGGCGGGGCGCGACGTTCGAGGACGGTCTTCTGTGTTCCGCGCCGGCGGGCTTCTTCGTCGGAGAGCGTAACAGCTTCAATTCCACCGAGAAGATCGGATAATGTCGGATTGAGCATGAGGTTATCGATGGTATTGCCATGAGCGGTCCCGATCAGCTGAACGCCTCTTTCAGCGATGGTGCGGGCAGCAGCTGCTTCGAGTTCACGACCTATCTCGTCAATGACGATCACTTCGGGGTTGTGGTTCTCGACTGCTTCGATCATGACCTCATGCTGCAGCATGGGTTCGCGTACCTGCATACGGCGGGCTTTTCCAACAGCCGGATGAGGAACGTCCCCATCACCACCAATCTCATTAGAGGTATCCACAATGATGACACGACGGTTCTCCGCCAGGATCCTGGCTGCTTCCCTCAAAAGGGTGGTCTTGCCAACAGCAGGCCGACCAAGCAGGAGGATCGATTTTCCTGATTCAATAATATCAAGAAGGATATCGATGGTGCCATATACAGCGCGGCCAACCCGGCAAGTAAGACCGACGATGTTTCCTCTTCGGTTACGGATGGCAGAGATGCGGTGCAGGGTACGCTCAAGACCAGCCCTGTTGTCGGCATCAATATCACCGATCTGTTCAACAACGAAATCGAGTTCCTGCTGAGTGACCTCTGCCTGGTTAAGAACCGTTTCGTGATCAACAAATCGGGCTGTGGGAACACGACCGAGGTCGAGGATCACTTCCAAAAGGTCATCGGAGTGATTCTCCTTCCTGACGGCTTCAGATATGGCTGGAGGAAGAACTCCCAGCAAATTATCCAGATCATCTGTTATTCGTAATTGTGTCATATATCAATTCATTCTTAAGAAATATATTTAATTATAGCGGGAATTGAACTTCATCTTTATTCATTCCCACCAGAATCACCATTGATATGATGATAATGACTTATCGGAGTGGCAGGTTTTGCCCAGGCAGGTTCCACTTTCTTGTTCTTGAGGGTTTCCAATTCCAGAACTTTACGAGATGTAAGATGGCGAACCATGACTGCCTGCCTTTCACCTGCCATGGCTCCCTGTTCCTCAAGCATACTCTCCAACCAAGCCTGGTAGGAACGGACACATAAATAAACGGGTTTACCACGAATATTAGAAATGGATGCCATGAGCGAATTCATCCATTCGGGCAGGCAATCCGCATCCGGGTGAATAAGCGGTTTAGCCCAGATCCCAGCCGGTCCAACTGTCAATGATATGTGCGCCTGCAAATCTTCCCCACTTTTGCAGACAAGTCCATCTGCCTTGCGGGGGATAGATTCTATCGATTGGAGCATGGCAGGGACAATCTGGGAGTAAAGGCTTTGAATATTAATTATCTCTTCTTCGCGAGGTTTCTCCCAGATACCTGCAACCGGGGGAGTACCAGCCCCGTTCAATTTCCAAACACGCTGCCAGGCATAGATGGAGAAACCTTCCTGGCGAAAAATCTTAATAAGCGGTGAATCCTCATGTACCTCTGCCTGAAGCGAAAAACAGCCCCACTTTCCAGCCTGGGTAATCAAGAATTCGATCATCTCCAATTGCAAATGGGAAGGGGAGTCTTCCGGTGATAAAAAGGTCAATTTGGCAACATTGGACCCTGCTGCAAGTGAAACCTGGCCAAGGAGGGAATCACCATTGTGTTCGCTGATGGCTGTGGCAATTTCCTGTATCGGGTCCAAAGCCGGGAAAATGGCAGATACATTGAGCATTTTTCCGCGTGTAAGAAACCGGGCAGTGTCCAGTGGAACCAGACCATGACGGTACTTCCGCAATTTTGCGAGATCCAGAAAATCAATCAGACGAACAGGCATATTAATTTGATGAGACAAGTGACAGAAAATACTGGTGGAAACGTGTATCTGCTGTAAGTTCAGGATGGAAAGAAGTTGCAAGGAGTTTACCCTGGATGGCAGCAACGATACGACCATCCGGCAAAGTAGAGAGAACCCTGGCAGATCTGTCCACGGAAGTAATGATCGGCGCACGAATAAAAAATGCATGGTACGGACTGGTCGTTTTTGTCACCTTCATGAGGGGTTCGATCACGAGATCAGCCTCGAAGGAATCCACCTGCCTGCCAAATGCATTTCGTGCGACGCGAATATCCATCAAGCCAAGCAACGGCTGAGATCGGGAAGCATCCCTTGAAAGTAAAATGGCGCCAGCACAAGTACCCCAGATGGCATGTGTTTTTCCGAACTCCTGAAGTGGTTCGAAAAGACCGAAATCCACACATAGTTTCCCGATGGTAGTGGATTCACCACCGGGAATGATCAGTCCATCCAGCCCTTCCAGCTGCACCGGAAGGCGAACCTCGACTGTTTCAACGTCAAGCATTTCGAGAACGTGAATATGCTCGGCAAAGTCGCCCTGAAGGGCAAGAACACCTATTTTCATACAAGGAGTTACCAGCCGCGTCCAGCCAGCCTGTCTTCTTCGGGCATGGCTGATACATTGATCCCAACCATTGCCTCACCCAGGTTGCGAGAAACATCTGCCAAAATGGATGCATCACGATAATGGGTGGTAGCCTTGACTATTGCAGCGGCACGTTTGGCTGGGTCTCCTGATTTGAAGATACCTGAACCGACAAAAACACCATCGACTCCCAACTGCATCATCAAAGCGGCATCCGCCGGTGTGGCGATGCCGCCGGCTGCAAAGTTAACCACCGGTAAATGACCCAGATCCTTGACTTCCTTTACCAATTCAAACGGTGCACCAATTTCCTTGGCATAGGTCATTAATTCCTCATCCGGCATATTTTTCAAGCGCCGGATCTCACCGAAAACATTGCGAGCATGCCGAACAGCTTCCACCACATCACCGGTGCCTGCTTCACCCTTGGTGCGTATCATGGCTGCTCCTTCACCGATACGGCGAAGGGCTTCACCCAGATTACGGCAACCACAAACAAATGGCACCTTGAAATCGTGTTTAAAAATGTGGAAAGATTCATCGGCAGGTGTGAGGACCTCGGATTCATCGATGTAGTCAACCCCGAGAGATTCAAGAATCTGCGCTTCGACGAAATGACCGATACGACATTTTGCCATGACGGGAATACTGACCGTTTTCATGATCGCCTCGATCAGATCAGGATCGGACATACGAGCGACACCACCCTGAACGCGAATATCTGCAGGGACGCGTTCAAGAGCCATAACGGCGCATGCGCCAGCATCTTCAGCAATTTTGGCATGTTCGGGTGTGACCACATCCATGATCACCCCACCTTTCAGCATTTGGGCAAGGCCTTTTTTGACCGCAAATGTACCTGTTTGTTGTTCCATAACCTATCTCCTAAGCTATTAATCCTTTCAAACTGATTCTACCACGCGGGAGCCAAGATGACATTAATATCAAAAACCTTACCCCGGAGCAAATAACCAGAAGCAACCTAGTTAAACCATTTGAATCTTTAATTTCCGCTGATAATTGCTAGGATGTCCTCGCAACCCAATCCCGGACGCAATCTTCGAGCACATCCAGGGGAACTGCACCTGCCAAAAGGATGACATCGTGGAAGATGCGCAAATCAAAGCGATCTCCAAGCTGTTCTTCAGCATAACGGCGAAGCTCGCGAATTTTCAATTCTCCGATCTTGTAAGCAAGGGCTTGCCCCGGCCAAGAGATATAGCGGTCCACTTCATTGATGATATTCAATTCGGTGGAGGAGGTATTTTCAAGCATAAAATCGATAGCCTGCTGCCTGCTCCAGGCGAGTGCATGCATGCCCGTGTCCACAACCAATCGACAGGCACGCCACATCTCATAACTCAGCCGTCCAAAATCGCTGGCGGGGTCTTGATAAAAACCCATTTCCATCCCCAAACGCTCGGCATACAAAGCCCAGCCTTCAACAAAGGAAGTGAATCCATTAAAGCGGCGAAACTCAGGAAGACCGGTCAATTCCTGCTGCAAGGCAATCTGTAAATGATGACCGGGAACCGCTTCATGGTGGGAAAGGGCTTCGATCTCATAAAAGGGGCGGCTTTTTAGATCGTAGGTATTGACATAATAATAGCCGGCGCGGGTACCGTCACCTGAGCCAGGCATATAGTAAGCGGTGGTATTCCCGGGAGCGCTGAAATCGGGGATGGGACGAATGCCATAGGACAGGCGGGGAAGGGTGTTGAAGAGACGGGGCAACTCCCCATCAATTCGTTTAAGGATCAAAGCTGTTTCCTTAAGCAACTGTTCGGGAGTTTCCGCATAAAAGCGCGGCTCGGTGCGCAAGTACTGAAGGTACGCCTGCATGTCACCCTTGAAGCCACTTTGCTTGATCACAGCCAACATTTCCTGGCGGATACGGTTCACTTCTGCCAGTCCAGTGGCATGAACCTGTTCAGCTGTCAGGTCGAGGCTGGTGAAATAACGAATTCGATGTTCATAAAAAGCCCTGCCATCCGGAAGATCCGAGGCGGATATCCCGGGACGAGCAGCTGGACGGTATTCATCTTTAATGAACAGCAGAAGCTGCTGATAGCCAGGTACCACTGAATCCTTAATTGCTTCAAGAGCCTGCCTGGATAGATCCTCCCGATCTTCAGGATCAATCGCATCCGGAAAGTTCTTAAATGGGAGGTAGAAAGCACTTTCCTGCGGGTCAGCGACGATATGGGGTTCAATGCTCGACTCAATTCCATCCAATGCAACCACTGGTGGGAGATAATTTGAACGAATCCCTGCACGCATCAATTCGATATGTTCTTCAGAATACCTGCGAATCTGATTGAGACGGCTGATGTAATCCTGATATTCCTTGACTCCTTTAAAAGATACAAAGGTCGAAAGATCAGGAAGATAAAGATGAAAACCAGCAGTTCTCGAGATGGGCAGAAGATGGTATTTGAAGCCGATCTCCGTTATCTCCATATCCAGCAAGCGGGAAAAGATCCTGAAATTCAATAAACCGGACTCATCCAGGTCGGATAGTGATATCTGCTCCAAGCGTTTGCGGAACCCGAGCAACCTGGTGCACCAATCGTTGATACTGGTCAAGGTCATGGATGGCATCTGATCATCGTAGCGATGATCTCCGCACATTGTGGCAAAGATGGGATCGTTCTGCATGGTTGCCTGCCAATGGTCGTCAAAGATCTCAGCCAAGCGGGAATCTGTATCTGACATAATCAGATCTCCTTTTTAAAATAAAAATTCAAATTGGGAACAAATTGGTCAAAACACATGGATGGGACTTTATCTATTTGAGACCACCTGCCATGCTTTATGAAAGCGTAAAATGCGGTTGCGGATGTAATAAATCCTGGGATCGGCGACCTGACGACGGTCTTCCAGGAGCTGCATGGCTGCATCGGGTGAATACCCTGTGGCAATGAGGATAGCGGCTCCCATGGCTACTCCGCGGTGGCGTCCTCCCTGGCAATGAGCGTAAACCCGCTTGCCTGCATTAATAGCCAGCAAGGCTCTTTTAGCCCCACGAATAAGGAAACTGATGGAAATGGGCGTATATGCCCAGTCGATGGTTGGAAGCCAGAGGAAATCCAAAGGTGGATTGTGGTTATCCGGATAAGGTCTACGTTCCAAACGCATGTTAATAACCAGACCTACACCAAGATCTCGAAGCAGATCATAATCAGCTGTTGAAGGTGTTGTTCCCACCAATAAATCTTCGTTGATTTCAGAAAAATCCACTGTTATCCCTTTCAGCAATCAAAATCGACATGTAATAGGTTTCATGCATGTATCATGGTGTTTTTTTTCATTCCGTTCGTAGGAAGACTAAGGGATTATATTCCAGAATTGATCAACTGAAATTAATGATGATATGTTCAAATTACCCATTTTACTGGGAGCATTTGAATTGGGTAGTTAATCCATTAACTCGATGAGACTTTTATCAGAACCTAAAGGTCATAAACAAACCATTAGGGTCTGGCTTGTTCTCACTTTCTTGCTTGCGATATCTATCGGAGATTGCCTCACCTCACTCACCTGCACTGCTCCGCAGTGCGGTACATGTGTCGTTCGGTTCCCCGATGGAACTGGGGACAGTGTCGCAATGACAAATAGAGTTATGGAGTTAGATTTATAAAGTCTAATAAATAGGATTGTAACAAGATTTCGGGGTTTCCTGTGATAATGAGGTTATAAACTTACACTTAGGGTAATTTCGAATAAAAAATCCCGAAGGATGCAAATTCGGTGCATTTCCTTCGGGATAATTTTCTTAATTCTTCCGGAAGTTATTCAACCGGTGAGAAATAAACATCGGTGGGTTTTAATTTGCTGTTGCGCAAGAAGCTTGGTTTCACCGGCATATCAATCCAATCCAGGTTTGCTTCCATAGGATCGACACCCATCAAGCGGGTCAGCAGTAATGTATTGACTCCTTCGATCTCAACCAAAGCCAGGACAAACGGTGTTTCAGGAAGGAATTCCTCCGATCCAAAGTGACAGACTGTAAAGGCGTGAATCTTCGCTGACCGTTCGGTGATATCGATCCAGTTCGTCTCATTCCCAGTGAACATATCCGCAGCACGCGGGTTCGCGTACGTGTAACCTGTTTGCGGGTCCTGACTGGCAAGCAGTTTCTTGTTTGCCAGACCAGCAAACCAAGGGCTATCCTGTCCGTAGGAATGGAGATAGGTGATACTGTAGGGTTGTTCGATCTGGATGGGAGCCATTTTCTTGAGGAATGCAAGGGATTCCGGGTCGGTGGTTACTGGAAATGGTACGCCATGGACAATATAACCGCCCAAAGTCTCTTCACGTTTACTAGGTAATTTCGCCATGATCTCCTCCTACCCTTCCCTTTCCATGACCGAGATGGATACGTATGTTCCGGTACCTGCATGTGAATGAATGGCACCGCGCCTGGCATTATTTACCTGCAAGGCATCGTCACCAAAGTGTTTCCTGATGCTGCCCTGCAGCTGCCATGTTGCAAAAACTGCCTGCATCAAGCCAGTTGCACCTACGGGGTGTCCACAGGCGATCAAACCACCGGAAGGATTTACCGCACAGGCAGGTTCATCTTTCAGATCAAGGTTGTAGTCAATGCCCGGCATAAAAGCTTTGCCAGAAGCTGCAAATGGCCCACCTTCTCCATAACGACAGAGACCCATATCTTCATAGGTCTGGATCTCGCTGGATGTATAGGCATCGTGCAATTCAACAAAGTCAAGATCATTGATCGGGTCATTGATGCCGGCATGTTTATAAGCCATGTTTCCAGCGGTTCGACCTGCCCGGAAGGAATGGACTCCCGGGTAACGGGTTCCGTGATCCCACAGTTTGCGATAATAGCTGCGGGTATCTTCGGAATTCTTTTCCTGCTCGGTTGCATAGTTATCCATGAAATAATCGTAATCCATGTGAGGGCGATCAGCCATTCGCATGGCATCCGTTCCACGCCCTATGCCTGTCACTTTCACCAGTGGACGGGCGATCTTTGCTCCGCTGGCTTCCAATTTATGAAGACCTTCTTCGGAGACAAGAATACTGGCTGCTGCTCCGTCGGACATGACGCAGATATCCAGTCGGGTGAGCGGCCAGGCAACCATGGGCGCATTACGGACATCCTGGATGGATAATCGATTTCGTTTCTGGGCATACGGATTGTGGTATGCATTCATGTGGTTCTTAACACTGACATGTGCCAGCTGCTCAACCGTCGTTCCGAACTCTTTCATATGTCGGGTGACCATCATGGCATAGTATCCAGAGTAGAATCCACCAACAGGGTAATCGACCGAGATATCAGAGGCAAGGGCAATAAATTCATTCCCTTTCCAGGTTTCCACATGGCTCATGGTTTCAAAGCCGTAGGCAACACAGATATCCATGTGACCGCTGGCCACCGATTTCCAGGCTTCCTGGAAACAAATACCACCGGTGGCGCCGCCTCCCTCAACCCTATGGCTTGGTTTGGGACATAACCCGAGGTAGTCCTGCGCCATGATGGCAGCCATTAATTGGCGGGAGAAGTGGTCTGAAAAATATGAAGCCACGGAACCATCCGCCAGCCGTGTAAATGTTGGAAAATCCAGACCGATATCCTGGATGGCATAATCATATGCCTCCTTGATAATCGCCTGAAAGGTCTTGTCGGGACGTGCCTTGGCGAATTTTGATACGCCTCCCGAGATTACATAAACAGGTCTCATTAAATTAATCTCCTTTGGTGTTGAATATTCCATAGTGATGCAGACATCCTGCAAGCCATATTACAGACCAGCTTAAGATGCCCTGATAAATTATTAGATAACGCATTTATTTTACTTTAATTTTTTCCAGCTGAATGCCTTCCAAGATCACTAAAAAAACTGCAGAAGATCAGACCAGTGGGGAATAATAAGTAGTCCATAATTCCCGGTAAGCCTGCGCTTCCTGGGTCCATTTCTGATCCGTCCACCCCAATTCAGGTTGAACAATGCTGCGAATTTGATCCAAGATGGGGATGCCTCCTTTTTCAAGCTGAATACCCAAGCGGACCCGACGTAAAAGGAGATCATCAAGGTGAACAACTCCCTCGGCACGAGCTGCCCAGCGCAGCTCAGCCCACAAGGAAGGTGACGCCTGGATCTGATCCAATTCACCCTGAACCGCTATCTCATCAATCCGGCAGGCTGCGCTGCCATAACGTCCCAAAAGACGGAGACGAAGTTCTGGAGGGATATTACACAACGTGGTTTCCTCAGGAAGTGCATCCAGAACACGACCTTCCCGGTCGAGCCGGGATCTCCCCATAATTTCTGAACCGAGTGCCTTGAGCGCTTTATGCGCCATGATCCTGAAGGTAGTCAATTTTCCACCACTGACTGTCAACAGCCCGCTTTCTTTCCAAATGATAAACTCACGTGATTCCTTTGATGGATCTGTCTTGCCAGTATCGACAACAGCACGGACACCGGAAAGGGTAGATTGCACATCCTGAAGCTGGAGAGAAAGCGCTGGAAAAGCATACTGGATGGCTTCCAAGAGATAGTCCGCTTCGGGTTGACTTATCCTAATGTTGGTTGATGGAAAGGCATCATGGTCAACATCTGTGGTACCCACCAGGGTGACTCCCTCCCAGGGATAAATGAATACCGGTCGTTGATCAACTGGATGCCAGAATGTTACCGCCCTAGACAAAGGAAGCTTTTCCCAGGGGAAAAATAGATGACTACCGCGTAGAATACGCAGTTTTTGTTCGCCACCTACCCTGGAGCGAAGTTCATCCGCCCAGGCTCCGGTTGCATTGATCACTGATCCAGCCCGGACCTCGATAGAACGCTCAGCGACCTGACCCATATCTATTAATGTCACCCCGCAAACCTTGCCTGATGAATCGCGGAGAAGATTTTCAACCCTGGCATAATTCAATGCAGCAGCACCATCCGCCACGGCTTCCTGAAGAACACGAAGAACGAGACGGGCATCATCAGCCTGGGCATCGAAATAACGAAAACCGGAGATCATTTTTGGGGAAGTCAAGGGAGGACACAACTGACGCAAGGCAGATTCTGTATAAAAGGCGTGATTCCATTTGAGAGCCAATAGGTCATAGACAGAGAGACCAAGACCAAACAACCAGGGCGGCGTATGGTCACCCTGGAAATTCGCCATGATAAAAGGAAGTGGAGCAACCAGACCGCGACCTTCCTTTAAAAGGTGCTCGCGTTCATGGACGGATTCGGATGTCAATTTGACCTGGAAATTCTTTAAATAGCGCAAGCCACCATGGATGAGCTTGGAGGATCGACTGGAAGTGCCGGAAGCGAAGTCACCTGCCTCGAAGAGGATGCACTTCAAGCCAATCCTGGCAGCTTCACGGAGGATACCTGCTCCCGTGATCCCCCCTCCAATAATGATCAGGTCCCACTGCTCACGATCAAGTTTCTCCCAAAGCTCGTCCCGCCAACCTGCAGTCCACATAGCTATTTTTCAACCTCATCGAGCGATCCATCGGGGAATAATTTTCCGGGATTCAAAGTCCCGGTGGGGTCCATGTACTGATCAATGGCCTTCAACATCTGTATGCCAATAACCCCTTTTTCTTCAACAAGATAGTCGCGGTGATCGACCCCTACTCCATGCTGGTGACTGATGGTTCCTTGATGAGAAATGATGACCTGAGAGGCTGCGGATTTTAACAACTGCCAGCGGTGGAGGGTCTGATCGGGATCAGAAGAGCGACGGTAAAGATAGGTGACATAGAGAGAGGCACCATCCCTGTAGACATGGGACAAGTGGGCGAAAACGAGGACATGCTCTTCCAGAGACTGTAAACCATGCTTTAAGGAATTGAGAACATCCAAGGCGCAGCTGTGGACCTTCGACCAGGGTAAGGCTGTTTCGAGGGTATCAAGTGCGAACCCGGCTTCCCACAGACTGTTGCGAAGATACGGTGAAAGGAAACGGGATTTGCGCCACATTTTTCCAATCGTGGAACCGGTTGGCAAACCAGCGTGGCTCCTGATGACCTGCGCAGCCTGCCTGGAGGCAAAACGAACTGTTTTCCTGTCACCCGTGAGGCCATAAATCAGCAGACAGCGATCCTGGTCATAGCGGATCCAATTCAAAGCACGGTCAGCCCAACGGACCAGATCATCTTTTCCGGATAATGCCAGGGTTGTCTCAGTCTCAAGGCTATTGCTCAGGCGCAACATGGAAACCGATATGCCTGCCTGGGCGATCTCCCTGACCGCGTCTGAACCACTCTGCCAATCATGAAAGAAAGCCGCCTGGAAGGATTCGACCTCAGGGAGAGGTTGAATACGAACCGCTGCGGATGAAATGATCCCCAGCCTGCCTTCCGAACCGAGAATTATTTGTTTGATATCGGGACCTGCGGCTGAAGCGGGATGAACAGGCATATCCAAGGGTCCATGAAATGTCTCCATGCGACCACCAGCGAACAAATCTTCGATGCGACCGTAATGATAGGACTGCTGACCGCTGGAGCGGGTGGCTATCCAACCACCAAGGGTTGATAATTCAAAGGATTGAGGGAAATGTCCAAGGGTGTATCCCCTGGCATTCAGGATTTTTTCAATTTGAGGGCCGGATATTCCGGCTTCGAATGAGGCAAGGCGGCTGGTCTCATCCAAGTCCAAAAGATGATTCAAGTGGGAAAGATCAACCGTGAGAACAGGATCTGAAGACGGCAACGGGTTGATATGACCAACCACACTGGTTCCACCACCATATGGTATCAATATTGCACCGGAATCCCGGGAAAAATTCAGCAGATCGATGAGGTCAGAGCGGTCTTGCGGATATGCAACTCCATCAGGGTAATTCAGGATCCTTCCTGAGCGGAGTGCTATCCAGTCCGGCAGAGACTGACCACGGGCATGGGTCAAGCGTTCGAAGGGATCGGTTTTTATGTGGGGGTGTGCAGGAAAACGGGAGGAAGGAACAGATGCCAGTGAATCTTGCAGTGAAGCATCCTGGATCAATGAACCCCTGCCAAGGATCCGCTCAATATAATCCCGGGCAGTAGGAGGCAGCGGATAAGTGACTGAATCATCTCCCCATCCATTCCAGCGACGCATTGATCCTCCTTATAAAACGAGATTGGCACACCTCCCTGCGGGAGGTTCCCCGATAGAGCTGGGGACGGTGTCCCCGATAATACTGGGGATGATATCGCAATGACAATAAAAGAAAATATGAAAAACAATAAAAAACAAAAGTTAAAAATTTATTTGTGACTTTCCTCACCATTATAGTACTTCCCGGCGATCTTTCAAAATGAGGATGAATGTCCTGATCCTTTTACTCAAATATCATCTTTCGTTCTATTGAATGTCGATATAATAAATATTGGGGTTTATATCCTTTAATAGTCAAGCATCCCTCCTCAAGAGTGAACAAGGAGTTAGTATGAAACGTTTACTGTCAGGAAATGAAGCCATTGCATACGGTGCATGGGAAGCAGGTGTCGAGGTAGCATCGGCATACCCGGGAACACCAAGCACCGAAATCCTGGAGCATTTTGCCCGTTTTCCCGGTGTTTATGCAGAATGGGCACCCAATGAAAAAGTGGCATTGGATGTCGCCATTGGGGCTGCATATGCAGGCAGACGGGCGCTGGCAACAATGAAACATGTCGGGCTCAACGTGGCAGCTGATGCACTGTTCTATGCAGCCATGACCGGGGCTGAAGCCGGCCTGGTGATCGTATCAGCAGATGATCCTTCGATGCATTCCTCCCAAAATGAGCAGGACAACCGGCAATTCGCACGGTTTGCACGGATCCCCTGCCTGGAACCGTCTGACAGCCAGGAAGCCAAGGATCTGACAGTGATGGCATTTGATATCAGCGAACAATTCGATACCCCGGTAATGCTGCGAACGACAACCCGAATCTGCCATACAAGCACATTAACCGAAGTTGGGACAAGAAGGGAACAAGCTGTAAGGATCGAGAAATATCCCCGCAATGCAAAGAAATACGTGATGGTGCCTGCCAACGCGAGAAAGCGACACCCTGTTATTGAGCAAAGAATTCTCGACCTGGCAGATTTTGGTGAACGTTTCGAAGCCAACAGGATAGAAATGCGATCGAAGGAGCTGGGAATCATCACGACAGGTGTTTCCTACCAGTACGCCCGCGAAGTATTTCCGGATGCAAGCATACTCAAGCTGGGGATGGTTTATCCATTACCCGGTAAATTAATCCGTAGTTTTGCGAAGAATGTGGATAAATTGATCGTGCTGGAAGAACTGGACCCATTCATTGAAGAACAAGTTCGATGCATGGGTGTACCCCTGTTCGACCCGGAGCAGCGTGATGAACTGGCACCCAACACGAAATTGATCTTCCCAATGACCGGTGAACTGGATCCAGCGATCGTAAGGCAATCAGCAATAAGGGCAAAATTAATCGAAGTTCCCGATGAGAAAAAGACGCAAGGGCGAATCGAACTTGGGATGGCACTACCTGGCCGCCCACCTGTTCTGTGTCCCGGATGCCCGCACCGAAGCAGCCTCTATGTTCTACACAAGATGGGTGTGCCAATCAACGGGGATATTGGGTGTTATACGTTAGGGGTCACACCTCCATTGAACGCCATCGACACATGCGGATGCATGGGTGCCTCCATAGGTGTTGCCCATGGTGCTGCCGTTGCTGGTGACAAGGAACGGCATTTCGCCGTTTTGGGTGATTCAACCTTTTTCCACACCGGGATGCCAGCGCTGTTGAACGTGGCTTACAACCAAAGTAATGTCATCACGATCATCATGGACAACCGAATCACGGGCATGACCGGTCACCAGGAGAACCCTGGAACAGGGAGGACATTACAGCAAAAGGAGACCGTGACGATAGAGTTTGAGCCTTTGGTAAAAGCCCTTGGAATCAGCAAGGTTTTAACGGTTGAAGCCTATGATGTGGAGTTAATTGAAAAAACATTAAAAAATTGGGTGAAAGAAGATGGTCCAGCAGTATTGATCACAAGGCATGGATGTGCGTTGTTACCTGAAGAACGGAAAAAATGGATGCCGCTGACAGTGATAAAAGAAAAATGCAATGGCTGTACCATATGCTTCAGAATTGGATGCCCGGCGATCTTAAAGTCGGAAACAATGGATGCCAAATATAATCGCCCCCTGGCTGAAATCGACCCCTTGATGTGCACCGGTTGTGAGATCTGCGCGCGGGTGTGCCCGCGGGATGCCATCCCAACCCGCGAACAGATGCTGGCAATGGAGGTATGAAATGGGCACAGGAAAAATGAATTTCATGCTGGTGGGAGTAGGCGGACAGGGTACATTATTAGCCAGTGATATCCTGGCTGACCTGGGAGTCCGGTTGGGGTTTGATGCAAAAAAAGCCGAGATCCACGGAATGGCTCAACGGGGTGGTAGTGTAACTTCCTTTGTTCGGTGGGATAAAGAGGTGTTCTCCCCAATCATCGCCAAGGGTGAAGTGGATATCCTGCTGGCTTTTGAGTCACTGGAAGCTCTCAGGTACCTTGAACAGTTAAAACCAGGGGGAACCCTGCTGGTAAACAACCAGGAAATTGAACCAATAACCGTCAAAGCCGGGGATGAGGTGTATCCCACATCGGCAGAATTCAGCAAAGCGTTTGAAAATACTGCCGGGAAGGTGTTCCATGTTGATGGTGTGCAGTTGGCTGAGAAAGCTGGAAATGCCAAGACAGCCAATGTAGCCATCCTGGGTGCATTATCGGCGCTGCTGGATACACCATCAGAAACCTGGCTGGAAGTCATTGAGGCACATGTACCTCCCAAGGCTGTGGAAGTCAATCGAAAGGCATTCCTGCTTGGGCGTGAACAAATCGAAATGGGTGGAAATATTTTTAAGTAATAATGATAATTATCAATCCATGGATTGGATCATAACCAGACCCTTAAGGTTATTAAACAAACCATCAGGGTCAGGATCTTAATATTAAATTACCTATTTTTCCCAAGTAATTTCTAAGAATCCAATTCGTTAAAGATTTCATCCAACTGCTGATCTGGAACATCAAAAACTGTATTGTGAGGGGGGAGAGGTTCTTTGCTCATGTACCCGGGAAGACGATCATCCCTGGCAGTAAAACCAGCCCTTTTATTGAACTCACGTTCCAAACGGATGGTTTGTTTTCCAAGATCCTGGAGGATATCCAGCGGAAGATCCTGCCAACCATAACGGGTAGCCAACAAACGCCTGATAACTTCACCTGGTGAGGATGCAATCCCGAAACCAGCCATGAGGCAAGCTCCGATCGTATCATAGCCAGCCATGTTGTATTGAGCATTTCGGGAGGCGTCCAACTGTGCCAAAGGATCAAGGTGGTTGACACTGGCACGGATGGTCAAACCACAGGTATGGTCAGCCCCCTGGGGTGAGGTGGCGTAAGTAACCCCTGTGCCTTTAATGGCGCGAGGTTCATAGGCACTCATCGCCTGGCGCTTTACTACAGGAACCCCAGCAATATGATATCTCTCACCTGTGGCAGCTGCGCCATCCCCCAAAACTCGACCTGTGCGGGTCCCCTGGCGGATTTCTGCCAATAATTTCAAAACGGAATGAGCATCGCCAAAATTCATGAGCCCAGCTTCAGCCGCCACACCCAAAGCTGCACCGATCTCAATGGAGTCCAAACCGAGATCATTGACCTCCCAATTCAGGCGACCGATATCATCCAAGGAGGAGATACCTAGATTGGAACCCATCAACCCAATGGTCTCATATTCAAGGGCAGAGACAATTACCTGACCATCTTCACCACCAAAGACGTTTGAGCATTTGATAGTGCAACCAGTCATGCAAGCATGGGAAGGATCGGACGGTTTTCCACGCTGGAGAATGAAATCACGTAATGTTTCCCCACTGATGTCTTCAACGCTTTCAAAGGTTCCTGATGAGAAATTACGGGTAGGCAAAGCGCCGAAACTATTGCACATTTGAGCCATGGCAGCGGTACCGTAATCCCGATAGGTTTTGGATTGGGGATGTGCGAGGATACTTTTTGTGTAATCCTTGCGGGCTGATCTGAATGCTTCAGGATCAGAAACGGCAGGTGAGTGGCCACCGGTATTGTCAAATACGATGGCTTTAAGACCTTTTGACCCCATCACGGCACCCAATCCACCGCGGGCAGCGATACGGGAAGGAACCCGATCTTTGTCCAGGTTCTGGATACCGGCTGCTCTCATTTGCATTTCCCCACCAGGGCCGATGAGGGCAATAGCCACTTTTTCCCCGAACCGGTCCACCAACCTCGTTGCTGTTTCGTAAACACCCAAACCTGCCAGATCATCTGCTTTTTCCCACCTGGCTCCATCGCGAGAAAGGTGCAGGATCGATAAAGTTTTTTCGTTTGGCTGGTCTTCCAAGATGAGCACTTTGATGCCCATGGTTGCCATATGAAGACCTGTGCGTCCACCGGCGTTGGCTTCCTTGATCCCCAAAGTCAGGGGAGATTTTCCGCCAATCGAGATACGATCCATGGATGAGAGCATATGCCCGACGAGCAAACCGGGAGCGAAAATAAGCATATTGGCTGGTCCCAACGGGTTACATGAAGCATCGACCTCATCAACGAGGATGCGGGCGATAAGACCGCGACCACCAAGTCGGTCCCATGATGAGGGTGTTTGTGATCTTTCAAGGGTTCGAGTGCGTACATTCACACGCCAGACCTGCAATTGTTCTTTGTTCATACGTTTTTCCTAGAATTCATAATGATTATCCTTGTTCTTTTCACACGTGGGTTGCACAAGTGAAAGTGGTGCAAGACATTAATTTGGTCCTACTTACGCTGAAAATAGTACCAGGCAGAAGGACGCCCCTGCCCCTGTTCATAATTAACCTGTTCAAAACCGTGATCGAACAAGGCTGTCATATCCTGCCTGCTAATCCCACGGGAATCGGAATCATCCATTGGTTGGAAAGCATAGATCATGATGAACCCACCTGGATTAAGCCAACGGCGAATCCCATCCATCACTTTCTGCCTGTTTCCAGGGGACAGGGTGTGAAAACAACCTACATCCAGAAGGAGATCATAAGGACCCGGAAGAGCGAGTGAAGCCAGGCGTGTGACATCTTCCAGCAACAATGCTGCCTGGTAAGGTCTTAATTTCTTTTTTG
>Ga0209641_10002267_pt1 | contig 16683 bp, 17 predicted proteins | sample RifCSP16_1_FD_184022 | JGI IMG/M metagenome (GOLD analysis project Ga0209641, IMG submission 184022) | Soil microbial communities from Rifle, Colorado - Rifle CSP2_sed 16_1 (SPAdes) (version 2) | ecosystem: Environmental > Terrestrial > Deep subsurface > Rock core/Sediment | place: Rifle...
CGTGTGATCATATTGAATGCTAGATATGTTCTCGCATGTCCCAAGTGAACGTAGTCATAGACTGTGGGTCCACAAACGAAGAATTTTACACTGCTTCCACGTGGAGCTGTGAAAGCTTCCTTCGTGCGGGTCAGCGAATTGTAGATCCTAAGTACCAATACTCTGTCGCCTCTTGGCGAGGGGGCTCTTAAGTTTAAGAACCTTGCAGGGTTCGTGAAAGACCATCCTGCTTATGTGCTAAAGGCCTTCGATACTAGATGAGATCCAGTAGAAAGACCAAGTCTTCCGCCAATAGCCATGATTCTCCCCAATTCGTTCTACCTGGTCCAGAGTAGTGCTTGTGGCTCCGAGGAGAGCGAAACGTTGCTGGACAGCGAAAGAGACTCAGGGGCAGGAAATTTTCTTCTAGGTGGCGGCCTTTCTTTGTCTGCTTTGAACGATGTAGAAGTTCTCGTCGACATCGATCTCTAAGTCGGGTACAAAGGAGAGGATGAACTCTATCAGCTCGTCCATGCTGCGTTTACGCCTCTCCTTCAACTGGAGGAAGCCCTGAAGGCTAACTAAGCGCTCATACATGTCAGAGCTGATTTTGATGCTTCTGCTCAGACGCCTCTTCTTGCTGGGTTCAAACGGTCTTGACACTAGTTCTCCCTGGTAGAAATGTAGAACATGTTCGCCTTTTTATTTTTTCTCCAAGCCAGCTTATACGGTTACGCTGTTCATACTGAGTATCACTGCATTAGCACGATAATTGAAGAGTTTGGAGGTGAATTGAGATGGTGGCGAAGAAACGTAAGGTCAAGATGCGCATTGGCGATGAATCCAGCAGGGCTGAGAGAGTATCTGAGGAATACCAAGCATAAGCTTGTCCTCTAACTCTAACTGGTGAGGGCATGTTATGGCTGCTCTCACCCAACCCCTAATCTTACAGTTTTTCCGTGTTCGAGTATTGATCTGGGTCTGTTCCTATTCCACTAGTTTGCGACTGTACCGTACCCTGGCTGCTTTCGGCCAGACAGCTTGGAAGGGTTAGTCTTCGCGACCCCAATAGTTCCACCGGGGCAAGTACAGCTCCGACCAGAACTAGCCCGTTCGATGCATATTCTGGGATGGGGTATTGTGACATAGGTAAGATTGCCAACGCGATACGGTCAGGGACGAACTCTGGTGATCCGTTTTCGAATGCATCATTGGACATAGTATTTGTCTCCAACAATAACGACCCTTAGTCGCGTCACACCAGCTTGTGGAAGGATCCCGACGCTCCTGCTGTCAGCACAGGATTGCCGGAGTATTTTGTCCAGTGAATTCCATCAGATGATGTTGCATATCCGATTGCCCAGATCTGGGGTGTTCCTTAGAGAGATCCGTTCGTATACCAATGTTGTCCATCGTACGACATCTTGACATGAGTTGGAACATAGATGTTCCAAACAGCCTTTTCTGGAATTGGTTCTCCTTTCAAAGGCAGAATCTTTCCGCCTTTAGTAGAAGTTCCACTTTGGGGACAAGAAGATAATAGGACCCAGCACCGGAAGAATCTGTGTGCAATCGGAAGACTGAGCGGTGCAGCGAAAAGACACGGAAAGCAACGTGAATCTGAGTGGACTCTCGGATGGCGAACTCATGGATTTAGCAGTTCCATCCGGATCACTAAACCGACGTGTGCTCGTTATGTGGCTATTCTTGAAAGAAAAACCTCCGATGCGACTAGATGAATGGGACGCCCTTGTAGTATCGTCGGCTGAGAAGGAGCTGGAAAGGCGCTCTGTTTCTGGCCAAACCGTCGCAACCACAGGCTAAGCTCCGCTACGGGCCAGAAAAAAAGGTCTCTACCTAATCGCCGCCAGAAACCATGCAGACCATTACAGCGCGTGATGAAACTCCGGGTGTTGAGAGTATCTGGTCGACTGTCAGCCTTAGGTCCGCAATGTTCTTCGCGCGAACCTCGCAAATGATGTCGAAGAAACCGATCGTCACGCTAACGGAGAGCACTGAATCTAGATCATAGAGGCTTTGGACCATTTTGTCAAATAGGTCTCTGGAAGGCAGCTTTCCTGAACGGATGAAGCAAAAGGATGTTGGTTTCTCAACCGGCTGCTTTCGAAGATGGTCCAAGATGATGTAGGTCGTTGTGTTGGCGACAATAGGCCTGCCCCCCTCGGTAATGAAGAGGGTGCCGTCGACGATCTTCCTGAACTCCGCTAGGTCGGCAAAGGGCGGTGACCTGCACACTACGTCGTGGCCGCCGAGTGTAACATAAGCCTCAATTCCGCGTTCCTTCAATGCGCCGTACAGTTTGTTTTGCGAGCCTGGTTCAGTTTCCAATCCCATGTAGGCTTGCAAGAGGTTCACTTCTGAGTAGGCGAATCCTCGATTCTTAAGGGTTTCAGAGTCCAAACCGTGTCGCAGTGGTTTAACCTCATCAGCTGGTGGAGATCAGAGTGTTTTCGAGCACAATTCCGTAGGAATGTTTCCACCAGGTAGAAAAGCAGAATTTACTCTAATTGCTCCATTTACGCCACTTGTCCGCTTTTCTCCAACTGGCCTTTTATACCGACAGAGCCATCGATCAGCCTGAGGTTCGTACTAAGTTTTAGAGTTTGGAGGTGAATTGAGATGGTGGCGAAGAAACGTAAGGTCAAGATGCGCATTGGCGATGAATCCAGCAGGGCTGAGAGAGTATCTGAGGAATACCAAGCATAAGCTTGTCCTCTGAACGGCAAGGACTCTTGCCGTCACCCTGTGTTTTTTTCCTTGATTTCTTGTTTTATTTTCCGTTCAAGCTTTCTTGAAAGCTGCTTCTAGTGGTGGCCTTACGTCTGTGATGAATGGCTCTTCTTCCAACTAAAGCTGACAAGAACCCCGTAATGTGACGAACTTCGCGAAGACGAAGGTTCAGAACAAATCATGTGCAGTAGACAAGGTCGGATGATCCTGTTATGCTGATTGAGTTTTCGAAGCCAGTGCAAGGTGCTCCCAAGTCCACAGTATCTGGATGGCTGACGGATTATCAGTCCTCGGATGAGGCATGGTTAAACGAGTGGGCTCGTCGAAGTCGGAGTTAACGATCGGGTGGATTTCGATTCAACAGTGGCCTTGCAGGTCCTGTTGGATAAGTTCTCGTGGAATTCGCGCTTTCTAATCTGATTTCATCGTGCTTATCTTTCGTATGAGTTTCCTTGCACCTTTTGTGATGGAATAACTTGAGAGATCTTTGAAGTCTACCCATTTTGTCTCGGAGGCATCTGACTGTGCTTTCACTGAGGTTGTGAGGGGATGTGCAAGGTAGTCTATGAGGACATAGTGAAAACGTGTCTTACCTTCGTCGTCGCGGACGATGTTGTTCGCCACGCCCAGAAGTTTCTCGATTCGGACATTTATTCCAGTCTCCTCTCTGACCTCTCGCTGAGCGGCATCCTCGAGGGTCTCCCCTAATTCAATTAAACCTCCAGGAACGGACCACAGTCCCTTACTGGGCTCCTGTCCTCGTTTTACAAGCAAGACGCTTGAGTTCTTCACGACCACAACCCCCACTGCCACGCGAGGTTGATGCGGATACTCTCGTTGCATTCCGTATTCCCCAAGTCTTGAAGTCATCAAACGGTTCGCTCAGTGGTCTCTATTCGACAGCCACTGTACGAACGGGTCGGAAGAGGCTTTCATAATACTCTCGCATCCATGGCAGTATTTCGCGTCCTAGCAGATTCAGAAATCTTTCTTCAATCGGGCTAGCGCTGTGAATGTACACCCTGTCGAAACCCATTTTTAGAAACTCGCCGAGCCTTTTGATGATGTCATCTGAGTCTGTTGTTATCAGCCAAGATTCCTTAATCTTCTTCTCCTCCTCGGGACCTACGAGTGCTTCGAGTTCGCGAGGATCCCAGACGTGTTCTCGCTTTTCTCGTGGGATGGCTGTGGTGGCCCAGAACATGGCGGATTTCAATGCGCGATTGTAGTCAATATCGTATGCAACTTTGAATTCCATGCTCTTACTCATCTTCGACGGATCCCGCCCTACCCTTGTCGCTGCCTTTTCCATCGCGCTTACGATCTTTCTGAAGCGCTCTAAGCCCCTCGGATTAGTTAGAATTCCGTCACAGAACTGTCCCGCAATCCGGGCGACGCGTTCATTCGAAGTCGCTAGGTAGACTGGAATACTGGTCTTAGGTTTCGTGTACAATTTTGCTCGATTGAGCTGGTAGTATTTGCCTTCATAGGTTACGAAGTCGCCTTTCCAAAGCTTCTGAATGATCTCTAGAGCCTCTTGTAGACGTCCGATCTTCTCTTCAAATCCAGGCCATTTGAATCCTAGTGGGATCTCGTTCATTGCGTGCCCGGTTCCCAGAGTTACGAAGATTCGTCCCGGGTAGAGGTTGTCGAGAGTTGCGAAGGCCTGAGCGACTAAAGCTGGATGATAACGGAACATGGGCGTTGTGACGGCAGTCCCAACTTCAACTTTCCTTGTTTTCTCAGCTGCGGAGGCCAGCCAGATCCATGAAAATCCCGCTTGCCCGCCTGTGTCGCCCCAAGGATGGAAGTGGTCGCTAGTGACAATCATGTCGAAGCCGACGACTTCGGCGCGTACAGCATATTGCAGCAATCTCTGAGGATCATACTGCTCTTGAGCTGCCCAATACCCGAGTCGAAGCGTGGCCGCCAATCGAACGCGCCCTTGAAGCAGACCCTACATATGGCAACTTTCGCTTAAAGCTTCCAGCTGACTTTGCCGGCTCAAAACAGTTGACTAATGGTGGGCCAAGGCTCTAATGAGATTGGGAACTGCGCTTAGTCGATCGAATTTTGCATTTGCCGCTGCTCTCTCCAACTTCTCGACCTCATCAGTTCTCATTCGCCAATCTACGGCGCCCGCATCGTCGGTCACGTGTTGAGGCGTCTTGATTCCGGGAATCGCGACCACGTTTTCTCGCATAATCAACCAGTTCAGTGCAACTTGAGAAGCGGTCTTCCCGCGAGCGGTCGCTATCTCTTCAGTAGCGCGATTAACCTCGCTGAGTTGGGCAAGATTTCGAGAGGAGAACCTGGTGTTCGTCTTCTGAACGAAATTAGTGGGTTCAGAATTGGGAGAAAACTTGCCTGTAAGAAGACCTTGCGCAAGTGGGCTGTATGCGATGATGGTGATCCTTTCGCTCGCAGCATGGGAGAGGAGATCTTTCTCTACGCGTCTATCTAGTAAGTTGTATCTAACTTGGTTCGAGGTCAATTCTATCGGTGCCAGTGCGTTCTGCGCTGCACTAACTCCTCTTAGATTGAAATTGCTCACGCCAACACACCGAACCTTCCCATCATGAAGGAGCTTTCTCATTGCCCTCATCGTGTTGCCTATTGGGACGATCGGGTTAGGGAAATGCGCCTGATACAGATCGATGACGTCAACCCCAAGTCGACGTAAGCTGCGCTCCGCGGCTTTCAGAACCCGTCCATAACTTAGATTCCAGGGCGAGACTTTCGTGGCGATCACAACATCCTCTCTGTGCCCTCGAAGAGCTTCGCCGATCAGCTCCTCAGACCTGCCGCGACCGTAAAGCTCCGCGGTGTCGATCAGATTAATTCCAAGTTCCATAGCCGTCTCGAAGGCCGTGAGTACATCCTTCTTGCCATACGAACCACCCCACCCCCACTCGCGGCTCCCCCACTGCCAAGTCCCCAACCCAACAGCGGAAACCTTGATTCCCGACTTTCCTAACTCTCGATACTCCATATTCGGTTTCTGTCCTGAATGGTTTCGGGTTTTGGGAAAAACTCAGAGGCTAATCTTTCCGCGTGTTATGGTGTCTCACCAGTGAAATTGCTCCAAACAATGTGGCTCCAACGATTAAACCCAACTCGATCGTTCCAACGCGGATGTCAATTTTCTCAAGCACGTCAATGGAAATGGTAGGTTTCACCGGTGCAATCTTGATGGTAGTCATGGTCAACTGCGGGAGATAGATCGCCCAGAATTTAGGCAGATATGTTCTCACGAACTGACGCTAATTGGACTCAGCGATCGAATCTTAGGTATTCACTGGTACCGTGAAGAAGGCCCATAACTACCTTGGATACTGGACGTTGAATTGTCATGGTGTTGCGAATCTCCGGGGAGTGCGATTCAGCTGTTTCGCGTTGTTTTAGCTTGTGGCAATGCTACCCTGCTTACGGGCGCTTTCTTCAATCTTGTTGAAAGCTATGAATCCGACTAGGAGCATTGAGACAGACAGCAAGGCGGACGCAGTATACTCGATGACTTCTGGTAAGATAGTCGGCGTCGAGAAAGCAGCGTGGCGCATTAAGTCAATGTAGTATGTGAAGGGAATGACCATCGAGACGTACCGGAAGGGCATGGGAATAACGGTGATTGGGAAAAGTGCACCACAAATGATCATGTAACCAAAGAACACCAGATTGGCTATGGTGTTGTAGGATTTGATGCGCATTGTCAACCCGGCGAAGAACAGTCCAAATCCTATCAGCGCAATCTCAAAGAGCCCTAGACCCAACAGAAATAGGGCCGGGTTGGAAAGGGTCACAAGGCCGCCGCCGATCAAATACAGAAGTAGCGTTGTATAACCGATTATTATCGTGTCGGTAAGGAAGACGCGCGCCCACCTACCTATGATCAGCGTTATGCGACTCGCGGGAGCTAGGAAGAATTGCTCCAGCGTGCCCGCGGTCTGCTCGTTTCGCACTGTTTGACCAATCCCCCAAACCGCGGTGCTGAAGAGAATTATGAAGACGAAACCCAGAAGGAAGAAGCTGAACCCCCCTGATTCTTGAGGGGTTGTTGAAGTTGTGGGAGCGAAAAGTGTCACTCCAAGGGCGAAGAAAAAGAACCAGAGCGGAGTGCTAATGAACTCGCCTAGGACCCATGCTGGCTGACGGAAGTATGAGCGAAGTTCCTTCACGAAAGAGGCTCTAAATTCCGTGATGAGTCTGACTATTGAGTTAGTATTTGGAGAATTCACCTGTCACACCCGCTTTCTTTTCGAATTGCTTGAAAACTGCGTAGCCAATTGCCGGGTAGGCCAACGCTAGGGCGAGTAGAATAAACACGCTGCCGTATAGGCTCACTAAGGTCTGATTTGCTAAGACTATACGGCGCATATCATCAATGACGTAGGTCTGGGGCAAAACACCTGATAGAAATTGCACCCAATAGGGAAGGAGGGTAACCGGGTAGTAAGTGCCTGTCAAAGTCGCGAAGAGTAGATTGACAATCTGTGTTAGGATGTAGGGTTCTTTGAACTTGATGATATACCCTGCGAATAGAAAACCAATTCCGAACATTGGAATCAGTCCCACAAGCAACGCTAGGAAGGCTGGAATAATCGTCAGAAACGCCGAGGGCAGAGCGATAGCGAGGGTCACGCCGACAACAATGAAGAAGATACCTGTTGTGATGACAACATCCGTCAGGCTCATCCCTATCAATAGAGTGAAACGGTTCACGGGGGCCAAGAAGTTTTGTTCAAGAGTACCCTTCATCTGTTCGTCGCGAAGTACAACTCCCACATCCTCGACTACAACCCAGCTTGTCATCCAGACCGCGCTTCCGAGAATCTCGTAAACTATGATGTTTGTCGTCCCGGTTCGGGCGGCAAAATTAGTCGCGGCATTGTTACCGCCTACGAATTGTCCCATGCCGAAGATGAGCAGCGTGAACAGGAATGGTATTACAAGGTAGAGTACGAAGTTACCCGGGTAGCGTGTGTAGTGTTTAATTCCTTTCCAGAAAATTGCCGCCCATGCTTGGAGTATGGCCCTGACTCCAGAGGTTGTTTCCATTCTAATCACGTAGGCTCCTGCCAGTCTGTGCGATGAAAACATCTTCCAAAGTAGGTTGTATGAAACTCACTTTGGTTATGCTAATTTGCTTCCGCACCAAGAACTCGAGAATTTTCGGCAACACTTCCTTGCCCTTCTCAGCGTGAACGCGCAACAGACCTCTATCCTCGGAAGGATCCAGTGCGGAGACAGCCACATTCGAGACTTCACTAAAGGATTGAAGAGCCTCAGCAGCATTTTCGGAGAGGTTCCTAGCCTCAATCTCTATGATATCGCTGCTCTTCACTTTCTCTTTCAGTTCTGACGGTGGGCCAAGCATCACGATCTTACCGTGGTCAATGATCGCAACCCGATCACTCAGAACATCAGCTTCCTCCATGTTGTGGGTGGTTAGAATGATCGCGTGGCCCTTGTTTTTGAGATCGCGTATGATGTCGCGAATAAGTCGGGACGATTGCGGGTCGAGACTAGCTGTCGGTTCATCAAACAGTAATACAGGCGCCTCATTGAGAAGTGCTTTTGCAAAGGACAGGCGAACACGCATCCCAGTCGAGTAGTTTTCGATGAGTGTGCCTTCACGGTCCTTCAATCCGACTAATTCCAGCAGTTCTTCGATTCGTTTCTTGGCGTAGGATGACTCCATATGGTACAATGCCGCAAAGTATTCCAAATTTTCGCGGCCTGTTAATTTCCAATACAAGGTGCGCTCTCCGGTTAGCATGACTCCGAGATTCTCGCGAACCTTCTGCTGGTCTTTCATTACGCTGAATCCGCTCACGTATGCGTCGCCGGACGTCGGTGTGATTAACGTGCAAAGCATTTTGATCGTGGTAGTCTTGCCAGCGCCGTTGGGACCGAGAAGTCCGAAGATCTCGCCCTTTGGGACGCTGAAGTCTATTGCGTCCACTGCAACCAGAGACTTCGGAACCTTTCGAAAAAGGGGTCCTTCTTTCGTTTCGAAGACCTTTGAAAGCGATTGGACCTCTACGGGGTTCATTGCTTACCGACTTCTTGCGACCGAAGCGAACCAGCGAAAAGGTTCCTAATTAGCTTGGCTAATGCAACATCGTCACACTAGAAGATCCACAGGACAAAACTAGAGGCAAAGAGGTTGGCGAAGAGCAGCATAAAACTGCTCTCGCAGTGGGAGAGAAGGAAAACCTATGCTTGGTATTCCTCAGATACTCTCTCAGCCCTGCTGGATTCATCGCCAATGCGCATCTTGACCTTACGTTTCTTCGCCACCATCTCAATTCACCTCCATCAATCTGAGTTTGCCTTATGCAATCCCAGATACCGACTTGGGATTTAAGGCGAGTTGGAGAACGCTACACATTTCCACTAAGTAGAATGGGCCGGACTTTGCAGAATCCTATGGAGGATGTTAGGGTGAGGGCCAGTCTACCCTTGTCAGCGGAGGGAAGTGAATGGAGTGCTGCTTGGGATGATTTGACCATCGAGGTGTTATGGGGCCAAATTGACGCCATGCCCGAGGGAATGAAGTTCAGTTTCCTATTACCCGATTCTGAGTCAGTCGAGCCCGTTTTTCACTCCGAAAAACTAAATATACTTTGAACGGACTAATGCGCGCTAGTGATTTTTCATGCCTGAAAAATGGAAATTGAAAGGATACTGGGCAAACTCCTGCAGTTGCGACCCAGGTTGCCCATGCCTATTCTACTCAGACCCGACAAAGGGATACTGTGACGGCGTCGACACTCTCCGTTTCACAGAGGGAAACTACGGCAAAGTCAAGCTCGCTGGGACGAGCATTGTTATCATGGCTAAGGCGCCGGGCAACTTCTGGAAGGGAAATTGGACCGCAGCGCTCTACATCGACGATAAGGCGAATCCAGCTCAGCGTGAGGCGCTTCAAACCATCGCATCTGGAAAGGCAGGTGGACCCATGGCTCTATTGGCCTCATTGATTGGGACGATGAAGGGAACCAAATTTGTGCCGATCAAGGCTGACTTCAAGGGGATGTCAATCAGTATTCCAGGCATCTACGACTTCAAGTGGGAACCGATCATCGGCGGCGACAAGAAGAAACCGATCCGAGTTACCAACCATCCGCTTTCACCAGTCTTCGCTGAAGCCAGCATGGGCAAGGCCGTAACGAGCCACTTCAAGGACTACGAGTTCGAGTTCGACAACACGGGCAAGGACTGCAACTGGGCTCCAGTAACCATGGCAGGACCATAACTGCCACCTTAACCGCTTTATCTGAGCCAACCAAACTGTAATCTATTGTTCACGGAGGTGAATTTGGTAGTGGCTTTGTACAAGTGCGAATCCTGCGGCAAAGAATCCAGCACGCCTGGTATGTGCTGCGACGCACAGATGAAGAAGATTTCCGATTAAGAGGGCTTGGGGTAGAGAGCCTTCTTTAGCCTCTCGTATCTCACAGGATCTTCTCCAACATTTATTGAAACTGTTTTCGTTCCAATGTAGAACGGGATCCAATCTTCATAGACTCGCTGACCCCGGGCCTTCGCAATTCGAATTTCACGTTTCTTACGTCCTTCAGCCTCGAAAATGCGCATCTCGACGGCCATGTCGGTCAGCGTTTCCATGCGTTTGAACACTTCATCGCTGACGGTTCCCGATGTTAATGAGACCACGAACGCTCCACCTTTTGCCTTTACCTTCGCCGCAACGCTAGCCAAGAACTGCACAACCAACGACGGGTCCTTGTAAGTGAATAGAGGGGTTGCTGAGTCGATTATGACCTTGGGGCTCCCAAGCTTGACCCTCTCGCTCAGAAGATCCGTTATCAGCAGACTGAGTTCGTTAAGGTCCGCGCGGTTCTTGAGCGCGTACTTCTCTTGGCTCGGTACTCCAGCCATTGACGAATAGCAATCGACAAGTGTGGCCAGGCCACTCTTTTCGTATTCCTCCAACCTGTCGTGGCAGTATGTGCCTAGCGGTCCACGTAGGTTTGAAGGTAAATCATCGAAGGCGAACAACACTACTGGGCGGCTGTTTCTGAGGTAAAAGTCCGCCCAAGCATGGAGTGAGGGAGTTTTTCCGGCACCAGGAGGGCCACTCACTATCCCTGCGTAACTGTCCGGCATCCACTGTACGAATTGGTCGCAATGGTTGCAGTAGTAGAAATCAGTGAATTCATCGTATGATGATGGCTGACCGCAGAGCGGACATAGCCGTGCTTGAGGTGCAGGAGCTTGCAAGGTATTCAGTATTCCCTAAACTGTAACCTAATCTCATCCGTTCTGCTCATCCAAGCATTAATAATTTCGTCGGCTCCATGCAATCTAACATGGTATCTACATCAGGCCCCATTCCCCGCTTGACTCCTGAACAGCTATTCGTAGCTGGGGGTCTCTTGGTTGTCGCTTTGGTTTCCTGGTGGATAACGGTCGTCCAACAAAGCACCATGATGGACAGCGGGATGTTCTCGTTGGAACCGATTGCGCTAATTTTGTTTGCATCCTCTTGGACGATTGGAATGGTCGCAATGATGTTCCCCACGACCGTTCCGATGATGCTTATGTTCTTCCATGTGGGCAGAGCTGCAACGCCTGAGATTCGCGCAGGTGGTGGACCGACAGTAACCAAAGCGGCGCTTTTCATTGCATCATACATTGCAGTCTGGGCGGCTGTAGGTGTTCTGATCTATCTTGCAATCGGAGCTGCAAATGCCATCTTTCCAGCCAGCGCCCTGTCCGAATTGGTGAGTTCTCCCCTGGGTATTGGGATGGCATCACTCATTGTCGGTTTCTATCAACTCTCACCCATCAAGGGCGAATGTCTGGACAAGTGTCATCCAACAAATTTCCTGTTCAAATACTACCGAGGAGGTCGAGTTGGCGCAGTGAAAATGGGAATACTCTATGCGAAATACTGTGTAGGTTGCTGCTGGGTAATGATGGTATTCCTGCTCCTAGTTGCAACGATGGGTGTGCTTTGGATGTCGGTCTTCGCCGGCTTGATCTTCATCGAGCGTGCAATCGTGCATGGAAAATGGCCCTCAAGGCTGATAGGGATCGCATTCCTGTCCGCAGGTGGAATTCGTCTGATAATCCCCTGAACAAAGAAAGCAACGGGGTAATCTCAACGGGAGCGTGCTAGTGTAGCTCTCAGATGTATGGTGTCATTGTATGTCGAAATTCTCTGTTGACGAGCCGCTGGAGTTCCTTCCTCATCTTCAAGTCCAACTTCGTGTGTGACGCTGAGAGAGACCCCAAGGGATTGTTGGAATGAAGTATCGGGCCCTGTAGAATGGCTGGGCTCTCTACGGCCTCGCGTGAGCTAACAGGCTTCTCACTAAGTAGTTTCGATGCGAGTTCACTCATAGCTCGAGGATCGTCTATGAGAGTCGCAATCTCCTTCATACTGTCAAGCCCAATGGGTCTGAGTCCAAAAGGAGATTCACTCCTAGTCAATGTATGTGGAGGAGCGTTAGGAAGCCTAGATCCTAAGCCAACAAACTTGTACGGGTTCACCTGATACTCCTTCACCTGCCAAGCATCTGGCCCATGTGAGATCAGAACGTCATAGAATCCTGCTCTATCTTTTCCGACCAAGACATTCCAATCTTGGGGGTCTTTATCGTACAGCCTAGCAATCTCACGACGAATCTTGGTCGAGTCGAGCAAAGCGCTAACCCCTGACGCGTTGGTAGACCAGGTCTGAATTAAGCTTTCATAACTAGTTGCGACGCGGAGAATGTGACATGCTGATTTTGAGATCCGTGATAGAGAGCCAGCGTGGGTTGGTTAGTTTGGGTAAGGTTAATGGAGGAAAATTCTTAGGTCTTGATGGGAGGAACGGTAAGCATCCGTTGCTGGAGCTCGTCATGTTCGTATTGCATTGTAACGTGGGTTGGCTTCAGCGCACGTTTGAAGGTCTCTAGGGCGGCCCAAGGATTGCTATCGCAACCGCACGTCGCGCAGTCAAACTCCACAGTCTGGTGCAACCTGGATGTGTGGATGGTGAGATGGCTTGTGGTTATGAGCGCGTTGACGCTTACTCCACCGCCCATGATATCGTCGCTAACTCTGTAAACTAATGGATTCTCTGTTTTCGTCTTCGCGAGTTGCATGTTTGCGTTGCGGATCGATCTTAATGTTGTGTTTAGCAGAAGTTTGTCGTCAAGAAGGTCTGAGCGGCATCCATGGAGCGTCGCTACAACATGCCGGTAAGCGTAAGGTCTAGCGAACAATTTTTGTACTCGAGATCCTCCGAGAAAATTCCTAATTTTCCTTAATGTTAAATAATTTAGATATAAGGCTTGTCCCAATGCATTTGAAAAAATTTCTTCACCAAAATTCTCCGCAGCTTCACGAATTTCGGTTAGCAATCCCGCGCAAAGCCAGAATGTTACAACGAATCCCGATGGACGCTCAAAGCGCGCGAAAATTTTTCGCGAAACCTCTCGATTCATGACCACATTTTGATCAAGAATTGCGAAGTTCGCGTAATCATCATCGTACGATGAGTGATGGGAAACGATGGATGAGTGACTCAACGGAGTTTTATGTCGACGATTTTCCACATCATCCGAGCCAGATGTAGATGTGAGCGGTCGGAAAATCTGAAAGGCGCTTCGGGCTGATGGGCAAAACGTTCATTTCATGGTTCTTTTCGCATGTTTGACTGCATCGAGAAGTTTTCCGGCTAGGACGCTCGGCAGATTGCCGACCTTGAATCGAGTGACCCACAAGTCAGTCTTTGGATAGTAGACCTGATTGAGGTTGATCATGTGCCTTTTCTGGTCACACTTGCTACATACCGCAAAGAACTCGTTTCCTTCTAGCGCGACTTTGTGTTCCATTACCTTCTGGCATTGTAAGCAGAAATCGTTGAAGACGAAGCCGTCAACCATGTTTTCCATTCTTCACAACCTACAACATTGGGGAACAGCTGCATTAAAGCTCCATGCACAACAGTATGATCGCGGACCATAGAAGCTTGGATTCCAGACTTGAGACAAGATCGGTTGGGAAGAAAATGAAATTCGACCTTCCCAGCACAGAACTAGATTCTGGGGCAATTCTTCTTGTGTAATGTGAAGATCTCTTGGCTATTGGTTTCAAAGCCACATTTGTCGCAGGCTAGGCGTTGTCCTTCCTTCTCGAATCTTGACATCAACGTTCGAACCGCTCGCCATGGAAACCTACATACTAATAGCTTATCGTTTGAATCCTATCTGGATCGGATTTTGATGGGGTCTCAGACTTACGAAGTGTCGAATCGATTCCACACATTACTCTTTCAACAAGAGCAGGGTGTAGAACCAATCTTGATCGCTGACCAAGAGCCAGTCGGAGAGCCTCACCGCCTCTTCCTAGTTCGATACGTGCTGGGTGAAGGTGGAGGCGGAGAGAGTAAGCGTCTCGTCTTAAAATGAGCTTACGGGTTACGATTACGAAATGAAGCTGACTTACCCTACTCAAAGGGAACGTCTTGAGAAACTGCAATCCATTATGGAATCATTCATGTACGCGCCAACTGAAGCTACGCTGTGGAGAGTTCCGGTTCGAAACCAATTGGCTGCCGCAGAAAGGCCTATCAAAGTGATAATCTCGAAAGAACTCGTGGCGAGGCTCATTGATCTGTACGAGTACGCATGGTGAATCAACGCTGGCCGTGTGGTGCATAGGATGAGCAAACTAGCAATAATCTTAGGAATTGTTGTTCTCGCTGTGGCTTTTGGGACGGCGCCAATGCCGCTCACGACAACCTTCGAAAATCCTACTCGAAATGCCACGATATATCCGAATGTGCTTATCGCAGCTCCATTAATTTTGTTAGGGGTCCTTCTCCTGCTCTACGGAGCGACCGCGAAGCCACAAGAAGCAGATAATGTCAGATAGCTACGGGTATGACATCGTAACCCGTCTTCTTCACTATACTCATGATTTCTTCCTTGGTCAACATGCTGGGTTCGTAATCGACCAGCACCAAATCCAACAAATAACTAACTCCGACCTTTCGGACTCCCTTCGTATCTTGCAGAGCACGCTGTATGACCTGCGAGCATGCTACACAGTCCAAGCCGACGATGCAGAGTTTCAACCGTTCGGTCACGGGTTTGGCGGACATGATTTCACGCAATTTCCATCGAGGGCTCGCACGGGATATAGGTTACTAAGGACATCTCAAGAAAACTACGGATTTGAACGAATTCGGAATCAGTTCATATACCCCATATGTGCATGTGAAATTGGGATAGTTTTTGTCACAAGGAACCTTCGTCTGTCCACCGTGCAAGGCATTCTTCAAAACCAAGGATGAGCTTGAAGCTCACGTCAAAACCGCCCACTCGCACTAAGAATGGGAGAGTACTCAAGCTCACGTCCCTTCTTTTTTCGTTCTCTTCTACGGGACAGTGATGGGCTAAGAAAAGCTAAGTTCCTCACCGGCACTTGTTCGCACGGGTCTAATCATGAACGAACCAGGTGTCAAGACAGCTCTCGTGAGCGTACACGACAAATCAGGCATCGTCGAATTCGCCAGTGGTCTCCAGAGTCTCGGCATTGAGCTACTCTCAACGGGTGGGACAGCGAGACTACTCAAAGAGAAAGGGGTCAAAAGGGAGGAGATCGCTGACTATACGGGCTTTCCAGAGATCCTAGACGGACGCGTCAAGAGCCTCCACCCCAAAATCCACGCAGGCCTGCTCTATCGACGAGACAATTCAGTTGATCGGGAGACCATTCAGAGGCTGGGAATTCGAAGCATCGACATGGTGGTTGTGAATCTCTACCCATTCGAGACGATCACAGCCAAGCCCGTAAGCGTATCCGAAGCCTTGGAAAATATCGACATAGGCGGTCCAACCATGATTCGGGCCGCAGCAAAGAACTACCAGAGCGTCGCAGTAGTAACCGATCCACGAGATTATCCGGCAATTCTAAATGAACTGAAAGTCTCTGTAGGGAACCTTAGTCAAAAGACCCGTCTTGAGTTGATGTTGAAGGCTTTCGAACGCACCGCTGCCTACGACGCCGCAATTTCATCGTATTTCGCGAGATTGGCCGTGGAGGAAGGTGTTCGCGCCGATTGGCCTGCGCCCGAACGGCTAATCATGAGTTTTACGAAAATCCAGGATCTACGTTATGGTGAGAACCCACATCAGAGAGCTGCGGTCTACGAGGATCCGACGGCTATTGCTTGCATTGCTACCGCGAAGCAGGTTGCAGGTGAGAAAGAGCTCAGTTACACCAACATATTGGATGCAGACGCAGCCTACCGACTGATAAGCGAATTCACCGACGAACACACCAGTGCAATCATCAAGCACACTAATCCATGCGGAGTAGGGAAAGCAATGACACTTGCCGAGTCATGCCGACGAGCTCTCGAGACCGATCCGGTTTCAGCTTTCGGTGGCGTTTACGCTTTCAGCAGAAAAGTCGACACGGAAACAGCCAAGCTCTTGGACGACAAGTTTGTGGAGTTGGTTCTGGCGCCAGGTTACGAGCCCGAAGCACTGAGGATACTCTCTGCGAAGAAAAATCGCCGCATCTTAGACTTGTCACAGATCATAGACGCTATGAAAACCAAGAGACGGGCGCAGAAGGGCTTCAGAAGAATTCTTGGAGGAGTACTTTTGCAGGAGAGCGACGAGCAGCTGATTGATGAAGGGAAATCGAAAGTTGTGACTAAACGTGCGCCAACGAACGATGAGAATGATGCTCTCCTGTTTGGTTGGAGGATCGCTAAGCATGTGAAATCCAACGCCATAGTCTTATGCTCTAAGGACCAACTTGTGGGCGTTGGAGCGGGTCAGATGAGTAGAGTTGATTCATGCAAGATTGCCTTAATGAAGTCACTCGTGGCCGGGTTGAGGGTTGAAGGAAGCGTGATGGCCTCTGATGCCTTCCTGCCGTTCCGGGATTCTGTGGACCTCATGGGAAGAGCTGGAGTAACAG
>Ga0209641_10002269_pt1 | contig 16674 bp, 10 predicted proteins | sample RifCSP16_1_FD_184022 | JGI IMG/M metagenome (GOLD analysis project Ga0209641, IMG submission 184022) | Soil microbial communities from Rifle, Colorado - Rifle CSP2_sed 16_1 (SPAdes) (version 2) | ecosystem: Environmental > Terrestrial > Deep subsurface > Rock core/Sediment | place: Rifle...
AGAAGCCAGAAGCTACATATTCGTGGTGGTTATCTTGGATGGGTAGTAAAGACAAGAACACCCATTCTAGTTGGTGAGATTAAGAACCACAAAGAAAACCTGATCTATTATACAAAAAATATTCCTGTAAAATCAATTCTTGCAGTTCCTCTTATTCTCAAAGATGGAGAAAATGAATCGGTTAATGAGCAGGACACAATCGGCATAGTTTTAGTTGACAGCCTCAAGAAAGACGCCTTTGAAGAAAGGGAAAAGCAAATCGTTATGCTCACATCAAACAAGATAGTTGATACGCTGATCAAATTCCGAATGTCTGAAAGGATTAAGCTAAGTTTGATTGGCCTAACCTCTTTTTATGAGTATACAAATAAACTTAGTTCTACCCTAGAGCTTGATACTATAGTAGATCATGTGGTTTTAGCACTAGGTAAGGCTATAGAAGCAGATATTGTAGGATTAACATTAATAGATAAAGAAACAAACACAAGCATCCTAAAGCGGACAGGAATAGAAAGACGATTAGAAATAGAAGAGAAAACATTCCCAAACCTAAACACACTAGTTGGATTAGTCAGCGAAAGCCAAAAGTATTTCCATTCCGAAGACCTATCGGCAAGAGAAAAGTATAGAAGCGTGTTTGGTAAAGAAATAGATTTTGCCTGGGGAATAAATAAAATAAAGTCAATCTTTATCTATCCCCTTAAAGAAACTAAGAGTAGCATCTTACAAGAAAATGAAAACACAATCGGATGCATTATAATCGGAAGAAAAACAGAGAAGGCATTTAGTGAAGAAGGGAGGAACCTTATAGAGATCATGTGTCAAGAAGCGGCTAATTCTATTTCAAATTCTCTTACTTATAATAGGGCCAAGGAGCTTGCGATAAGGGATAGTTTAACAGGGCTTTACAACCATAGGTATTTTCAAGAAAGGCTGGATCATGAAATTGCACGTTCTGATAGATTCCTTGAAAAGCTATCGCTTATTTTAATAGATGTAGATAACTTAAAGCTCCTTAATGATAAATATGGTCACCAAGCAGGAGATTTGATTCTCATATCCATTGCTCAGTTAATTTCTAGTTCACTTAGAGATATAGATATAGTAGCAAGGTATGGTGGTGACGAGTTTGCAATACTTCTTTTACACACAAATGAGAAGGGATCAAAGGTTAAAGGAGAAAGATTGAAGCATAAAGTCGAAAAAACTGCCCTGAAATTTAAGGGAAAAGAGCTTAGTGTTACTGTAAGCCTAGGAATTGCAACATATCCAGAGAATGCATCATCAAAGGCTGCTTTGATTGAAAAGGCAGACTGTGCATTATATGAGGCAAAACGCCTCGGAAAAAATAGAACTCTCCATTATGAGGATATCGCTGAGGAAGCTGTGAAGTAATTTACGGTGATAGAGAACAGGCTAGTTATGCTTTAAAGGTTGTATATTCCCTGGCTAGCGTAAGTAAATAGTAATTAAGAACGAATTTGAGATATAAAAATTTTTCTTCTTTATCAATAATTTTACTAAAAGAACTATCTTCCCACTGTACACAGCTAACTTTGCTGAAATGAAGCCATAAATAAGCATTAACACAAAAGATTAATTTTCTCCGTATACACTGACTTTCAGAGACAATTATGCTTAACTATAATTTGAGATCAAAGCGCAAAAACTATATGAGACGAGCAATATCATCACCCAAGGAATTCTTTTTGGCGAAAGATATAAAGCCTAAAAAAGGTCTTGGACAGAGTTTCATACATGACAAGAATGTTCTTGAGCGCATATCGGAGATAGCCGAGCTTTCGAAAGAAGACGAGGTGCTAGAGATTGGGGCTGGACTTGGCGCCTTAACACTTTTTCTAGGAAAAAGAAGTAGAAGAGTAATAGCGATTGAAAAGGATAATAGACTTATAGAAAAGCTCAGACAAAATGTTTCTCATCTAGAAAACGTAGAAATAATTTCCGGCGATGCTCTACAAATTGACTTCAGAGAGTTGTACAGGGGCAATAAAATTAAGGTAGTATCAAATCTTCCTTATAGCATCTCATCCCCTATCTTATTTAAGCTTCTAGAAGAAAGGGATATTTTCTCACTTTTAGTTCTTATGCTTCAGAGCGAGGTAGGAGAAAGAATAAACGCTTTACCAGGAAGTAAACGATATGGTTCAACCTCAGTCCTTATTCAGACATACATGGATGTAAGCGTTGAACTCCGCGTGCCACCAGAAGCCTTCTGGCCCAAGCCCAAGGTGTGGTCAGTGGTCGTAAAGTTGATTCCGCTTCCGATGCCACGAATTTATATTCCAGAAGAAAAACTCTTCAAAAAAATCGTTAAAGCGGCTTTTTCATCAAGAAGGAAAATGCTTGGGAATTCCCTTTGTGTGCTTTTTCCAAAGGAAAAGATAAAAGAGATCCTAGAAAAATCAGGTATAGATGGAAAAAGACGAGCTGAAACCCTATCTATAGAAGAATTTGGAAAACTAGCCGTTTCAGTCCTTTAAAATGGGGTAAATTTATAGGCTTGAATCTCTAATATTATCTCTTCCACAACAATCTACAAGCTCCCCAAGCAAACTATTCTGGAAGGAAGTCGCCTTTGATCCAAGCCCGTTAGCCAAGATCGAGAAAACAAGCACATCGCCGCTCTTTGTAAAGAGATACCCTGAAAGCGCGTTTACGTTACTAAGATGACCAGTTTTAGCCATTACCCTACCCTCAACCTCCGACCTCCTGAACCTTTTTTTAAGCGTCCCATCAACCCCACCGATTGAAAGAGAATTTAGAAACTTTAACGAAATAACTTGGTTATTATAAGCGTATTCTAAGACATCAGTTATTGCATTTGGAGAAACCCTGTTTAGCAGTGAAAGGCCAGACCCATCAAATATCTCGAAACTATCCTTGATTCCTATTTCATGTAGAAAGTTAGAAACCACCTGTGTTCCCTTCTCCCAAGTTCCTGGCTCACCAATTATTGTAGCTCCTAACGTTTTAATGATATTTTCGCCGATAATGTTCACGCTGTTTTTATTGAACTCTGCAATTATTAAATACAGAGGGTCAGAAAAGTGGGTGTATAAAACACCCGCCCAATCAGGGACAACTCCCACAGTTACATATCCTTCCACCCTTATACCCGCGTCATCGAGAATCCTCTTAAAGGCGCTACCAGCATATAGTGTTGGGTTTCTTGTGGTAATCTCAAGCGTATACGATGGGGTTCTACGAGATATACTACCATCAAGCTTTATCGTTTTCCCCCCCTCAAGCCAAACTGCAGTAAGCCTCCCCCCTTTATTGGTTGTAATAGCCTTATTTATAACATTGACATTCGTACCTTTCGGTTCCAATGCCACTATCGGTATTCTTCCAGGTTTTGAAGGATAAACTTTTATATAGAAGGTATTGTAGTTAAGAGAGAGCGCACTAATAGGAGGGCTAAAAACATCCCCCTTCCACTTTTCCTTCCACCCCTTTCCGTATCTAATATTGTCAAAATAAGAGTCGTCTACTATTATTCCGCCTTTGATTTCTTTTACGCCTAGGCTTTTAAACTCCTCGGCAATAGTTTCAAGATGCTGAGTGCTGAGCGTAGGATCACCATATCCCTTAATGTAAAGACCCCCATGAATCACACCCTGTGTGACGTCGCCTCCTGAGTAGAATACGGTCTTAAATCTATAGTCAGGTTTAAGAATTGAAAGCGCGGTAACGGATGTTAAAACCTTTACGTTTGATGCAGGCACAAAAAGCTTGTCTGGATTGTACTGAAATATCAGCTCGTCGGTTGTTAAAGACTTTACAACAACCCCGAGCCTTCCGTTACTCAACGCCTCTTTAGGGATTGATTGTAGAATCTTGTGATAATATTCAGAATTACTGTTTGAAAAAACGATTTGACTGGATGAGAGAAGAACAAGGACGAGAAATGTAGCACAAATCCTTTTCATATTCGGGCAATTAGGCTAACACATATCCAAGGGTTTGGAAAGGGTATTTTATGTCATTTCTACATTTGGTTCTTATACGATTTCCGGTAGGAGCGGGGTTACCCCGCCCCTACTAACATCATTTTCCAGACTGTGTAGGCAATGGGTAGAGACGCATTGCAATGCGTCTCTACAATAGGTTGCCATCTAATCCTTAAGCAGATTTCAGTAGATAAGAACCCCTCAATAGAAGGCGAGGTTTTCCAACCTCGCATGGAGTAGGGATTGATGCCCTCATCAGTCCAAATATTAATGCCCGTCCTCATCTGTCATTCTCTCATGCTTTAAGAGGAAATCCATAAAATACATTTGGATGCCCAATTACTGCATTCGGGCATGGCATAGCAAATGCCCGTTCGGGGAACGGGCACTACATGAAAAATCTGCTCGTCATGAGCCCTGAGTTCATCGAAAGGTTGAAGGGTCCAACGATGAACGGTAATTCCTCAATGTGCTTCTGCCCAGTTTTTACCTATTCCAATGTCTACCCTGAGCGGTACCCGAAGTTGCCAGGCCTTTTCCATCTCTTTTTTTATGATCCTAGAAAGATCATCAATCTCACTTTCATGGATTTCAAATAACAGTTCGTCATGAACCTGGAGAATCATCCGAGACCTATAATCTCTCGAAAGCCTCTCTTGGATTTTAATCATCGCTATCTTAATGATATCCGCAGCAGAGCCTTGGATAGGCGTGTTAATTGCAGTGCGCTCTCCAATTCCCCTTGTCGTTCTATCCTTAGACTTAAGCTCTGGAATTGGGCGGCGACGCCCGAGAAGGGTTACTGCGTAACCTTGCCTTTCAGCTTCCCGAATGGACGCTTCAGTGTAAGATTTTACCCTTCTATAGCGCTTAAAATATTCGTTGATATAGCTTTTAGCAATCGTGTTTGATATGCCAAGCTGCTTTGAAAGACCGAATGGGCTAATGCCATAAATGATCCCAAAATTAATGGTTTTAGAACGCCTTCTCATCTCAGGTGTTACCAAGTCTTCTGATACTCCAAAGATTTCGGCTGCAGTCCGGTTATGAATATCACTTCCAGCTAAAAACGCACTCACAAGGCTGTCATCCTCCGAGAAGTGTGCAAGGAGCCTTAGTTCTATCTGAGAATAGTCCGCTGAAAGAAGTAGAAACCCATCTTCAGGGATAAAAGCCTCCCTAATCCTTCTTCCTTCGGGGGTTTTTACCGGAATGTTTTGTAGGTTGGGATCACTTGAGCTTAATCTCCCTGTAGAGGTTCCCGCCTGATTAAAAGATGTGTGAATTCTTCTAGTCCGGGGATTAATAAGCTTTGGAAAGGAGTCAATGTAGGTTGATTTAAGCTTTGAGAGCCCTCTATGTTCAAGCACCTTTTCAGGTACAGGGTGGAACTTGGAAAGCTCTGTTAACACCTCAACATCTGTGGACGCCTCGCCAGACTTAGTCATTTTCTTTTGTGGAAGTCCTAGCTTGTCAAAGAGAATCTCCCTGAGCTGAATAGGAGAGTTCAAATTAAACCTAAACCCTACTTGAGCGTAAACCTCTTCTGCGATTTTCTCAAGGCTCTTTTCAAAATCAATTGATAGCCTCTCGAGAAGCTCTGAATTGACTTTAACCCCGTTCATCTCCACTAGAGCAAGAACCTCTATGAATTTAAGTTCGATGTCTTTAAAAACATCGAGGAGGGTTAATTTCTCTAGCTCACTTGCGAGTTTTTTACTGAGTATCATAGCCACATCAGCGTCCTCGCAAGCATAGACCTTCGCCCTCTCTAATTCTACTTCTTCAAAGTTTATTTTATCCCTGCCAATACCAGTTACGTCTTTGTATGTAATGGTTTTGTGTTCAAGATAGTACTTAGCAAGTTCGTCAAGGCTGTAACTTAACCTTGATGCATCAATAAGATGCGCTGCTACCATTGTATCGCACGAAATTCCCCGGAGCCTAAGTCCATTTCGCTCAAGTACTATAAATTCATATTTTAGATTCTGTCCTATTTTTTTTATCGAATTGTCTTCGACTATAGGTTTTAATTTTTCAAGAACATACTTAGAATTAAGTTGTTTTGTGGAATCAAATACCGTTGACCTATGCGCAACAGGAATATAGTAAGATTCGTGGGAAGCCGGCGAAAGAGCAATGCCAACGATCTCTGCCCTCATTGGGCTCTGTGAAGTAGTTTCAAGGTCTATCGAAACCTCCTTAGTCAAATCCATTCTTTCGAGCACCATGTCCAAATCCCTTTCCGTTAAAACCAGATGATAATCATCGTAAGAAACCTTGCCACCAGAGGATTCAATTATAGCAATCTCTTGTTGAACCTTTTCGTTATCACCAAGCTCACGAAGAAGTGATTTAAACTCAAGCTCTTCAAAAATCTCTCTTAGCTTTTCTTTGTTAAACCCTTTATATTCAAACCCCTCTAGGCTTACGCTCATTGGAATAGAGGTCTCTATCGTAACTAGCCTTTTGCTTAAGATAGCACTTTCCTTGTTTGCCTCTAAAAGATCCCTCTGTCTTTGTGGGAGTTCATTCAGATTCTCATAGAGGCTTTCTATAGTCCTAAATTTGCCTATTAGCTCTGAGGCGGTTTTCTCTCCTACCCCACGAACCCCTGGGATGTTATCCGTCGCATCTCCAGAAAGGGCGAAAACATCTATCACGCTTTCTGGGGGTACCCCGAACCTTTGTATGACCTCTTTGATTCCTGTCTTTTTATCCCGCATTGTATCAATGAGTGTGACTTTCTCAGAAACTAGCTGGCAGAAATCCTTGTCACCCGTCACGAGAACAACACTTATACCTTTTTCTTCCATTTCTTTTGCTATAGTTCCCATGATATCATCCGCTTCGTATCCCTCGATTTGAACTTGAGGTATGCCAAGAGAATCAACCATCTCAAATATCTTGGGAACTTGAATCTTAAAGTCATCGGGCGCTTCATCTCTATTAGCCTTATATAAAGGATAGATCTCATCTCTAAACGTCTTACCCTTAGAATCAAAAACTATCCCCAAATACTCTGGACTATAATCCTTTAGAAACTTAAAAATCATGGATGTAAAACCGTATATAGCATTTGTAGGAGATCCTTTCGATGTACTTAGACTCCTTATCGCATGATATGCACGGAATATATAGGAACTCCCATCTATTAAATATAAAACTCGCTCTTTCATCTCTTTACATTGTAGGTTTTTATGGTTAGGGTGTCAAAGGAAGTCCTTAATGATCCTAGGCCATCACGATCCCATTTGCCATTTTTCTATAAAAAGAAATCTCTCAATAAATATTAGATGATTTTCACCCTTCTACCTTCTGTAGTGTTTAAACACATTCCAGAACAGGTTTGGTTAAACTTTTCAAATACCTAGGTTTGACATACAAAATTAAATATCCTAAAATGGTATCGTGGGTACGGGCTAATAATTGGGTTGATAAATTAAGTCCTTATATGCAAATAGTAATTCTTAGTTATTTAAAGCATATATCTAATTCGCTTAAACGTTTAACCAATCAGATAATACCCTCCCTTACGCTTTATGCGATTGTCTGCGAGGGGGAGAGATACCTTTAGGTTTTAACTAAGATGATAGATGAACTCAGCGCTCTTAGGTTGATTAAAGAGCGATTTCAAAAGGTATCAAAAAATATCGCTATCGGGATTGGAGATGACGCCGCTGCGGTTAAAATTAACCCTGAAAACCTTTTGCTAGCCACAGTAGATTCACAGGTAGAGGGTGTTCATTTTGTAAAAGGGGTTATTTCCGCCAAAGAGTTAGGCAGAAAAGCCATTGCTGTATCTGTGAGTGACATAGGGGCAATGGGTGGGATACCAAAATTTTTCCTAGCTTCTGTGGGATTCTCTGGAGAGGAGGATGAAGGTTTTCTCGAACAGTTAATGGATGGATTTCAATCCGGTGCAGAAGAATTTAAAGTTGATCTGATTGGTGGGAACCTAAGTTCGTCACAAAAACTCTTCCTCGACATAACAGTTCTCGGGGAGGTTGAGCAACATCTTATGGTTAAAAGAATTGGTGCTACCCCTAAGGATATTATCTACGTGAGTGGTACACTTGGCGACTCAGCACTCGGATTAAGAGTACTTCAAAGCAAAACGAATAGAGAAAAGAATTGGTTTCTAATTTCAAGACACATTTTACCTCAGCCCAGACTTAAACTCGGAAGAGAGCTTGCTAAAAAAAGGCTTGTAACATCAATGATAGACATAAGCGATGGGCTTATTCTTGACCTTGAACGTATAACAATCGAGCATGGATTAGGTGCAGAGATTTACATTGAACAGACGCCAATCTCTTCTTATTACAGAGACTGTATATCTGATTTCACAAAAGACCTTTATGACCTTGCACTTTCAGGGGGAGAGGACTATGAGCTTCTTTTTACTTCACCTAAAGATAAAAGAGAAGAAATAAAAGAGATTTCAGAGAAACTCAATATCAAAATCACAGAGATTGGGTGTGTAACAACTAAGCCCCGGGTAATGGTATTAGATAGTAATAGAAATGAAATAAAGGTAAAACGAAGAGGATTTATCCACTTTGGCAATTATTAGGTACGAATTGACACAAATTTGCCGATTTTGGATTTCGGAATTGGAATTTCGGATTTTTTTAATCCGCATCCCGCGTAGAGACGCCATTAATGGAGTTTCTGCAAGATAGCAACAAAATGATAGACCTACCCTTAAATTACACCCTTTTTCTAATCGTTATTCTTCTTATGCTCTCAGCCTTTTTCTCTATGTCTGAAGGTGCGCTCTTTTCCCTTGGCAGGCATCAGCGTGAGAAGATAAAAAAAGAGGGGAAAAAAAGCGCAGCGCTGATTGAGAGGTTGCTCAAGGATCCTTACAAGCTGATAATTACGATTCTACTAGCAGATGAGGCAATTAACGTTGCTTATACGAGCATTGTTACTTCAACCTTGAGAAAAATAATTCATTTACCCTCCGATCAGATAATCACATTAATCTGCATTGGAATAGCTTCCCCTACTCTTCTACTACTTGGTGAAATAGGTCCAAAAACGATAGGTGTGAAGTATCCGCGACTTTTATCAACCATTGTTTCATATCCCCTTAATTTATTTCACATAATAATAACTCCATTTAGATGGATAATCATGGTTCTCTCAATAGGGCTCACTTGGCTTCTTGGGGGAAAGATAGAGCATGAACAAAGAACAGGTTTTAACCCTGATGAAGTAAAAGCTCTAGTAGGTCTTGGAAGTGAAGAAGGGGTGGTAACAGATATTGAGAGTAAACTAGTAGGAAGCCTTTTTAAGCTTGAGGAAGTCCCAGCTTATAAGATAATGACCCCTAGCATTGACTGCTTCTTTCTTCCTGTAACCATCTCTTCAGCCGATGCAATCATAGAGGTCAAGAAAAGAGGGTTTTCAAGGATTCCCGTTTACAAGGGTGATAGAGATAACATTGTTGGAATCCTCTATGTAAAAGACCTCCTTTCTGCTACTGCCCCAGATGGACTCACACTCGAGGGTCTTATAAGACCGCCTTATTTCATACCACGAACAAAAAGGGCATTTGATTTACTCCGTGAGTTTCAGCAAAAGAGAATCCACATTGCTATTGTCGTAGATGAGTACGGAAGGGTAGACGGTATTGTTACGATGGAAGACATATTAGAAGAGCTTTTTGGCGAGATAGAGGATGAAAGAAGGGTTACGAAAGAGCACACTATTAAAAAGGATGGAGAAGCTATCCTAATTCCCGGAAGCCTGAAGATAGATGAATTTAACGACACCATTCTTTTTAGCGTGCTTAGGTTTGGAGGGCTTGAGAACCTGGCGGCGGAACTCGAACTATCAATTCTCCCCGCTGAAGAGGATCACGAAACAATGGGCGGGTTTGTATTTGACCTTTTTGGAAGGTTCCCACACGAGGGAGAGCATGTTTCTTACGGCAGTATAATTTTTACGGTGAACAAGGTTTCTGGAAAAAGAATCACTGAGATAAAAGTAGAAAGACTAAAAAAAGAGGGATCTAATGTCGCTTGAGTTAGTTATTATTGTTATTGCAACCTGTCTTCTTCTTCAGGCCTTTTTTGCAGGCTTCGAAATAGCACTAGTTTCTTGCGATAAAATCAAGATGAAATCCCTTGCTGAAGGGGGTTCAACACGGGCAAAGCTCGTGCTTAAATCATTCCTAGAGATTGAGCGTTTTATAAGCACTAGCCTTGTCGGAATAAATCTCTCGCTAATTACTAGCACGGTCATTCTAACCTTTTACATCCAAGACACATACGGAAAAGGAAAGGAGTTCTATGTGGTTTTAATCCTCTCTCCGCTAATCGTGATCTTCGGTCAAGTAGTGCCAAAAGCCGTTTTTCAAAAAAGAGCAAGCACTATGGTTCTCTGGTCAATCTACCCACTCTGGGTTGCATCAAAGATATTCTCCCCTATTCTCTTTCAAATAAACCTCTTTATAAAAGGGCTTTTTAAACTCCTAGGAAGCACTGAAAACCCATTTATAACAAGAGAGGAGCTCCTTCACGCTATTGAAGGTGATGAGACAATACGCCAGGGTGGATACAGGGAAAAGATTATAAAAAGAATATTTAGATTCTCTGAGACAAGGGTTGACGAGATAATGATTCCATTAATTCAGGTCTGCGCCCTCAACGAGGATACTCAAACAAAAGACGCCGTTAAGATAATAAAGGAAACCGGACATTCTAGAATCCCGATCTACCACGAAAGAGTGGATAATATCACAGGCATGCTCCATGCATTTGATCTACTCGGTGCGAAACCAGATGACCCTATAAGGGACTTTTCACTCACCCCGTTTTATGTTCCTGAAACTAAATCTGTTGATGAGCTTCTAGATGAGATGAAAGAGAAATCTGCCGGAATGGCTGTTGTTGTGGATGAATACGGCGGAGCTGTAGGAGTTATAGCACTCGAAGATATTCTTGAAGAGGTAGTTGGTGAAATTGAAGACGAATATGACAAGGGTATTAGGCTATGGAGAAAAATCTCGGAGAGTGAATACCTAATAAACCCGAAGATCGAGATAGAGAAGGTGAATGAAGAGTTAGGACTCGGAATTCCAGAAGGAGAATATGATACACTAAGCGGCTTCCTTCTTTCAGAAGTTGGCTCAATTCCTAAAGTCGGAGAGGAGATTCCTTTTAAGAATCACAGATTTATAGTGACCAAAGCCTCCCTCAGATCTGTAGAGGAAGTAAAATTAATAGCGGGGAACTAGAATGGAGATGTCATCCTGTCCTTCTTAGATTCCCGCTAAAACTTGTACCCGCATGCTTTAAGCGGGTAACATGCGGGAATCACAGCCCTTCTGTCATTCCCGTCCTCAGGTTAAACCGGAGGATCAATCGGGCATCCACCGTTCCTGTCATACCCGAGTGCAGTTATCGGGTATCCATGTCACATATTCCATTATCCGAGGTTACAAAACCTCGGCTATCGTGTTGTGATTATTTGAAAATAACATTCGATAGCAGCGACTTTCTAGTCGCTGATTTTAACAAGAGAAATTTATCGCGTCTAGCCTATCCTGAGCGGGCGGTCAGTAGATTTTGAGCAAGACTTATAATCCACCCATAATAGATGCGCGATGTAAACAAAAAATGGTTATACCAACGGTTTATCACCAGGGGGGAGACCACCAATTCTTTCGATAAACTCAGACAGGCTTGCTGGTGTTCAGTTAGTAGGACATAAGCAAGGCCCGTTGCATACCTAGTATGTTTTTGATCAACTTTCATAAATCCGACAACTTTTTCTTAGTGCTTATTTGTGGCTAAGTAGTCAAATTTCAGATATTATTCTGGCAAATGTTAAGACGAGCCGCTTTAAAGAAAAAAACCTCTGAGGTAGAGGTTTCGGTTGACATTAACCTAGACGGGAAGGGAAAGTACGATATTGAAACAGGTATTCCCTTTTTCAATCATATGCTTTCACAATTTGCAAAACACGGATACTTTGACCTTACGCTCAAAGCAAAAGGCGACATTGAAATAGACTATCACCACACAGTGGAAGATGTCGGGCTTGCTTTAGGCGAGGCTTTTCTTAAAGCCCTAGGAGATAAAAGGGCAATATCAAGGTTTGGAGAGGCGTTTGTACCATTTGATGACACGCTTGTATTTGCATCGGTTGATCTGAGCGGGAGACCTTATTTTGCATATAAAGTACGTACACCTAAAAGCAAGGTCGGAGATTTTGATATAGAGCTCGGACGAGAGTTTTTCAAATCTCTTTCTAATGCGCTAAAATGCAATCTCCATATCGAACAAAAATATGGCAACAATCTTCACCATATAATCGAAGCAACCTTTAAAGCAGTCGGACGCGCGCTTGATAAGGCTTCAAGCATAGACTCACGCTCAGAGGAAATCCCGTCAACCAAGGGAAAACTTTAACTATTGAGCCACGAATTGACACGAATGATCGCGAATGAAAAGAAAAAATTGAATATAAAGATTTTAAATTTCTTATTCGTGTATATTCGTGCTCATTAGTGGCTAAATAATGGGAAACTCTAATGATTGCTATTGTAGATTACGGAATGGGAAATCTTAGAAGTGTAAAGAAGGCGTTTGAGTCCCTTGGATTTCTACCTACTGTGACAAGGAATCCAGAAGAGACCTTGAACTCAGACGGGCTTGTTCTCCCCGGTGTTGGCGCATTCGGGGATTGTATGAAAAACCTCGAAGATTTCGGTTTAGTAGATCCGATAAAGTCGTTCATAAATACTGGGAAGCCGTTTCTAGGAATCTGCCTTGGTCTTCAACTCCTATTTGAAGAAAGCGAAGAATCCCCAGATGTGAAAGGGCTTCGTATTCTAAAAGGCAAGGTTATCAGGTTTCCGAGATTCGATGAAGAAAGGCTCAAAGTCCCACACATGGGATGGAATCAAGTAGAGGTTGAGCGCACACTCTCGGTACTAAAAGGGATACCTGGTGGGAGCTGGTTTTATTTTGTTCACTCGTATTTCCCAGAACCAGAAGACAGCAGTGTAATTGCAGGAAAAACTCAGTACGGTATAGAATTCACATCCGCAATAGAGAAAGATAATGTCTTTGCCTGCCAGTTCCATCCCGAGAAAAGTAGTACCCTAGGCCTCAGGATTCTTGAAAACTTTGCGGTTATGTGCGGGGAGAAGAAGAGAGGAGTATAACACGATTCCAATTATGAATTTGCTAAAAAATTTCTTCCTTTTATTTCCTGATCCACTTAGTTTTCTTTGCACAAAGCAAATGTTGGCGTGAATTTTAGCAGGGTTAGAAAACCCTGCCTATAGGCCGTGATTGTTATTCCACCAATCAAGATAGCGGGGACATTCTTGTCCCGCATATTTAAAAAACTTCTAATCGTATATTGCCTTGTAGACTCCATAGCTCCTTAGAACCCTTTTTACATAGTTCCTTGTTTCCTGATATGGAATTTCTTCAATAAACTCATCAACCTCCAAGTTGTTTAGTTTTTCTACCCATCTTGCCACATTATGCGGTCCAGCATTGTAGCTAGCAATCGCAAGATAGACAACTCCGTTATACTGCTCTAACACCTCTTGGAAATATGCTGTTCCGAGCTCTATGTTTACGATTGGGATATAAAGCATGTCAGTATTATATCCACTAATCCCAACCTTCTGTGCCGTGCTTCTCCCTGTATCTGGTATAAGCTGCATTAGCCCAATAGCACCAGAACGAGAAACAGCATCATCTTGAAACCTGCTTTCCTCTCTAATTATCGAGTATACGATGAACTCATCCGCCTGATATTTTCCAGAGTGTAATCTTACAATCTCATTAAATCCCTTCGGATAGGAAAGCCAGTAAGCTTCAGGAAGTCTAATATCCTGTGCAATCTTTATCGAATGGTTAAATTTCTTAGCTCTATTGTATAGCCTACTTACATCCATCAAATCCCATGTATTGGTAACCTCTTTCTCCAATTCCAGTATTTCTAAAATTGCATCATCAAAAGTACCTAGCTCTATCAACAACTCAGCTTTACTCTTCCTTGGATTTACCTTTTTAACCATGTCAGTTTTCGTGTTGGAATTTGGAGAAATATTAAGTTTTGGTATGGAACCCAACTTCTTTAATGCTATATAGGAATAATAGGTTGGATTATCAGAACGGGCTAGACTTTCATAGATATTTATAGCCTCCTCTTTTCTACCCATTTTTTCTAGGATTCTCGCTTTCCAATAGGTAGCCCTTGCTGAATTATTTGGAGATTCAGAATTGGTAAACGATGAAAACGTAACTAGAGCCTCTCTTAATCTTCCATTCCTATAATGAACCCATCCAAGATTCCATGCAGCATCTTCAGCGAACTCACTACTTGGATATGTTCTTATGAGTAAGTCGTAAAGCTCAAGTGCCTTCTTAAAATCCAAGTTAACCTGGTAGAGACGCGCAGCGCTATATAACGCCTCTGGAGCCATATCGCTGTTGGGATAAAACAAAGAGATTTGAGTTAGGATTTCTGCAGCTTCCTGATCGCGCCCTAGCTTAAGGCTAATCTTTGACATCCAGAAAAGCGCCTCCGGGGAGCTAATTCCAACCAGAATATTCGAGGCTTCGTCAAGTTGACCTACACGATACTTTATAATAGCTGTTTTGAGCTTTACATCATCGGTCTTTTTTGAGACCATATCAAAGTATTTAAGTGCTGAATCCCACTTCGTTAGTTTAAACAGTCTCTCAGCCCTTCTTAGGTGATCGGACTCATTAAGTAAAAATGGAAGCCCTTCCCTTTCACTAATTTGTGAAGCCTTTGCTAATGCACCTTCTGAAAACCTAGACTCAGGAAACTCTATCCAAAGTTCTTTGTATGTGTTTACGGCTTCTTTGTATTTTTTCTGCCTCTCCAATGATTCACCAATATCGTTTAATAAAGACGCCCTAACCAAGGGATCACTTTCATCAGCATATAGAGACCTAAACATATTTTCAGCTTTTGCATATTCCCCCATATTTGAATAAAGTTCGGCGATTTGAATAAGTGTCTTTTTTCTTAAACTGCTAGTAGGATAGTTTGTTAAAACCTTTTGAAATTGCTCTTCCGCACTTGTTAAGTTTCCTAAACCCTTTTCTCCAATTGCACGGTAGTAACTCACATAGTCAGCAATTACACTGAGTTCGTTTTCGAGTCCACTTAGTATTGTCACCCCTTCTGCAAACCTCCCAAGTTGTATGTAGCAGTACCCCTTTTTATATTTCTCACGAGGATTTTCTTTATCTTGAAGGGATAATTGAACTAGACTTTGGCAATCTATCTCCGCTAGAGCATATGAGTTAAAGAGATAAAGGGAAACTAAGATTCCGAGGAGGGTTGAAATAAACGTCGTAGTAGTGGAGAACCCTGCAGCATGGAAAAGACAGTCCCTTTGGTCATTGCGAGGAGCGAGTGAGCCAAAGCCCAGAGCGAAGCGAAGGGGACGAAGCAATCCCAAAAGAGAGATTGCTTCGCGGAGTTTATACTGAGCACATTCGATTCTCTCAGTGCAAGCTCCGCAAATGTGCTTGCAATGACAGTAAAAACCCTGTAGCAAGCTATAGAGAATTATCGAGTTAAATTGGAAGAATATATTTGCGCTATAGTGTTTATTCATTAACGGTTCACCTTCTACTCCTTTTTGGGTCAAGAATGTCCCTAATCCCCTCACCCAAGAGGTTAAATGAAAGCGCAGTTAAAAATATAGCAATACTTGGAAATGCTATCAGATGAGGTACTGTTCTCATCCCCTGCCAGCCTGTGCTTGCGAGCGTCCCCCAACTCGCCTGAGGTGGAGATATTCCAAGCCCAAGAAAGCTCAAAGTAGATTCTGCCAATATTGCATAAGGTATTGCAAAGGTAAGTGTCACAATTAAGGGACTCAGAATATTTGGAAATAGATGCACTATAAACACCCTAAAAGGAGAGGCTCCTAGGCTTCTAGCTGATTCAATGAAGGTTAAGGTTTTTACCTGCATAACGCTTCCCCTAACAATCCTGGCAACACGCATCCACGCGGTTAGTCCAAGTGAAATAACTATCCCTTCTACCCCCTTTCCAACTATAAGTGTCATAAGAACAATAAGGAGAAGGTCCGGAAGAGAATAAAAAACATCAACAATTCTCATCATTAACTCATCTACCTTTGCCCCAATGTATCCTGAAACCGCACCATAGGTTGTGCCAATTACAAGTGCAACAAGAGCTGTCCCAAGTGCAACAGCCATTGAAACCCTTGCTCCGTAAATTATTCTGCTTAAAATATCTCTTCCAGCTTCATCCGTTCCCATCGGATGTTGTTTACTTGGAATACTGAGTGTATTTTCAAAATCCGTTTCGTCATATTTATATGGAGAAATATATGGAGCGGCAGCAGCAAGAAAAATAACAAATACGATAAAGGTAGCCGTTGTGATTACTTGAGCCTTTAAAATCAAATTTTTAGGCCTTCCCCATTAACTTAAGCTCAAGATAACATAAAAAAGAAATTTTAAATAGGTTGGTTGTAACAAGTTTATATAAAAAATCACTACATAAAATCTACTTTTTGAAAATTCTTTAACATCACCTTCTATCGGGATAGGTGGCCTTAACAACAGTTTTAATTCCTCCTCTAACATTGAAGTCCCCGATCACTTCTGCCCTTATAGGTCTACACGCCTCTACTATGTCATCAAGAATTTTATTT
>Ga0209641_10002278_pt1 | contig 16640 bp, 15 predicted proteins | sample RifCSP16_1_FD_184022 | JGI IMG/M metagenome (GOLD analysis project Ga0209641, IMG submission 184022) | Soil microbial communities from Rifle, Colorado - Rifle CSP2_sed 16_1 (SPAdes) (version 2) | ecosystem: Environmental > Terrestrial > Deep subsurface > Rock core/Sediment | place: Rifle...
AGGGGGTGGGGGCAGAAGGCTTGCCCTCGCCAGTCTCGATCCGTCCCAGCCGAGAGGAGACTCGATGATCTCCCTCCCAGGCCTGATCGACCCTCACGTTCACCTGCGCGAGCCGGGGGCCGCCCACAAGGAGGACTTCGACACGGGGACGGCGGCGGCGCTGGTCGGAGGCTTCACGCTGGTGCTGGCCATGCCCAACACAGCCCCTCCCTTGATCGACTCTCCCAGCCTGACCCTCGCCCGGAAAGCGGCCAAGGCCAAGGCGCGTTGCGACTTCGGCCTATTCCTCGGGGCGGGCCCCGACAATACAGCCACCTCAACCGACGTCGCAGCGGGTGTATGCGGGATGAAGATGTACCTCGACCAGACCTACGGGCCTTTGCGCCTGGAAGGGCTGGCGGTTCTCCTGCAACACTTCCACAGCTGGCCAAGGGCGCGTCCTATCGCGGCCCATGCCGAGGGCCGCAACCTGGCGGCCGTGATCCTCCTCGCCGCTCTCCACGATCGCCCCGTGCATATCTGTCATGTCAGCCGGAAAGAGGAGATCTTGCTCATCCGGGCCGCCAAAGAGAAAGGCATCAAGATCTCATGCGAAGTCACGCCCCATCACATGTTTCTCACTCAAGAGGATCTTCCCCACCTCGGGCCTGGGCGGGGCGAGGTCCGCCCAAGGCTCGCCAGCCGCGACGATCAGCACGCCCTGTGGGAGAACTTGGCAGTGATCGATTGCTTTGCCACCGATCACGCTCCACACACGACGGCCGAGAAGGACGGGCCAGAGCCACCGCCAGGTTTCCCCGGCCTGGAGACCGCTTTGGGGCTGTGGTTGGGCGCCGTCGAGGATGGCCGGCTGACCCTGGACGATCTGATACAGCGAATGTACACCAACCCGCGACGGATCTTCCATTTGACCCAGCAGCTCGAGACAGATGTGATTGTCGATGAGCATGCGACCTGGCTTGTGCGGGCGGAGGATCTGCGCTCGCGCTGCGGCTGGTCGCCTTTCGAAGGTATGCTGCTCCGCGGGGTTGTCCGCCATGTCAGATTGCGAGGTCGGACCGCTTTCGAAGATGGAGAGGTCCTGGCGCCTTGCGGGTCGGGGCGAGATCTGTTCTACGTCCAACCGATTCATACATCATAGGAGGTATCTATGGCGACCTTTGTCCCGGCCAATGAACGTCGAGCGTCGAGCCCGCACCTTCCCCTTGGAGACCGCAGGGAAGCGCGTTTCTACGGCAAGGACGTCCTCTCCGTGTCGCAGTTCGAGCGGAGCGATCTTGAATACATCTTCGGCGTGGCGAAGGAAATGCGGGCAATGGTCGAGCGTGTGGGTACGTTCGACCTCCTCAAAGGAAAGATCCTGGCCAACCTCTTCTATGAGCCGTCGACGCGCACCTCCTCCTCGTTCACCTCGGCCATGGAACGGCTCGGAGGAAGTGTGATCCCCATCAACGAGGTTCGATACTCATCGGTCGCCAAGGGCGAGTCGCTTCCGGATACCGTCCGCACGCTCGAGTGTTACGCAGATGTTATCGTGCTACGCCATCCTGAGGTCGGAGCCTCGGCGGAGGCCGCACGGTATGCGCGCAAGCCGATCATCAACGCCGGGGACGGGATCGGTGAGCATCCGACGCAGGCATTACTTGATCTGTTCACGATCCTCGAGGAGCTGGGCAAGGTCGACGGCCTGACCGTCACGATGCTCGGTGATCTGAAGTATGGACGCACAGTCCACTCGCTGGCTCGGTTGCTCTCCCTCTATAGAGTCCACCTGAATTACGTTTCTCCCGAAATCCTGAGAATGCCGTCGGAGCTGGTCGCAGAGCTTAAGGCCAAAGGTGTGTCCCAGTCGGAGTACCCTCGACTTGAAGATGCCTTTGGAGATACGGATGTGTTGTACGTCACACGCGTGCAGAAAGAGCGCTTCGAGAGTCCCGAGGATTACGATCGCGTCAAGGGCGCCTATGTGATCACGCCGGATACATTGAAAGGCGCCAAGCAAGAGATGATCGTCATGCACCCACTCCCTCGTGTGGGCGAGATCAGCATGGAGGTCGACCAGGACCCTCGCGCAGCCTACTTCCGCCAGATGGAGTACGGACTGTACGTCCGGATGGCCCTTCTGGCAATGGTCCTGGGAAAAGCCTGACACGTGTCGTTCATTTCATCTCTGACATCCAGTGCGAAGGCCAAGGACTCCCTGCTCTGCGTCGGCCTTGACCCGCATCCGGAACTCCTGGGCGAGGCCGGTCCGCAAGGTGCGTTGGATTTCTGCCTGAGGCTGATCGAGGCCACCGCCGAACAAGCCGCGGCGTTCAAGCCGAACGCCGCGTTTTTCGAGGCCTATGGAAGTGACGGCTGGCGGGCGCTGGAGCAAGTCGTCGCCGCCGTGCCCGATGGAACGCCTGTCATCCTCGACGCCAAGCGAGGCGACATCCCGTCGACGACCAGAGCATATGCCAGGGCCGCATTCGAGGCGCTGGGCGTCGATGCCATCACGGCTAACCCGTTTCTGGGGCAAGACGCCCTGCAGCCCTTACTGGAGGACCCCGATCACGGGATCTTTCTGTTGTGCCGCACATCCAATCCCGGGGCCGACGCTCTACAAGCCGTCATTACGCACACCGGCCTTCCGCTCTACCTGTACCTCGCCCGACTCGCCGCCGGCTGGAGCGAGAAGGACAACCTGGGATTGGTGGTCTCGGCCACCGATCCGCGCATCCTGGCCGCCGTGCGGGCAGCCGCGCCGGACCTATGGTTCCTGGCCCCGGGTGTCGGAGCGCAGGGGGCCGACCTGCGCTCCGCCTTGCGCTCAGGGCTGCGCGAGGATGGAATGGGGATGCTGATCAATGTCTCGCGCTCCCTGGCGTCTGCTCCCGATATCCGCCAGGCGGCTGAGAGACTTCGAGCAGAGATCAACATGGTCAGGCGGGAGCTCAGGTCCACGCCGCAGACTGACCTATCTCCGGAGTTGGAGGAACTGGCCGACGCTCTGTTTGAGACCGGCTGTGTGAAGTTCGGGCAGTTTGTGCTCAAGTCTGGCCTGGTATCGCCGGTCTATTTTGACCTGCGGCTGTTGGCGTCGACGCCGGCTCTGCTGGCGCGAGCGGCCGCCGCTTACACACCGCATCTTCAAAGACTCGCGTACGATCGGCTGGCGCCGCTGCCCTACGCTGCCCTCCCGATCGGGACGGCCATTGCCCTGCAGCTGGGACAACCGATGGTCTATCCGCGCAGGGAGGTGAAAGAGCACGGGCGGAAGCGTGCCGTGGAAGGCGCCTTCATCGCCGGCGAGACGGTCGTGGTCGTCGACGACCTGGCAACCACCGGCGAGAGCAAGTTCGAGGCGATTCGAAGGCTGGAGGAAGCCGGCCTGCGCGTTCGGGACGTCGTCGTCCTGATCGACCGGGAGAGCGGGGCATCTGAAGCACTGGCCGCCTCGGGCTACAAGCTCCACGCTGTCATGAAGATGGACGATCTCGTGGACTACTGGGGACTGAGGGGCCGGCTCAGCCGCGAGCAGGTGAACGAGGTGAAGAGATTCATCAGGCGTTCGCGCCCGGCCGGCACGGGGGGATGAACCTCTACGAGTGGCTTCGGCCGGCCCTCTTTCGGCTCGATCCCGAGCGAGCCCACAACCTGACCCTGCGAATCCTGAGTATGGCAGGTTCGTCGCGGATCCTCCGATTGGCTCTCCGGCGTTCCTTCCGTGTTGAGAGGCAGTCTGCTGTCCGCGCGTTCGGTCTCGAGTTCCCCAACCCATTGGGGCTGGCGGCGGGGTATGACAAGGACGGCACGGCCGTCCGTGGTCTGGCCTGCCTTGGGTTCGGCCATATCGAGCTAGGGACGGTGACGCCCCTAGCTCAACCCGGGAATCCTCGCCCGCGAGTCTTCCGCTTGAGACAAGATCAAGCCTTGATCAATCGCATGGGTTTTCCCAACGCCGGAGCCCAACGGCTCGTGGAGCGTCTCCGCCTGCCTCGGCCAAATGAAGTCATCCTTGGGGTGAGTATCGGCAAAGGGGTGAACACCCCCGTCGAAGAGGCCTCTGGAGATTACCTGGCCATGCTCGATACGTTTTATGACGCGGCTGACTACCTGGCCGTGAATGTGTCGTCCCCGAATACACCGGGGCTACGAGAGCTGCAGGCACGGGAGAGGTTGGAGAGCCTGCTGTCCGAGCTTTCTGCCGGACGCGAGGCTCACCAGCGGGCCGGCCGAGGCTACACTCCGATCTTGACGAAACTCGCCCCTGATCTGTCAGAGGCCGCCCTGGATCAGGCGTGCGGCGCCATTCTTGGATCCGGCCTGGACGGGGTGATCATCGCCAACACCAGCCTGGCCCGAGGAGGCCTGCTCGACCCGGAAGAATCCGTTTCGGGAGGCTTGAGCGGGGTCCCCCTCCGGGACCGGTCGACGGCTCTAATCGCGCTGGCCGGTCGGCTCACTGGTGGCCGGCTTCCGATCATTGGGGTAGGCGGAGTTTTCAGCCCAGAGGATGCCAGGGCGAAACTCGACGCCGGCGCTTCGTTGGTCCAGATCTTTACCGGGCTGGTCTACCGGGGGCCAGGGCTCTCGCGCCAGATCCTTGAGGGATTGCGGACAGGTTGACCCAGATGAGCGCACCCGTTAACGCGACAGCCCCCCGTCGATGGGGGGCTGTTGCGTCTTTGGTGCTCGCCCGCTAGACCTCGGGGATCTTCAACGTCTGGCCAGGCTTCAAGAAGTAGGGGTTATCCCCGATGACATCCTTGTTGGCCTCGTAGATCGCTCGCCAGTTCTCCTGGCCGCCTGGGCCGTAGTATCGAAGTGCAATCAGGCGGAGGCTCTCGCCGCTGGCCACCGTATGTGTGGCCTTGGTTTTCAGTGCTGGCTTCGGACGGGAAACGGACGGAGCTGCGGGTCTTGGGGCTGCGGGAGCCGGTCGTGCAGCTGGGCGGGCTACCTTAGCCGGTGCCTGAGGCTTGGCTGCCGGCTTGGCCGCCTTCTTGGCGGCCTTCTTAGCTGCGGGCTTCTTGGCGGCCTTCTTAGCCGCCCGCTTGGTGGTCTTCTTGGCCGCTCGCTTGGCCGTCTTCTTGGCTGCCCGCTTGGTGGTCTTCTTGGCCGCTCGCTTGGCGGTCTTCTTGGCCGCTCGCTTGGCGGTCTTCTTGGCGGCGCGCTTGGTGGTCTTCTTGGCCGCGCGCTTGGTGGTCTTCTTGGCCGCTCGCTTGGCGGTCTTCTTGGCCGCTCGGCGCCGGGTCGTCTTCTTAGCGGCCCGCTTGGCGGTCTTCTTGGCCGCTCGGCGTCGCGTGCTCTTACGGACGGTGCGCTTGGCGGTCTTCTTGGCCGCTCGCCGGGTGGTCTTCTTGGCGGCGCGCTTCGCCGTCTTCTTGGCTGTCCGGCGCCGGGTAGTCTTCTTGGCGGCGCGCTTCACCGTCTTCTTGGCGGTTGACCGGGATGTCTTCTTGGAAGCCTTTCTCACGCTCTTCTTTGCGGTCGAGCGAGAGACTCGGCGGACTGTCTTGCGGGCAGCCTTCTTCGCCGTCTTCTTGGTGGCCTTCTTGGTTGACTTCCTGGTCGTCTTCTTCGCCGTCTTTCTTGTGCTCTTCTTTGCGGCTTTTGCCATGGATTCCTCCTTCAGTTTTTCGACTTTCGTTGCTCCCGCAGTGCCTCAGCCCGGTATTTTACAGCAGATTGAGAAAAATGCGCCAGGGGGGTGCAAGGGCCCCAAATCGAGACGTTGAAATGGGTCAGGATTGACGATGATCCGGCGCGACACCACCATCGGTTGGGATCGCGGAGAGAGGCATCCCTATACCTGGCACTCGCTTCGCGATTGGCGGAGAGGCACGCGCCAGGGTTGGTCGTTGGTTGGGATGCGGCCTCCGGCCGGAACCTTACATAACGCAACAAGGTCAAGCGGTGCCCAAGACGGGCCGCGCGCCGGGTCCCGCGCCTGTGATCGCGAGGCTTGTCGAACGTGATAAGCTGGACTGAGGATGACCGCCGGACCGAAACCGGTGGCATCTTGAAGCGGGACCCTCACTAGACGAAGACCCGAGAAGGCCCATTTGACGACAGCGGTTCTCCGATAGGCCGGCTGCGCAAGCATTGAACCTCGGTTGACAGAGCAAGCTCAAAGGGGGAGAGATGGATCCGGACGACGAGGGGTTCGGGAAGATTGGGATTGCCGATCAGAGGCTGACGTCCGAGGTACGCGTTGGTTCCCCAGAGGCGCGGGCAGGGCTCCCTGTCGGCCCCAGCCTCGCCGTCGTTCTCTTGGTCGGACTATTCCTGGCCTTCTGGTTCAGGCTGCCCAGCTCGACCTCACCGCCCGGCGCGGCACCTGAACCGGCAGGGCCCGAAGGGATCTGGGTCTACTTCACAGCGCCCCAGGCGGCCGGCCGCACGAATCGAGCGCCGGGGATCGAGGCTGAGCTGACAAAGGCGATCGATCAAGCGGGACGTTCGGTCGACATCGCCGTGTACGCATTGAACCTCGGAAGCGTCACCGACGCCCTGCTTCGAGCGGATCAGCGCGGCGTCAATGTGCGGCTGATCATCGAGAGCGACAACGCCTCCGAACCTGAGGTCCAGGCCCTGCTCGGCGCGGGGATTCCGCTTCGGCAGGACAACCGACCCGCGTTGATGCACCACAAGTTCGTCGTCATTGACGGAGCTGAGGTTTGGAGCGGCTCGATGAACTTGACCGTCGGCGCGGCTCTTCACGACGACAACAATCTGCTCCGGATTGCCTCTGCCGGGTTGGCGAAGGACTTCACCCGAGAGTTCGACGAGATGTTCGTTGAGGATCGTTTCGGAGCGCTCTCCTCGGAAGACACCCCGCAGGGCCGGCTGACCGTTGCTGGAGTGCCCGTCGAGGTGCTGTTCTCGCCTGACGATGGCGTTGTCGAACGGATCATCAGCCTGATCGACGGCGCCCAAACCAGCCTTGAGTTCGCCGCCTTCAGCTTCACCTCGGACGCCCTCGCCGATCACATTCTGGCCGCTGCAGGTCGGGGCGTACGGGTCCGTGGCGTTATGGAGACGAGTCAGGCGAGCGGTTCGGGGAGCGAGTACGAGAACTTGCGTGCCTCAGGACTCGAAGTGCGCCCGGATGGGAACCCCTTCAACATGCACCATAAGTTCTTGATCATCGATCAAGAGACCGTCATCACGGGTTCGTACAATTTCACCATCAGCGCCGAGGAGCGAAACGATGAGAATGTGCTCATCATCCACGACACAGGACTGGCGCAGTCGTACCTTCAGGAGTTTCTTAGGCTTTTCGAGGAAGCCGACGCCACGAACTAGGCTGGAGAGTGCGATGGGACCACGTCGGAGACCGGTGGGCCGGCCTTACGAGTCGGCATGAAGCCAATCGGGACAACCAGACCGATCGCGGCCCTCAATTGAATCGTGCTGTCCGGCAGCATTCGAGTGCGCGACCAGAGCATTCTGCTGGCTCCACAAAGCAAGCGCTTCACAGTTGGCCGCCGGGCCACATCCCCATAGTTCGAGCGAGGTTGTAGATGATAAGATAGATGTGGCGAACGACGTATGTATTCCGCTAGCCATTCAAAGCAAGACTTCGATCTTATTAATTCTCCGTGGGCGAAGTGGCCCGAAAGCCTGGCGGGCCACCACCGGGGATTCCCTGCAACCATATTCCTATGAGGAGAACCAGACCATGGAAGACTACGAGAAACTGGGAGCGTTCTACTTGGGCCGACCTTACTCGCTTGAGAAACAGAAGGCGATGGAAGGCCTACTCCTATATGACTCCAAGGACCTAGTCACTCACGCGGTCTGTGTCGGGATGACAGGCAGCGGCAAGACCGGCCTGTGCATTTCCATCCTCGAGGAAGCGGCGATCGATGGCATCCCGTCGATTGTCATCGATCCCAAGGGCGACCTTCCCAATCTGATGTTGACTTTCCCCGAGTTACGGGGGCAGGACTTCCTTCCGTGGATCAACACGGAAGACGCACGCAAGAAAGGGTTATCGGCGCAAGAGTTCGCTGATCAGCAGGCTGAGTTGTGGAAGAAGGGGTTGGCCGATTGGGGGCAGAGTGGAGACCGCATCCGGCGATTACGGGATTCGGCTGAGGTCGTGATCTACACCCCCGGCAGCAGCGCCGGACTGCCGGTCTCCATCCTCAAATCTTTTTCAGCTCCTGGTCGGGCAATCCTGGAAGATAGCGAGTTGCTTCAGGAGCGCATAACTACGACCGCGACGAGTTTGCTTGGATTGATGGGGATCGAGGCTGACCCCATGCAGAGCCGCGAACACATTTTGCTGTCGACGATTCTGGACAAAGCCTGGAAGCAAGGTCAGGAACTGGATTTGGCCGGACTTATTCAGCAAGTCCAGTCGCCGCCGGTAGACAAGATCGGGGTTCTGGATCTGGAATCCTTCTATCCTTCTAAAGACAGGTTCGGGCTGGTGATGGCGCTCAACAACATGCTGGCGGCTCCAGGCTTCAGCGCTTGGATGGAGGGGGAGGCGCTGGACATCGCTCAGATGCTGCACACCGGGGCTGGCAAACCCCGAGTATCCATCTTTTCCATTGCCCATTTGAATGACCCCGAGCGCATGTTCTTCGTTTCGCTTCTCTTGACGCAGGTGTTGGGCTGGATGCGTAATCAATCGGGCACGACCAGCCTGCGCGCCTTGCTCTACATGGACGAGATCTTCGGCTTCTTTCCACCAGTTGCGAATCCGCCGTCGAAAGCGCCGCTTATTACGCTGCTCAAGCAGGCCCGGGCCTTCGGGCTTGGAGTTCTCTTGGCCACTCAGAACCCGGTGGACCTCGACTACAAGGGGTTATCCAACGCCGGGACTTGGTTCATAGGGCGGCTGCAAACGGAACGTGATAAGGCGCGGGTGCTGGAAAGCCTGGAAGGGGCGGCCGCCACAGCCGCTGCCAACTTCGACCGCCAGCGGATGGAACAAATCCTGGCAGGCCTGGGCTCACGCATCTTCCTTCTAAACAACACACACGAGGATGCACCTGAAGTGTTTCAAACGCGCTGGGCGATGTCCTACCTGCGCGGACCGCTGACCCGCGATCAGATCAAGGTGCTGATGGATCCGGTGAAAGCTGCGCATCCCGCCCAGGCTTCTGGTGGGCTCCCTCGAGATGCACTCCAACCGGGTGGTGCTGGGGCGGCTGCGGTTGCGGCGGGGGGCAGCGTTGGAGTCGTAGGCGCGCCGGCGCCGATACCCCCCGACGTCCCCCAGTTCTTTATCCCCGCGCGAGGCAGCGGCCCATCCGGAAGTACGCTTGTATACCAGCCTGCAATCCTTGGCTCCGCCAAGTTGAACTTCACAAACACCAAGACGGGGGTGGAGCAAACGCGGGACGTGGCGTATTTGACTGAGGTTACGGATGAGGCGATCCCGGTTAGCTGGGAGGCTGCTCGAGAGGCGGGTGTGGACCTTTCGGATTTGGAGAAATCGGCGCCTGGGGCAGGTCAGTATGCAGAGCTCCCCCAAGCAGCAGCCAAGGCAAAAAACTACACGGCCTGGTCCAAGGATTTCGTGGCCTGGCTGTACGGGAGTCAGAAGCTGGAGCTGTTCAAGAGTCCAAGTTTGGGCGAGGTTTCAATGCCAGGCGAAGCCGAGCGCGACTTCAGGGTCCGGCTGCAACAATCTGCCCGAGAGCGGCGTGACGAAGCGGTGGAGAAGCTCCGCCAGAAGTACGCCCCGAAGCTTGCGTCAAGGCAGGAGCGCCTCAGGCGCGCCCAGCAGACTGTGGAAAGGGAGGCTGAGCAAGCCAAGCACCAACAAGTTCAGACCGCAATCTCAGTTGGGGCTACGCTGCTGGGGGCCTTCGCCGGTAGAAAAGTGCTCGGTACATCGACGTTGGGGAGGGCAACGACGGCGGCGCGCGGCGCCAGCCGCTCGCTCAAGGAACAGCAAGATATCGGGCGGGCCAAGGAGACGGTAGAGACTATTCAGCAGGAACTTGCAGACCTCGATGCTGAATTCAAGGCGATGACTGAGGAGATGGAGTCGAAGCTCGATCCTCTGACGGAAACCCTGGAGACGATCACGATCAAGCCCAAAAAGAGCGAGATCTCTGTCCAAATGGTTGCCCTCGCCTGGGCGCCTTTCTGGCAGGGGGCAGGAGGGGAGGCTCGCCCGGCTTGGAGCTAGCGCCCCCGTAGGATGGCGAAACAAGAGTGACACTTGTCACGCGGTCTCACAGGGGGTAGATGGCGGGGCGGGCTTATGCCCTCTCTCTGCTTAGAGACCGTGAATGAATCCCATTGACACACGATTCATATACCGTCACCTAAGCCACCCACGCGCGATCCGCATTGGGCCCCACCCCGTAAGGACCTCCGGGGCGAACCCCGCCAACTGCATGGGGGCAGGCGGGCCCTTCCCCCGGCCTGAGGCTCAGCTTGGCTAGGTCGTCACTCGACCTCGCTCCGCGGAGTTCATCCCGAGCAACGCCGAGGGGCTCCCTGACCTGCCGCCAGGGGAGGCAGGATGCCGGGAGGTTTTTTTGGGAAGGAGGGGGGCGGCCAAGCCGCCCCCCTCCTTCCCCTGGATATTTCCCCCTCTCCGCCGTTGCGGCGTGACTTCCGCTCGGGCGATGCATGGCGGAGAGGGGCCGCCTATCTCGATGCCCTCGTCGGGGTCCGTCCTGGATGATTCTACCGGGGGCAGGGGGTGAGGTCAGAGCCCCGATCGGTCAAAGGGCTAGTCGATCCTGGGGCATCTGCCTGACGTCAGTCAGGGTTTTCAATTCATTCACACGCTCTCAGGGAAAGGGGAGCCTTCCTTTTATAATCGGATTCTCCCGGCAGGAAGTAGGGAGCGGTGGATCGTTAGATTGATCCAGCGAACGCAGGAGGCAGGACGTGGGATTGATCCGAAAGATCCTGGACACGCTGCTCGAGGGCCCTGTCGTGGACGTGCGAGTCGGTCTTCATTGGACTGCAGTCGTCGTAGAGGTGGATGGGCAACTCCGATGTGGGCTGGCTTCGACTCTTGCACGGCCGCACAACCACGGCCGCCGGCCGGCGGTCCCCCAGGCCGGGGAGTTGGAGTCACTTCCCGGGCGTCAGCTGGCCGAGTTCGCCCTCACGGAGGAGCCCGAGCTTCGCAGTCTGGGCGTGGCTGCGGTCAATGCACTCCTCCCGCGCGAGCCACAAGCATGGCGTGAGGGAAACGCGGAAGAGATCCTGGCTCGGATTGGTAAGCGAAAGCGGACCGTCCTTATCGGCCACTTCCCCTTCGTTCCGCGTCTAAGAAACAAACTCGATCAACTGGAGGTCATCGAGCGTGTTCCGCGCGGCGCCGACTTGCCGGAAAGCGCTGCGCCCGACGTCCTGCCCAAGGCGGAAGTCGTAGCGATCACAGGGGCGGCTTTCGTGAACCACACCCTTGAGGACCTGCTCGCGCTATGCTCGCCTGAGGCGATTGTCATGATCGTTGGCCCGAGTTCCCCGCTGAGCCGCGTACTCCTCGACACTGCGGCGCACCTCGTGTCCGGGTCGATCGTCACCGACATCGATCGGGTCCTGAGGGTCATCTCACAGGGGGGAAACTTCCGCCAGGTGCATCACGCCGGGGTCCGGCTTGTAACGCTTGCCCGTCCCGAGTTCGAACCAGTTTTCGATTGAATCAGGCATGAACCTCGATCAGCGTCGGCGCAGATAATCGAAGATGGCGGATCATGCCTTCCGGCATGTCCGTTTCTGCACGGCAGATCTCCTCCCGCCGCCGGCATCGTTGGGGATGATCTACACTTCGGCCGGATCCTCGATCGGGATTGTAGCGCGCCCCTCCCAACGGACCTGATCTCCATCCAGAAACCATTGACATGGCGCCCCAGTCCCCGGTCGGGCTCGAGCAGGCGATCGCTGATGCCTGGGCAGCGCTCATCGAGGCGGCTTGCCATCTGGGCCACCGAACTCCTCTCCACCTCTTCGATCGGCTTCGTGTGGAAGACCTGTTGCCGCCAGGACGGGAGGTGCATTCTCACCATCGTCAGGCTGCCGTCCCCACCTCGATGGAGTAGACCAGCGAGAGGTAGACCACCAGGAGTTCCCAGTTGTCCCGCCCTCGCCACGCCGCTAGAGGATCTGGCCGGTAAGTGTGCCGACATACGCCCGTGCTGAATGGCGATCAGTGGGCGTCCGTTCCGGCGGAGTCGCCGCACCATCCCGGGCTCGGAGAATGTCGGGGGTGGGCCAGGACTTGAGTACCGGGTCAAGCAGCATCTTACGTCCGTGCGGCCCATTGATCGGCCGGAATCCTCGAGCGATCGCCCCCTCCGACTTCCTGACACCCTGATCGAGGCAGAGAAAGCGGAGTAGCCCATTTCTCCCATGTGAGTTGTAGGTCAACTGAAAGGTTCAGCAGCCGAATTGACCATTAGATTTTAAGGGAGCCGGGGGGGCGATGATCGTGAGGGTATACGACATGCCTTCTGTCAGGTCTCCCGGAAGGACCCGGGAGACAGATTGAGGTGTAAGTGGAACGTTCGCGGGATGGTGAACTTCTTGGTGCACGCGTCCTGATCGCCGATGATGATCCGGCGTTCCGGGCGATGCTGGCGCGCCGGGTTCTCAAGATGGGTCTCTCGAGTGTGGAAGTGGAAAACGGGGACCAGGCGGTGGACGCGCTTCAGAGCGGGAGTTTCGACCTTCTGATTGTCGACCTCTCCATGCCCGGCAAGAACGGGCTTGAGGTCGTCCAGCGAGCGCTTCAACTCGATCCGGTCTTGCCGGCAGTGGTCATCACAGGGACGGGAACCTACGAGACTGCACTGGAGGCCTTGCGCTCCCGGGTGTTCGACTACCTTACCAAGCCATTCGAGTCGCTTACGGTCTTCGAGATCACGGTCTCCCGGGCGCTCAAGCACGGATTCCTGGCCAGGGATGATGCCCGCTCGTTCGCCCGGGCCCAACAGCAAGCAACCACCGATCCATTGACCGGGATCTCCAATCGTCACAGCCTCTATAAATGTCTGGATACGGAAGTTGCGCGGGCCAGGCGATATCATCGGCCGCTTTCGGTGCTGCTGCTGGACCTTGATGGATTGAAGACGATCAACGATACCTGTGGCCATCCTGCCGGAGATGAGGCGCTACAGCATGTCGCACGCTCATTGGTGTTGGAGCTAAGGAAAACGGACATACCCGGTCGCTATGGTGGTGATGAGTTCCTCGTTCTGCTCCCCGAAACCGAAGCCATCAAGGCCGTGACGGTGGCGAAGCGAGTTCTCGCCCGCGTCCGGGACTGTCGTGTGGCGGATCGGACGGTTTCTGTGAGCATCGGCATCGCGCAGCTCGGGGGGAGATGCCGCACACCGAACGATCTCATCCTGGCGGCGGATCATGCCCTGTATAGCTCCAAACGCTCCGGGGGTGGTCAGATTTCGGTCGAAGAGGCAAGAAAAGAGGGTGCTGATGTCCTCACAGGCTGATCTGCCCACACCGAACGTTCCCCTGCTGCCGACAAACGGTTCACGAGGCCGTCAAGCCGGAATGTTCGACGATCTCGAGGAACTGGAGGATGAGGCTGCCGAGCAGGCGCTCGACATGAGCACCCAGGCCGCCATCACTCTCCCGGCCGGCAACCGCTTGATGGATCTGATTTCCAGCTTGCGGATCAAGCTCGTGGTCCCTTATGTCTTCTTGACATTGATCACAGCGATGATTGGGACCTTCGTCGTCACTCGGCTGGTCACCTCTTCCGTCCGCGAGCGGTTCGCCAATCAACTCCTCGAAGCCGGCCGTGTCGCCTCGGATGGGTTCGTCCGGCGGGAGCGAACACATCTAGAGACGTTAAGACTGATGGCCTTCACCCAGGGAGTACCCGAAGCGCTCGCCGCCGGGGACGGTGGCCAGCTGCAGCAACTCTTGTACCCGTTGGTGGTGAATGCGAACGCGCATTTCTTGACCGTCGTCGATGCACAAGGGAAAGAGATCATCAGCCTGGTGCAGGATCCACAGGCCGGCACGTATGCCATTTCCGAAGGCGGGGATCTCTCCAGCCTGTCGATCATCGCCAAGCCGCTGAAGGGTGAAGAAGATGTCCTTGGCGACAAGTACGCCGGTCTGATCCAGACGGTTCACGGTCCCTATCTGGCGACGACGGTGCCGGTGCGTGGAGCGGATGGGAATATCGTCGGTGTTCTCATGCTTGGTACCAAGCTGGACAGCCTTTTGACGGATCTTAAGACCCAGGCGCTGGCCGACCTGGTCGCCCTCGACCAGACAGGCAAGGTGATGGTCGCCAGCCTGGCCGAGCCCGAAGACGGATTCGCGATTCTCGACCTCACTCCGTTCCAGGTCAGCAAACTGGATCCGGCGATCGAACGCGAGGTCAGTTTGTATGACCGTAGATTCCAGATCCTGTACGCGCCATTGATGGTCCGCCAGGAGTCGGTAGGCGTCCTGGGTGTTGCCCTGCCAAGCAACTTCATCGTCACGACCGAGGCCACGAGCCGCAACCTGTTCAGCCTGATCTTCTCCCTTGGGACCGTGGCGGTCATCGTCGTCGGTTATCTGCTCTCGCAGAGTATCGCTCGACCGATCCTCAGAGTGCGGGACGTTTCGCTGGCGGTCGCCTCCGGCGACCTGGGCCAGAGGACCGGTATCGAGCGCAAGGACGAGATCGGTCAGCTGGCGGCGGTCTTCGATCTGATGACATTCCGCTTGCGCCGGCGCACGGCCCAGGCGGCGCGTCTTACCGCCGAGACCATCGAGCGCAACCAAGAGCTGGCGGTAGCCAACACTCGTCTTCAGGTCGCACAACAGCAACTGGTGCAGTCGGAGAAACTCGCCTCGGTGGGCCAGCTCACGGCGGGAATCGTGCATGACGTGAAGAACCCGCTGGGAGTCATCAAGGGACTGGCCGAGGAAGTCGAGGAGCAGCTCGAATCGAATCCGGAGATCGTCTCCCAGCTCAAGCTGATTCGAGAAAGCGCCGTGCGCGCCAACATGATCGTGTCCGACCTCTTGAAATTCGCCAGGCAATCCAGCCCTGAGCTGTCGTATCAGAACATCTGCGCCACGGTCGAGACTTCGGCGCGTCTTACGGACTATCTGGCTCGCAAGGCGAGCGTCAAGGTCACGACCGAGCTTCCCCAGAGCGGTGTGATGGCGTTCTATGATGCCCAGCTGATCGAACAAGTGCTCATCAACCTGATCCAGAACGCGATCCAGGCGATGCCGAGAGGTGGTTCATTGAGGTTGAGAGTGGCCCAAAAAGACGATTGGGTGGAGACGTCTGTCCAGGACACCGGAACCGGCATCAAGAAAGAGAATCTCAGTCGCATCTTTGATCCGTTCTTCACGACCAAACCCGCTGGCGAAGGAACCGGCCTGGGTCTGTCGGTCAGCTATGGCATCGTCGCCCAGCATGGTGGAGAGATCTTGGTCGACAGCAAACCCGGGAAAGGTACAACGTTCACGATTCGGCTGTCGCGTACGCGCGCGCACTCGGAAGCACTGACGGCGGCCCAGGCGAGCATCAACTAGGCGCGCGTGAGAGCGAAAAAGAAGGTTCTCCGCGACGAAACGAGTCTGCGGTTTGACCGGGGAAACTGAGGAACCTCGGCCGGCATGAAGGCAAGCACAAACGGATTGCAGGTGTCTCGGCGGGCGCACGTGGGCGTGACGTCCGCCGAGACCACACAGAGTGTCGCAGTGCTGCCTTTGGACATTGCTAGCAGGATGGCGGGAGGATCAGCGGGCGGCTGATCCAGGGAGAAGCTCGACCCGCCACAATGGGCGTGAAAGTCGGATGGCGTGTCCCCCGGGAAGAACCGGGGGGAAAGCGTGGGCGTGGACCAAGCTGTTACCTACTTTAAGGAGCGGTTGGCGCGTGACCGGCTTGCCAGAACGGCCGCCTGGCTGGCGGTTTTCCTTGCTATCACCGGTTTGCTCTTCGCCTGCGGCTGGCTGTCGATGTTCTTGAACCCGATGCCGGCATTGGCTGACACAGGCTCCAGGCTTGTGGCCGATTACCGCCCCTGGCCGTACGTGGTCTTCCGGCCGGTCGACGGGGCCATCGTCGACGAGGTCGCACGCGATGAGAAGAAGCCGGAACTGGCGATCGTCATTGAACCCGGCGTCAGCTCCGGGTGGTTCTGGTGGGTACCTGTGCCCGGGGGCGGATCGCCCACCGCAACCCTGGCTGCGTCACCTTCTTGGACTCCGAAGGCATCGCCCACCGCCTCGGCGACTCGAGTCCCATCGGCGACCAGGACACTCACTGCAACCGCCACAGCTTCATTGACCCGCAGCCCCACGCCAACGCCTACACAAACCGCCAGCGCGACGCCAACCCGGACGGCAACTGTCACGCGCACCCGCACGCCCAGCCCCAACCCGACCAATACTTCTGTGCCTCCAGCGACGAACACGCCGATCGTGCCGAGCAACACGCCTGCAGGTCCGACGGCTACGCCAGGAGGGCCCACGCCGACGGATACAAGCGTCCCCACTGCAACCAACACTCCGCCGGCGACCCCACCCGCGACCGATACTAGCACACCCGGCCCGACGGACACGCCGACCTCCACCGTGACCGATACGCCGTTGGCGACGGATACCCCGACGGTGACCCTGACCGGCACGCCCGCCTCAACCGATACCCCAACGCCGACAGCGACCGACACGCCCACGCCTAC
>Ga0209641_10002281_pt1 | contig 16623 bp, 15 predicted proteins | sample RifCSP16_1_FD_184022 | JGI IMG/M metagenome (GOLD analysis project Ga0209641, IMG submission 184022) | Soil microbial communities from Rifle, Colorado - Rifle CSP2_sed 16_1 (SPAdes) (version 2) | ecosystem: Environmental > Terrestrial > Deep subsurface > Rock core/Sediment | place: Rifle...
GTGACAGAGCTGAAGATCAACACGTCCATTCACGTGAAGGATCTGAGCGTGCCGAATGTACGGGTTCTCGAAAATGAGAGCAGCACCGTTGCGGCGGTTGTGCCGCCGACGATCCTGAAGGAGGCGGAACCGGGCACCGCCGTTGTTGCAGAAGCACCTGCAGAGCCGGAGGTGATCGCACGCGGTAAGAAGCCTGAAGAAGGAGAGGAAGCAACTGCTCCCGAGCCCGTGAAGGAAAAAGGAAAAGAAGAGAAGGTGAAGGAAAAAGGAAAAGAAGAAAAGGCGAAGGAAAAAGGAAAAGAAAAGAAGGAGTAACGCGGCTCTTCTCCCATGCACTGCATTGTTGGCCTCGGAAATCCCGGCCAAGAGTATCAACACACTCGCCACAACATCGGGTTTGACATCCTCGATGGTATCGCCGAACGGTTGAAGATTCCATTCAAGCCGGGCAAAGGCGAGTATGAGATTGGTTTCGGTTCTTTCAAAAACTGTGAGATGGTTCTTCTCAAGCCACTGACATACATGAACAACAGTGGCGAGGCCATTCTCGACATCGGGGACCGCTATGACATTCCACTCGAGCGGTTCCTTGTTCTCTGCGATGACTTTCAGCTTCCTCTCGGTCGGCTTCGGCTGAGGCCTGAAGGGAGTGATGGCGGGCATAATGGACTGTATTCCATTATTTACCACTTAAAGTCGACTTCTTTCCCGCGTTTGCGCTGTGGAATTGCATCGGAGCATCTGCCCGTAGACCGACGACTCATGACCCGATACGTCCTCGAGCCGTTCGACCCGGAAGAACGCCCTGCGGTCCGGTCAATGATTCTCCGTGCATCGGAAGCATCACTGTCGTTTGTCACGGAAGGTATTCAAAAAACAATGGACTCATTCAATCAGTCACTATCATCCAATCGCAAGGATTCGTGATCCAATGGAACTCTTTAAACAGTGGACACCGGTTTTGGGCGCCGTAGGACTCGTGGTGGCCTTTATCATCTATGCTGCGATCAAGAGGCTGCCTGAAGGGAATGAAGTGATGAAGGATATCGCCTCGCAAATCCACATCGGGGCGATGGCCTTTCTGAAGCGAGAATATGTCGTTCTCAGCGTTTTTGTTCTTATTGTCGTCATCTTGCTGGGCTCATTTCTGAACCTGGAGACCGCGATTGCGTATTTGAGCGGGGCGCTGTGTTCGATTCTCGCCGGCTTATTTGGGATGCAGGCCGCCACCCGCGCAAACGTACGGACCGCTGAGGCAGCACGGTCAGTCGGCCAGGGAAAGGCCCTCCTTACGGCATTTGATGGAGGTTCCGTCATGGGGGTCAGCGTGGCCAGCATTGGGCTCATCGGCGTTGGAATTTTCTTCATTCTCTTCGGCGATCCTGCCCACGCGAGCATCATCAATGGTTTTGCCATGGGCGCTTCATCGATCGCCCTCTTCGCACGTGTTGGCGGCGGAATCTACACAAAGGCAGCCGACGTCGGATCCGATCTTGTCGGAAAGGTCGAGGCAGGAATACCTGAGGATGATCCGCGCAATCCCGGCGTCATTGCCGACAACGTCGGCGATAATGTCGGCGACGTTGCAGGCATGGGAGCCGATATCTTTGAATCATACGTCGGTGCTATCGTTGCCACCATCGCCATCGGAGCAACGCTCCTCCCCGAGGGCCTGGCCATACTCAAGGCAATGCCGGACGTATCCGACGAGTCCATCAAAGCTATCTTGATGGGTCTTCCTCTTGCATTAGCGGGTATCGGATTACTTTCCTCGTTCATTGGGATCATTTCAATGAGGATCCTGAAACAGTTCTCCCCTGCGGCCGCATTACGATATTCCACGTTCATCGCCGCAGCAGTGTTTCTTCTCGGCGGGCTTTGGATCATCCGCGCTGAGAGCATCAGCAACAATGTCTTCTGGGCTGTGTTCTTCGGCACCGTTGCAGGCATTCTCATTGGACTGATCACAGAATATTATACTTCGGGCCCTCCCGTCAAGCGTATCGGCCGGGCCAGCATGACAGGGGCGGCAACAAACATCATCCAGGGACTCGCAGTCGGCCTCGAATCGACGGCGCTTCCGGTCCTGGCGATTTGCCTCGCGATCTACATATCGAATGATGTCGCCGGCCTCTATGGGATCGGTATTGCCGCCGTGGGGATGCTTGCCACGGTCGGGATAACAATGTCCGTCGATGCCTACGGACCGATCGCCGACAATGCCGGCGGAATCTCAGAAATGTCGAGACTCGGACCCGACGTTCGGAAGATCACCGACGGTCTCGATTCCCTGGGCAATACCACCGCTGCCATCGGCAAAGGTTTTGCCATCGGCTCCGCGGCCCTGACCGCCCTCGCTCTTTTTGCGGCATTCTCCCAGGCCGTCGATGCAAACCTTTTGAAAAAAGGATTGGCCCCCCTGCAAATCATCATCACCAACCCCATGGTGGTGATCGGATTATTCATCGGCGGGATTCTCCCCTTCTTTATCGCTGCGTTGACCATGACGTCGGTTGGGCGCGCGGCCGGAAAAATGGTGGATGAAATTCGACGCCAGTTCCGCGAGATCCCGGGATTGCTCGAAGGGAAACCCGGCGTAAAACCCGACGCGGCCCGGTGCGTGGACATTTCCACAAGAGCCGCTCTGAAAGAGATGATCATCCCGGGCGTATCTGCCGTGATCGCCCCGGTGTGCGTCGGCTTTCTTATTGGCCCGGCTGCCCTGGGCGGAATGCTCGCAGGTGCGACGGTCACAGGTGTCCTGCTGGCCCTCATGATGGCCAATGCGGGCGGCGCTTGGGATAATGCCAAAAAGGCGATTGAGAAAGGTGAAGTCCCTGGAGAGAAAAAAGGTACCGACGCGCATAAGGCAACGGTCGTTGGAGATACCGTGGGAGATCCTTTCAAGGACACCTCGGGTCCCGCCATGAACATTCTCATCAAGCTCATGTCGGTTGTATCACTTGTTATTGCACCATTGCTCTAAAAAAACAGGATCGGCAGAAGCCCGACCGCAATTCTCATATAACCCTGCTCTCACCGTGGGTGAGGGCCAACGAACTAACGTCCAAAGGGAGAACTACCATGGAACAACAACGTCGAAAGGTTTACGAGACGACGTTCATTCTGAACGCAACGCTCGATGATGCCCAGATCGATCAGATCATCGAAAAATTCCGGGATTTTGTGACCAAGCAGGCGGGAGAAATGAAAGTGCTTGAAAAGTGGGGCCGGAAGAGGCTTTCCTATCCCATCCAAAAGAAGAACAACGGTTTCTATGTCATCAGTGAGTTCACCGCTCCCTCTGATATGATCAGCAAACTCGAGCGGTATTATGCTCTCGACGAAAATATCATGCGGTTTCTGACCATTCAGCTGAGCGAAAAGGCCCTCAAGGCACGCGAACAACAGGCGAAGCTGATTGAAAAAGAAGAATCAGCCGAGCTCAAGCCTGCTGTGAGAACCGGCGCTCCCGGTGAGTCCGAATTGAAGGCGACCGAAGGTCGGAAATAATCCGCAAACATTTTCCTTTCTCAAGAACGGAGTTTGATTATGATGGAACGGTCATCGAGGTCACAGCGGCCGCAGCGCGGCGGCAGTCGCATGCAGCAACGGGGCAATCAACGGGGTAATCAGCGCGGCGGCCCGCAGCGGGGGCCCCAAATTCGCAAGAAGCGTTCGTGCAGGTTCTGCGATCACAAGGACGTCTACATCGACTATAAAAATGAAAAGAAGCTTCAGCGATTCGTTTCCGAACAGGGAAGGATCATCCCGAAAAGGATCACGGGCACGTGTTCCCGCCATCAGCGGATGCTCGTGCAGGCCATCAAGCGTGCGCGGCACCTTGCCCTCTTGCCCTTCGTCTCTGAAGCAGTGAAGTAATCATTTATAAAAGATTTTCGCAAGGAGCAGATCATATGAAAGTCATTTTACGCAAGGATTTTGAGCAGCTCGGCAAAATCGGGGACCTGGTAGACGTCAAGGACGGTTACGCGCGGAACTATCTTATTCCCCGCGATATTGCCTATCAGGCCACACCCAGCAGCCTGAGAATGCTCGAAGAAGAGAAGAAGCAATCAGCCAAACGGCTTGACAAAGAAAAAGTTGACGCTGAAAAAACGGCGCAGGAACTGGCGAAGCTGTCAATCACCATCAAGATGAAGGTCGGAGAAGAAGACAAGCTTTTTGGCTCCGTCACATCCCAGATGATTGCGGACGCGGTACAAGAAAAGGGTGTCACACTCGACAAACGCCAGGTTGAACTTAATGACTCCATCAAGTCACTTGGCATTTATGATGTGAAAGTAAAATTGCATGGAGGAGTTGCCGGCATCGTCAAGGTGTGGGTGGTCCGGGAATAGGACCGAAGGAACGATGATCGACGCCAGTACCTTGTGCTGGCGTTTTTCATTTGAGCGTTCTGAAAAGCGCGGGGCGATTGGATCGTTTCACTGCAACGGGCTTTCTTGACTTTTCGGCGAAAAATTGGGTACATTGATTTGTCCCGGTTTTCTTCCTTTCCACCGATTGCCACCGATTCCGAAAGAATCACCTTATCATGCCTGAGAAACCGACCCAAACTCTCGATGAAGTAACGATACGATTCGCCGGTGATTCCGGAGACGGAATGCAGTTGACCGGAACACAGTTCACCAACACCACGGCCCTTCTTGGCAACGATCTCAGCACTCTCCCCGACTATCCCGCTGAAATCCGCGCTCCCCAGGGAACACTGTTCGGCGTCAGCGGCTTCCAGATCCATTTCGGCAGCAAAGAAATTCATACACCCGGAGACCAGTGCGACGTACTTGTGGCTATGAATGCTGCCGCCCTCAAAGTCAACCTTGGAAGTCTCGTCGACGGCGGCGCAATCATCGCCAATTCGGACGGATTTAATGACAAGAACCTCAAGCTGGCCGGGTATTCTGCCAACCCTTTCAAGGACAATTCCCTTCAAAAGTACCGAGTGTTCGAAGTCGACATTACGAAACTCACTGCCCTCGCTCTTCAGGATTTGAATCTCTCGAGCAAGATCGTCGACCGGTCAAAGAACTTCTTTGCATTGGGCATGATGTATTGGATGTACAATCGTCCTGTTGATTCCACCATTGACTGGCTTGGCAGCAAATTTGGCGGAAAACCGGAAATCGCTGAAGCGAACATCAGAGTGCTCAAAGCAGGTTGGAACTACGGCGAGACAACGGAGATCTTCAACGTACGCTATCAGGTCGGGCCGGCAAAACTTCCCGCAGGAAAGTATCGAAACATTACCGGGAATCAGGCGACGGCATGGGGAATGATGGCGGCAGCGCGAAAAGCAAAGCTGGACCTGTTCCTTGGAAGCTACCCGATTACTCCCGCCAGCGACATTCTTCACGAACTGTCAATTTACAAGAACTTTAACGTCAAGACTTTTCAGGCGGAAGATGAGATTGCGGGCATCACCTCGGCCATCGGGGCATCATTTGGGGGCGCGTTGGGTACAACAACCACCAGCGGACCGGGCTTGGCCTTGAAAAGCGAGGCTCTCGGACTTGCTGTGATGGTTGAGCTACCCCTTCTTTGCGTGAATGTCCAACGAGGCGGACCAAGCACGGGCCTTCCCACGAAAACTGAACAGGCCGACCTCTTTCAGGCCCTTTTCGGACGAAACGGCGAGGCACCAATTCCCGTTCTTGCGGCAGCGACTCCCGCGGACTGCTTCGAGACTGTGTTCGAGGCCTCAAGAATCGCTCTGAAGTACATGACCCCTGTGATTTTTCTTTCCGACGGATATCTTGGGAACGGCTCTGAGCCGTGGCTGATTCCGGATTTCGACAAGCTCCCCGACATTTCCCCGACATTTCGAACGAAGCCGGAAGGATTCCTACCCTATTTGCGCGACGAGGCCACTCTTGCCCGCCCATGGGCAATTCCGGGCACTCCGGGTCTCGAACACCGCATTGGAGGACTGGAAAAGCAAAATATTACGGGAAGTGTGAGCTACGACCCGATCAACCATGAGACGATGGTGAGGCTCCGAACGGAAAAAGTGGCGCGAATTGCCAACGAGCTTCCTCTTGCTGTTGTTGATGGAGAAAAAGAAGGCGATTTGCTCGTGATAGGCTGGGGAAGTACGTACGGGGCCATTCGCAGCGCGATCGCAACAGCCCGGGAACGCGGCAAGAAAGTGTCTCAAGTGCACCTGCGCTATCTCAATCCCATGCCAAAAAACCTTGGGGAAGTTTTGCACAAATTCAAAAACATTCTTGTTCCAGAAATGAACCTTGGTCAGCTTTCTAATGTTCTGAGAATGAGGTATCTCGTTCCCACGATTCCGCTGGACAAGGTCCAGGGATTACCCTTCAAATCCAGCGAGATCGAAAAGAAAATAGAAGAAATTCTGAAAGGATCGTCATGAGTCTCCTGGTAGAGGAAGCAACGAAGAGTGTGGCGGCACCTGCACCGCCAAAGTATAGTGCAAAGGATTTTCAGAGCGACCAGGACGTTCGCTGGTGCCCGGGATGCGGCGATTACTCCATTCTTGCCCAGACCCAACGGATTCTTCCGGACCTTGGTATTCCGCGCCACAAAATGGTCTTTGTGTCCGGAATCGGGTGCTCAAGTCGCTTTCCCTACTACATGAACACCTACGGATTTCACGGGATTCACGGCCGGGCGACTGCCATCGCATCCGGGCTCAAGCTTGCAAGACCGGACCTTTCTGTGTGGGTCGTCACCGGCGACGGCGACGGACTGAGCATCGGCGGCAATCACATGATTCACCTTCTTCGAAGGAACATTGACATCAAGGTGCTCCTGTTCAACAATCAGATCTATGGCCTCACGAAGGGCCAGTATTCGCCGACATCGGAAAAAGGAAAGATCACGAAGTCAACTCCTTTCGGGTCACTTGACTATCCGTTCAATCCGGCCTCGCTGGCTCTTGGATCGAGCGCATCCTTCGTTGCCCGAACGATGGATCGTGATCCCAAGCATATGCAGTTGGTGCTCAAAAGGGCCGCCGAACACAAAGGGACATCATTTGTCGAGATCTATCAGAACTGCAACGTCTTCAACGACGGCGCTTTCTTCAAATTCACCGAAAAGGATACGAAGGACGATCAGGTCGTGTTCATTGAGCATGGCAAGCCGCTCATTTTCGGGAAGGAACGAAACAAGGGGATTCGATTGAACGGCTTCACACTTGAAGTTGTTTCGTTGAGCGATGGAAAATACTCCGTCAACGATTTGCTGGTCCACGATGAGACAGACACGACTCTGTCCTTCATCCTGGCGGACATGACGTACAAGCCGCACCTCCCGAGACCGGTGGGCATTTTCCTTGCCAACGACCGGCCTTGTTATGACGAAGAAATGACAAAGCAAATTGACACAGCGCGGCAGAAACGGGGCGACGGCGATATGAAGAAACTGCTCAACTCCGGAGAAACGTGGGTCATCAACTGATTTACCAGTAGGCAACACCGGGGGTGGTCTCTATTGCAGATCACCCCTTTTTTTTTACCATGCCTGTTACCCCACAACAATTCGACGCCTTCAAGAGCTACATCGATGCCGCCCGGCGGATCGTTTTGACCACGCATATCAATCCCGACGGCGACGGACTTGGGAGCGAACTCGCACTTGCGTTGTATCTTTTGGAAATGAGGAAAGACGCCGTCATCCTTAATCACAGCGCGACTCCCGAATTCTACCGGTTCCTGGACCGCAGGAATCTCATCTGTCAGTTCAACGAACAAAGCCATGCGGGGATCATCAGGGATGCCGACGTGGTGATAATTGTCGATACGAATCATCCGGACCGCATCGCCGGTTTAAAAGAGCATGTTCTGGCAAGCCGCGCAAAGAAGATCGTTATTGACCATCATCTCGATCCGGATCCTTTCGGTGACCTCCTCCTTATTGACGATTCATCCGCGGCAACCGGAGAAATCATCTTTCGTTTGTTGGAACATCTCGGGGCACAGTTGTCCCCCGCTGCATCTACGGCACTCTACGTGGCCATCATGACGGACACCGGCTCATTTCGATATCCAAAAACCGACGGCGATCTCCATCGGGCTATTGCCACCCTCCTGGATTGCGGCGCCGACCCGGTCCAGACATACGAGCAGATTTATGAACAAGCCCCGGTGAACCGGATCATCCTCCTGGGGAAAGTATTGTCGACACTCGAGACCCATCAAGGAGGTCGGGTTTCCGTCATGACAATAACGAAAGCTCTCTTTCGAGAGACGGAGACCTCCGAGCCCGATGTCGAGCGATTCGTCCCTTTTGCCATGGGGATCAAGGGTGTCCAGATTGCACTGATGTTCACGGAACTCGAGGATCACATCAAAATAAGTTTCCGTTCCCGGGGCGATATCTGGATCAACAAACTTGCCCAGGAATTCGGCGGAAACGGCCACAAGAACGCCGCCGGTGCACGTGTCAGCAACATGACTCTCAAAGACCTCAAGAAGTCCGTTGTCGATCGGGCCAATTCTTACGTGTCATCATGAGGAACACATGAAGCTCTCGTTCTCTTCCGCTACTCCGACGTCTGTCAAGGCCGATGTACTTGCCTTTTTCCTTCACCAGGACAAGGGGATTCGAAACAAGGAAAAGAGCCTCCTGGCAAAGAAATTCGGGTCCAGAATTCTGCTTCCTTTCGAAACCGGTGATTTCAGCGGGAAGGTGGGCGAGGCGGTGATCGTCTACCTCGATGGAAAAACGGCCTCGACACGCATCCTTCTTGTTGGTCTCGGAGAGAGGAAAAACCTCTCCCTTGAGCAATACCGCCGCGCGGCAGCATTGGCATCAAAGAACGCCAGGCAGGTGAAAGCAAAGACCCTCGCACTTTGGTTCCCGGGCGTCGATCGACGGCCAGGCGAAATACTTCGTGCAATGGGAGAGGGAGCTCTGCTGGCTCTCTACCGTTTCGATAAGTACGTCACAAAACCAACGAACGAGACAACCACGATCGAAGCGATTTGCTTCTGCAGCGATAATCGCACCGTTGCCTCCGCCGCCCCCCGCGCCCTGGAGCAAGCCCAAATTATTGCTGAGGCCACGATGACGGCGAGGAATCTTGCCAACGCACCCGGGAATGAGATCTACCCCGAGACGCTTGCAGAGAAGGCCCGTGACCTCGGGACTCAATTCGGGTTCGACGTGACGGTCCTCGAGGAACCGGAATTGCGCAACCTCGGGATGGGCGGAATTCTGGGCGTGGCACAGGGCAGCAACCGGCCCCCTCGCTTTGTTGTTCTCGAGTACGGCAGGTCTTCCATAAAACCGGTCGTCCTCGTCGGCAAGGGAGTCACATTCGACTCGGGCGGCATTTCCATCAAACCTTCGGCCAACATGGCCGAGATGAAGATGGACATGTCGGGAGCGGCCGCCGTCATTGGCACGTTTGAGGCCGTCGCCCGGCTGAAGCTGCCCGTCCGGATCGTCGGCCTGATCCCGGCCGTCGAGAACATGCCGAGCGGCAGCTCTTTACGCCCCGGAGATATTCTTCGTCACTACAACGGCAAGACTTCCGAGGTGGACAACACCGACGCAGAAGGCCGGCTGATCCTCGCAGATGCGCTTGGCTATGCAGGGCAATACAAGCCCGCTGCCGTTATCGACCTTGCCACGCTGACGGGCGCCTGTGTTGTCGCTCTCGGCCATCACGCAACCGGAATGATGGGCAACGATGCCTCCTTGATGAAAAACTTGAAAGCCGCGGGAGACGAAACCTACGAGCGTGTGTGGGAACTCCCGATGTTCGATGAATATGAGAAACTCATCAAGAGTGATGTCGCCGATGTGAAAAATGTCGGCGGTCGATGGGCTGGAGCGATCACTGCTGCATGGTTCCTCAAGAAATTTGTCGGTAAGTATCGATGGGTGCATCTCGACATTGCAGGGACTGCAATCCTTGAGGACGCTACCGAGTATCAGCAACGCGGAGGATCGGGCGTCGGCGTGAGATTGTTGACAGAGTTTCTTCGCCGGTGGAAATGACCATGATTTTGCCTTTCCTCCACTTTCTCGCTATCTTCGAATCGTGAAGTCTTTTTCTGAACACATCGAGCAGGATCTGCGTCGACGCATGAAGGGGGAATGCTCGTTTGACGAAGAGACACGCGAACAATACAGCACAGACGCCGGCTGGTACAAAGTCATGCCGGTCGGAGTCGTCAGCCCCGCCGACACCGAAGACGTCCAGGCCCTTGTCAAATATTGCAGCGAGAAGGATATTGCACTCATTCCACGCGGCGCCGCGACAGGCCTCGCCGGTCAGGCTATTGGATATGGAATTGTTGTGGATTTTACGCGAATGATGAATCGGGTTGTCAGCGAGACCGAGGATTCCGTCACCATTCAGCCTGGAGTAATTCTCTCGACGCTCAATGAACATCTCCGGCAGCGACAGAAATTCTTCCCGATCGATCCGGCAAGTTCCAGTCTCTGCACTTTGGGCGGGATGATCGGTACCAATGCCGCCGGTGCCCACGGCATCAAATACGGGGCAACAAAAGATTTCGTCAAGGAACTCTCCGTGGTCCTTTCAAATGGAGAATTGGCCCTTGTCACAAAGAAATCGGAATCTGAGGCCTCGCTGAATCCGTTCTTTTCATCGATTGTCAACACCCTTTCTCCCCGTCTGCAAGAGAAGAGAAAACTCATTCGTGACCGTTTTCCGTCGGTCGCGAAAAACTCTTCCGGCTACAATCTCCTTGGTGCCGTGTCAGCCGCAACAACGGATTTTCGGCGCCTCATCGTTGGGTCGGAAGGAACGTTGGCCATCACGGTCAGCGCAACGCTTGACGTGGTGGCCCTCCCAAAATACAGAATGGGTGCGCTTGTGTATCTGAGTAGCTATGAGAAGACCGCCGATGCCACCCTGCTGGGCCTCGAGCTCAATCCTTCGGCAATTGAGATTCTCGATCAGAGTTACATGTCTCTCGTGAAAGGGACAAGCCCCGAAATCGATTCCATCATTCATCCTGATGCAAAAGCAATGCTCTATTTTGAATTCGAAGGGGATTCGAAAGAGGAATTAGCCCAGAATGTCGTTCGGCTCAACAGGACCGTTTCCCTCAGCCTGCCGCTCAAGTTCACACCCCTCACGACGGAAGAAGAGATCCAGCAGGTCTGGAAGCTTCGCGAAGAAGCAAGCAAGATCATCAACTATGTCAAATCGAAGGGAAAAACCTCGTTCGTCGAAGACGTGGCAGTTCCCCTCCCCCGACTTTCGGAATACATGAAAGGGCTGGGGCACATTCTCAGCTCGCACGGAATAGACTTTTCAGTGTACGGACACGCCGGAACCGGGAACGTTCATTGCGCCGCATTCGTTGACCTGAAGAACCTTGACCATTACAAAGTGGTCGACACCATCGCTTCAGAGGTCTATGATTTGGCCATTTCTCTCGGCGGGACCCTCTCAGGAGAGCACGGCGACGGTTTTGTGAGAACTCCTTTTCTCGAACGTCTCTACGGATCCGATGTGTACGAATTGTTCCGTCTGGTGAAGGCCACGTTCGACCCAAACAATACCCTCAATCCCGGAAAGATCATTGGACCCCAGAATGTTTCGATTCTTCACGACCTCGCTCAATAGCAGGACGCTCCTCGTTCTTGCTCTTATGACATCCATCGGCGTTGGGCAACAAGACAGGCGATCGCCCTCGGCCCAGCCGACTTTTTCATCCGCTGCATTCGAGGCCATTCCCTTCTTTTCCGCCGATACGAATCTGGCAAGTGTTCAAATCCATTACAGGATCCGGCAGGACTTTTTCGTTATCCTTCGAAATACTGAGACATCAAGAGGTGCTCCTTATGTGGGGAAAGGAGAACTCATCGTCGAACTGAGAGATGAGAACAACAACTCTGCCGCCAGAGAATATCGGTCTATTGTCCTCAGGAAGAACTCCGCGTCGGCAAACGGCGACCACACTCAGGACATCCAGGGGGCCTTCTCTCTCAACGTTCCGCCGGGTACGTACACAGTCTGGTTTTCCCTCGACGATGCTCAATCAGAGCGTTCATTCGTCAACAGCACCCAGAAAGTGACGACAAGACCGCCGTTGCTGACAGGACTCGACATCTCTTCTCCGATGTTCGTCGTCCCCTCGCCAGGCATTGACAGTGTGGCTGCGTACGAAGTGTTGAACCACGGCACGGCAGTCTTTTTTGGTGAACACGGAGGATACCTTTTCAACATCTATCTTCCATCCGATTCGGCGTTGACCCTCGACTATCGCTTATCGAATCAGACCGAATATCGTGTGCTCGCACCTCAGCAATTCCGCGGAGATACGCTCCTCACAATCGACGGCATTGCGACGCTGCAGAGACAGCCCGGTGATGGTTCTTTTTCCTCGATCTTTCCGATCCGCTATATCCGATCACCTGCATCAGCCGGATGGAAAACGGTTTATGTCCCTCTTCCTCTGGAAAAACTATATCCCGGCGAAGTGACCCTCAGCCTGGATTTCGCTTCCGGCTCCGCACGCAAACATCTTGAACATAAGTTCAGGATCTTCTGGGCCCGGAGGCCCCTCTCCCTGGCGAACCTGGAGTTTGCCGTCGAAGCGCTTCAGCATATTGCCACCGAAGAAGAGATGGAGACGTTCCATACTCTCTCCGACTCGCGGTTTGTGGAAGCTTTTTTCGATTTCTGGAAGAAAAAGAACAGGGACACATCAACGGCATATAATGAAGTGATGATAGAGTACTATCGCAGAGTCGATATCTCCAACCAGCGCTACTCATCCAATCGGGAGATGGACGGCTACAAAACCGACCAGGGAAGGATCTTTATTCTTTACGGATCCCCCAGCAATACGGAAAGGCTGTTTTCCCCCTCAGCCCCGCCGCGCGAAGTCTGGACTTATGTTCAACTGAAAAAACGATTTGTCTTCGAGGACCAGCGACGTTCGGGCATTTACATTCTTACAAGCGTCGAGAATCTGTGAAACCTGTCATTGCGATCACAGCGGGAGACTTCAACGGCATCGGCCCTGAACTCGCTCTCAAGGCTGCGACGCATTCCGCGATCAAGAAGATCTGCTCCCCCCTCCTCGTCGGTCCATTGGTCGTTTTTGAACATGTTCGATCGTCTTTGAGGATTTCCGTCAAACTCCAGAAAGCCGCCGCGATGCTCCCGCGGGGAAACGTGCTTCCCGTGGTTGATGTCGGGGATGGGATTGCAGCTGATATTCAGTACGGCTCGCCGACCAAAGCAAGCGGAAAATCGGCAGGAGCTGCTCTCGAGAATGCAGTGAAGCTGTGCCTGGACGGAAAAGCCGAAGCCATGGTCACCGCCCCTGTCTCCAAAGAGGGGCTCCATCTTGCCGGATACAACTTTCCCGGCCAAACAGAAATGATTGCCCTGTTCACGAGATCGCATCAGGTTGCCATGATGCTTGTATCGAATGTCATGCGCGTTGGCCTTGTGACCATTCATGTCCCACTCAAAGAAGTTGCCGACCGCATTACGAAAGACAAGGTCGTTGAAAAAATCAATATCGTTCACGCGTCACTCCGGCGCGACTTCGGGATAAAAAAACCCTCTCTGGCGATACTCGGACTCAATCCCCATGCAGGGGAACACGGAGATATCGGCGACGAAGAGATCTCTTCCATTCAACCGGCAATTGAGGATGCTCGTGCTCTTGGCATCTCAATCCAGGGACCGTTTTCCGCCGATGCATTCTTTGGAACAAAGTCTTTCGAAAAATTTGATGGTATCATTGCGATGTACCATGACCAGGGACTGATTCCCCTGAAAATGAGTTCCTTCGGGAAAGGGGTCAATTTTTCCGCCGGATTGAGCATCGTTCGTACTTCGCCGGATCACGGGACTGCATACGAAATCGCCGGCAAAGGCACCGCGCGACTGGAGAGTATGCTCGAAGCAGTCAAACTCGCCATCACGATCTCTTCTCGACGCAAATGATAGACCTCCGTCACGTCACCGTCGCCTTCGATGGCCAAATCGTTTTGGACAAAGTTGACTTCTCCATGAAGTCCGGTGAATTCGTCTACCTCGTGGGGCAAACCGGCGCAGGCAAAAGCTCGCTGCTTCGGCTTCTCTATATGGATCTCAAACCGGAGGCAGGCAAGGTGAAGGTGGCTGGATTTGACTCGGCAACGATCAAATCAAGGGAGATTCCCTATTTGCGCCGAAGGCTGGGCATCGTATTTCAGGATTTCAAACTCCTGGAAGACCGTGACGTCTACGAGAACGTGGCATTTGCTCTCTACGCGACAAACACGAAGCGCACTGAAACGAAGAAAAGAGTGCTCCTTGCGCTTGCCGATGTTGGACTGAGTCATAAACGGCTGCAAATGCCCCACGAACTTTCGGGAGGAGAACAGCAACGCGTCGTTATCGCTCGGGCCATCGTGAATTCTCCTCCTCTCCTCCTTGCAGACGAGCCAACGGGGAACCTCGACCCCGCGTCGTCCAATGAGATCATGGAACTGCTCCAGAAAATCAACATGCGAGGCATGGCCATCTTGATGGCCACCCACAATTATGAACTTGTGAAGAAGTTCCCCGCCAGGATTATTCAGTTGAAAGAGGGAAAAATCGTCGATGTGGAGTTAAGGACGAAGCGGTAGAAAATAAAAAGGCCCGGAAACCGGGCCTGAGAACACATCACATGCTTCTATTTCACCTGCTCGACTCTCCTGACGTCCTCATGATCAAGCATCAAAGCCCGCTCGATTCCCGCCCGCAAGGTCATCAATGACATTGGGCACGATACACACGATCCCGTAAGGCGCACTTCGACAATCCCCTCCTCCGTTACCTTCACCAGTTCAATATCTCCGCCATCCACCTGAAGATAGGGCCGAATCCTGATGAGACTCTGTTCGATGGAATCTTTGGTCGGCACGATCATCCTTCCGTCACGAGGGAAGAAGAATTTCTATCTTTGGTGCGGAAATGCCGTTAACGTTTTGAATGCTGATCTGAGCAGCAAGGTTGCGTGCTATCTGGCGTATGACGCCGGCTTCCTTTGAATCCGGTTCACCGGCCACAATCGGATATCCCTTGTCTCCCCCGATACGGATGCTCGTATTGATCGGGATTTCCCCGAGAAAAGGAACACCCAATTCCTGAGCCGTCCGCGAGCCGCCCCCGGAATCAAAAATATCCTCCCTCTGGCCGCAATGGCTGCACACGTAATAACTCATGTTTTCCACTATTCCGAGCACAGGAACATTCACCCGGTTGAACATCACCAGACCCTTTCTGGCATCTGCAAGGGCAACATCCTGCGGTGTCGTGACGATCACAGCCCCTGTCAGGGGAATCGTCTGGACAAGCGTGAGCTGAATATCGCCCGTTCCCGGCGGCAGGTCAAAAACAAGATAGTCGAGATCTCCCCAGGCAACGTCCGAAAGGAACTGTTTGACTGCCCCGCTGGCCATGGGGCCCCTCCAGATCACTGCCTGCATCGGGTCAACCAGAAAACCAATCGACATCACTTTCACACCGTAGCGTTCGAGGGGAAGGAGCTTGTTGTTTGACATGCGCGGCTTTTCGGTGATACCAAACATCAGCGGTGCACTGGGCCCGTAGACATCTGCATCAACAAGACCCACCCGGGCGCCATCCATCGCAAGGGATACGGCGAAGTTCACGGCAATAGTGGACTTCCCCACTCCGCCTTTTCCGCTCGCCACCGCGATAGTGTTTTTTACGCCGGGAATGATGGATTCTTTGCGCTCGTTTGAGTGGGCTACGACATTTGAGGTCATTTCAATGCTAATGGTCCCAACATCCTGAATCCCTTTGCGAATGACGCGTTCACAATCGGCTTTGAATTGGTCGCGCACCGGGCATGCCGGCGTCGTCAACTCGAGATTGAATTGAACATTCTTTCCGTTGATCTCAAGTTTCTTGACAAAACCCAGGGTCACGATATCCCGGTGCAGATCAGGATCGTTGACCTGGCGCAGGCACTGCAGGACGTTTTCTTTCGTCAGCTCCAGCATTCTCTCTCCAGAATAATTTCAGGAATCATTTCTAATATACGCAAAAACTTCCGATCCTCCAACGATTCGCGCACTTTGGTTTTCAGCCTATCATCCTTTGATGACACCCATTGGAATGAGTTTCGCCACTTTGCGCGCAATTCCTGCATTCTGTACGACTTCTACGACTGCGCTGACATCTTTGTAAGCATCGGGACTCTCCTCGGTTAAGCCACTTCTTGACGCTCCGCGCACCTTGATCCCTTTTTCATTGAGTTGTCGAATGAGCTCCTCTGCAGTTATTTCCTTTTTTGCTGCGTGACGGCTCTTTGCTCTGCCCGCCCCATGACATGAGGAACCAAACGTTTCCTCCATCGCTTTTTCCGTACCAACAAGGACATAGGAGGAAGTTCCCATGCTCCCCGGTATCAGCACGGGCTGCCCGACTTCAGAGTATTGCGCCGGCAGTCCGGGAGCGTGTTTTGGAAATGCCCTTGTTGCTCCCTTTCGGTGAACCAGGACATTTTTACGTTCTCCGTCGATTTCATGCGTTTCTTCTTTTGCAATATTGTGCGCGACGTCGTACACAATCCTCAGATCGCCTCCATCAAAAACACTCTCGAAGGCGGAGCGAATGCCGTGCGTAATGACCTG
>Ga0209641_10002283_pt1 | contig 16618 bp, 13 predicted proteins | sample RifCSP16_1_FD_184022 | JGI IMG/M metagenome (GOLD analysis project Ga0209641, IMG submission 184022) | Soil microbial communities from Rifle, Colorado - Rifle CSP2_sed 16_1 (SPAdes) (version 2) | ecosystem: Environmental > Terrestrial > Deep subsurface > Rock core/Sediment | place: Rifle...
GCAGGCCGACGGCCACGAACGTGACGGTCCCGACCACACCCGCGCCTCGGGCAAAGCCATGGCCCCGCATCGACAATGCGCCCAGGCCGAGACCGACGCCGATGATGGCCGCCGGGAGCCCGATCGAGGTGAGCGTGAGCCCGAGATCGTGGACGACGGCGAGCCCGTTGCGGGTCTCATTGTCGGCTTCGAAGCCATAGGCGCCGATCGACTCGACGAGCAGGGCGATCGCCATCGCCCCGAGTCCTGAGGCCGGGCCACGGACGGCCAGCCCTGCTTCCGGCCAACGCCCGAGCAGGAGGCCGGCGATCGTCAGGAGCGGGAGCGCCGAAAGCGCATGGAACGTGGCGTGGCCGGCCGCCTCGCCGGCCCCGATGACCTGGGCCAGGCCGAGCAGGAGCAGTGCGATCGCGGCTGTCGCCACCACCAACCACAGGAGCGGCCAAGCACGATTCATCCCAGCGACCACGATCGTCTCCTCGATCCGACGCGCCCATCTGGCGCTGTATCGTGTCACGTTATAGCGTGGCGCGATACTGTCAAGAATCAGGCGCGCTCGCGGAGCCGCCGGAGCGTGTCCGACGTCCCCGAGACGATGAGCCCGTCGCCGGCCGCGAGGACCCGGTCGGCGGGCGGGTTGGGCTCGTAGTCGCGCGGACCCCGGACGATGGCCAGGGTGTGGATGCCGTCGCCGACCAGCGATCCGACCGTCCGGCCGGCGAGCGGGCCATCCGCGGCGATCTCGACCTCCTCCATGGCGAAGGCGAGCTCGCCGTGGGACAGGGCGTAGTCGATGAAGTCGGCGACCCGAGGGCGCGTGGCCAGCTCGGCGATCTGGCGGCCGGCGCGGGTGTAGGGCGAGACGACCCGGTCGGCGCCGGCCTGGAGGAGCTTGGCCTCCGAGCCGTCCTGGTTGGCCCGGGCGACGATGAACAGGCCGGCATTGAGGGCCCGGGCCGAGAGCGTCACGTAGACGTTGTTGGCGTCCGAATCGACGGTCGTGATGAGCCCCCGCGCCCGCTCCACGCCGGCCTCGCGGAGGACCTCGTCCCGGGTGGCGTCGCCCTCGACGACGTGGAAGCCGTCATGGGTGGCGATGGCCAGCGAGGCCGGGTTGATGTCGACGACGACGAACGGGATCGTGGCGTGGGCCAGCTCGCGCGCCACGGTCGTCCCGACGCGGCCATAGCCGCAGAGGATGAAATGCCCACGAAGGGCCGCCACCGCGTCCGTCATCCGTTGCCGCTCCCTCCGTCCACTGGCCGCCTCGGTCAGGACCGACTCGGCGACGATGCCGATCGTTCCGAAGATGGTCGCCACGCCGGCGATCGCGAGGAGGATCGTCCACAGCCGCCCGGTCCCGTCGAGCTCGCGGACCTCGCGGAAGCCGACGGTCGTCATCGTGATGACGGTCATGTACAACCCGTCCTCGAGCGACCAGCCCTCGAAGGCGACGTAGCCGATCGTCCCGACGACGATGATGGCGATGACGATGACGGCCAGGACGCGGACGTGGAAGCCGGCCCGCGAGCTCGACCGGAGGCGGCGCCAACGACGCCCCGGGGGCTCCTCGATTCGCGCCTCGTTGGCAGGTACCGCCATGCGCCGAATCTAGCCCTCCTGACGGGACCCGATCGGGCCGTCCCACGCGTCGCTGCCCGAGCCCGGGCGTATCATCGGCCCACGTCCGACCGACCCCGCCTCGGCGCGCCACGACCCCGGCAGCGCCCACCGAACCGAGGTTCCTTCGATGGCCATCGACCAGACCGCGTCCGGCATCAGCACCCTCAGGATGGTCATCGGCGGCCAGGCCGTCGACGCCGCCGACGGCCAGACATTCGAGATCGTGAACCCCGCCACCGCGAAGGTGATCGCCACCGCGCCGCTCGGCGGACCGGCCGACGTCGACACGGCCGTCATCGCCGCGAGGAAGGCGTTCGACGACCCGAAGGGCTGGAGCACGTGGGCCGCCGGCAAGCGCGGCCGGACCCTCGCCAAGCTCGCGGCGCTCGTGAAGGACCACAGCGAGGAGCTGGCTCAGCTGGAGACCCGCAACACCGGCAAGCCGATCTCGAGCGCCCGCGGCGAGGTCGTCGGGGCGAGCCTGGTCTTCGACTACTACGCCGGCGCGGCGAACAAGATCTTCGGCCAGACGATCCCGGTCTCCAAGCCGGGCCTGGACCTGACCCTCCGCGAGCCGATCGGCGTCGTCGGGCTCATCGTGCCCTGGAACTTCCCGATCCTCATGGCGTCGTGGAAGCTCGGCCCGGCTCTCGCCGCCGGCAACACCTGCATCCTGAAGCCGGCCAGCCTCTCCCCGATGACGGCCCTGCGGCTCGGCGAGCTGGCCCTCGAGGCCGGATTCCCGGCCGGCGTCGTGAACGTCGTGACCGGGCCGGGCGGCTCGGCCGGGGCCGCGATCGCGGCCCACATGGGCGTCGGCAAGGTCGCCTTCACCGGCGAGACGACGACCGGCCAGGAGATCATGCGGCTGGCCTCGAACAACGTGAAGAAGGTCAGCCTGGAGCTCGGCGGCAAGAGCCCCAATATCGTCTACGCCGACGCCGACATCGAGCGCTTCGCGGCGGAATCGCCCTACAGCGTCTTCGACAACTGCGGCCAGGACTGCTGCGCCAGGAGCCGGATCCTCGTCGAGCGGCCCGTGCACGAGAAGGTCGTCGAGCTGTTCGCCGAGGCGACCCGGAAGGTCAAGGTCGGCGACCCGGCCGACGACGCGACCGAGGTCGGGACGCTCGTCAGCTTCAAGCAGCGCGACCGGGTGAAGGACTACATCGAGATCGGCCTGGGCGAGGGCGCCAACCTCGTCGTCGGCGGTGCTGCCCCCGACGACCCGTCGCTGGCCGAGGGCGCCTACCTCATGCCGGCCGTCTTCGACGGCGTGAGCAACGACATGCGGATCGCCCGCGAGGAGATCTTCGGGCCGGTCGTCTCGATCATCCCGTTCGACACCGAGGCCGAGGCGGTCGCCCTCGCCAACGCGACCCCCTACGGCCTGTCCGGCTCGATCTGGAGCCGGGACATCGGCAAGGCGCTCCGGACCGCGAAGGGCGTCCAGGCCGGCGTCCTGTCGGTCAACTCGAACTCGAGCGTCCACACTGAGGCGCCCTTCGGCGGCTACAAGATGTCAGGCGTAGGGCGCGAGCTCGGGATGTCGGCCATCGACCTCTATACCGAGACGAAGAACGTCTTCATCGATCTCCGTCCGTAGGCCGGACGCCGGGTGAGCTGACGACCCGTCTGCGGCGCGAACTGCGTGCGCATCGGCGGCTCGATCCGGGCCATGATCCCGCCGGCGGGCGACGAGCTGTCGGCGGTGGACCTGCCGATCTTCGACGGTGCGCCGCCCCGCTCCGTCGAGTTCGCGCCGCGGGCCGTCCGCCCGCCGGGCCGCCGTGGGCCGGTGATCGCCGGCGCCTGGGCGATGGCCATCATCGGTCTCGTCGGGGTCGGGCTCCTCGCAACCGAGCAGGTCCCCGACGAGGGGCAGCCGCAGCTCGCCGACGCCGGGCCGCTCGCCGACGCCGGGCCGCTCGCGGTCGAGGGCGAGCCGAGGCCGCCCGACATCGAGCTGCCCTCCACCCGGATGGGCGCCCTCCTCGTCACCGGGCATGTGGTCGAGCTCCACTCGCCGGCGCCGGCGCGCGCCGAGATCACGACCAAGAGCCTCGAGGTCGCCGGCACGCTGCTCGTTCGGGCCGCTCGCGTTCGGATCTCGCTCAGGGCCCGCGACAACCGCGTCCTCGACCACGTGACGGTCGATGTCAGCGATCCTGACGGCGGCATCCGCCCGGCAAGGACGCCGACGTTCGCGGCGACCTTCGAGCTGCCGTTCCCGCGCCCAAACGGGTCGATGTGGGTCGTCGTCACGGCCTACGACGAGGGCGGCCTGCCGCTCGGCTCGATCCGTCGCTCGTTCGAGGTCGGGCCGCTCGTGGCGCCACCCGTCCCGCGGACCTACAGCAAACCGATGAGCGAATCGTGGCTGCCGTGGCGGCCAGCGCCGGCGCTGGCCGCGCCGCCGCCGGCCTGCCAGCTCGTCTCGCCGATCCTCGCCTCGCGCTGCTGACGGTGGCGGAGCACGCGCCGGTCCCGGAACCGGAGCTCGCCGCGGGCCTGCACGGGCCGGCCACCCCCGAGCCGGGCCGCACATATCGCATCCTGCGGCGCTGCTGGCGGCTCGCCGCGGCCGGCCTCCGCCTGAGGTTCGAGGTCTCCGGGCTGGAGCACCTGCCACGCGACGCCGCGGGCCGCCCGACCGGAGGCTGGATCGCGGCCGGCATGCCCCACCGGACCTGGATCGACCCGTTCGTGCCGTGGATGCTCCTGCCCGCCCGGCCCCGGCTGACGTTCTTCGGCGACGCCCGGACGATGGCTCGCTCGCCGCTCCGGCGCTGGGTGATGGCCAGGCTCGGCGGGGTCATCCCGATCCCGGCTGCGCATGACGCCCGCGCCGTACCGGTCCACCTGGCGGCGGCCGAGACCGTCGTTCGAAACGGCGGCGTCTTCTGCCTCTTTCCGGAGACCGGGCCAGCGACGCCGCCGGGCACGATTCGGCGACTCGGGGCCGGGATCGGCTACATCGCGCTCCGTAACCGGGCGCCGATCGTGCCGTTGATCCTCGGCGGGACCCACGAGCTGTTCCTCGGCCGCCTGATCGTGCTCCGGATCCTGCCGCCGCTCGATCCGCTCGCACTCGCCGACCTCAAACCGGCCGCCGAGCTCCCGGCCGCCGGCGCAGCCGAGGAGCGAGTCGCGGTCCATCGGCTGCTCAGCGCCCTCGCCGAGACGGTGGCCGGCCCGGTTCTCGAGGCCCACGAGCGGGCCGAGCCCGCGCCGGGCACCCGGAAGCGCGGCCTGAAGCGCCTGACAGGAGCGTTTCGCTGACAGTCGCCTCGCGCTGTCGGTCGCATGGCGGGAACCCGCCGCGCTAGACTCAGCCCGTGCCCGCTGTCCGGCGGTCAGGGGCGCGAATGATTGCCGGACCACGACACCACTCCGTCTCAGGGGGGCAGGAGGAGACTTGGCGTCCAGCCCACGAGGCGCCCCGTCGATTGGTCGCCGGCAGGGAGCCGATCGCGCACCCGACAACCACATCAGCCAATCCGGGCTCCGGTTCCGCCTGGGCGCCATCGCGCTGGCGGTCGCCGTGCCGCTCCTGGCTGCCAACGTCGTGTGGCTCACGACCGACGTCGCGACCGCCCGGACGGCGGCCGCGGAGGAGACCGGCCGCCTTGCCGAGGCTGTCGCGTCGGCGCTCGACCAGGCGCTGGAGGGTACCCGCTCCGCGCTCGTTGCGATCGCCGCCCAGGAAGAGCTCGAGAACCTGGACCCCGACGCGTGCACGGCCGAGCTGACCGAGCTGCTGCCCGAGCTGCCGGAATACAGCAACCTCTCGGCGGCGGACCTCGACGGGCGCATCTTCTGCTCGGCTGCCCCGACCAGCGGGCCCATCGCGATCGACGACCGGGAGTGGTTCAAGCGCATCCTCAGCGGGGAGCCGTTCGTCGTCGGCGGTTACCAGGTCGGCCGAATTGTCGGCGTCCCGCTGATCATCGCGGCCGTCCCGATCCGTGGACCCTCGGGCGAGATCCTCGGGACGGCCCATGCGTCGATCACCCTCGAGCGCCTCGCGCAGGTCGTCCGCCAGGCCGAGCTCCCCGCCGGTGCCGCCCTCAACGTCATCGATCGCGAAGGGACGGTCCTCGTCCGGCAGCCGGACGGCGATGGGTACGTCGGTCAGCAGCTGCCCGAGAGCGAGCTCGTGGAAGCCGTCCTCGCCGCGCACGACGGGATCGGCACCGACCACGGCGGCGCCACGACCTTGACGGGCCTCGACGGCGTGGAGCGCCTGTACGCGATCCACGGCGTAGCGACAGGTGACGCCCTCCACGTCGCCGTCGGCTTCTCGATCGACCAGGCCTACGCCGGTGCCGCCCGTCGCTTCGCCGCCGGGTTGGCCGTCCTCGCCGCCGCCGTGCTCCTCGGGCTCGCCCTGCTGGTGTCGGTCGCCCGGCGCCTCATGGTTCGGCCGATCGAGCGACTGGTCGACGCCGCCAACCGGATCGCCGGCGGCGACCTCGGTGCACGTACCAACCTGGGCGGGACCGACGAGCTCGGGCGCCTCGCCGACGCCTTCGACCGGATGGCCGATTCGGTCCAGCAGCGGGTCGCGGACCGGACCGCGGAGCTCAGCGCCGCGGTCGCCCGCCTCGAGGAGGTGGACCGGCGCGTCCGGGAGTACCTCGACATCGCGGTCGATCCCCTCGTCGTCGCGCGGGCAATCCGGGATGCCGACGGAGCGATCGTCGACTTCGAGAACACCTTTGCCAACGAGCCGGCGCTCGACACCGTCGGCCCCACCGTCGCCCGACAGGGGGCCAAGCTCTCCGATCTCCCACCCGACCTGGCGGAGGCCCGGACCCGGACCTGGGCCAGCATCGTCGACACCGGCGAGCCGGTTGAGTACGAGACCAGCTTCCCTCACGCCCGGACCGGCGAGGCCCTGGACATCCTGGCCCGGGTCACGAAGGTCGGCGACGGCGTGGCGGTCGCATTTCGCGACATCTCATCTGCGAAGCGCCTCCAGCGGGCTCTCGAATCGGCTCGGGCCGAGGCGGACCGCGCCCGCGAGGCGGCCGAATCCGCGCGGGCCGAGGCCGAACGGGCGAACCGCTCCAAGACGGAGTTCCTGTCGCGGATGAGCCACGAGCTGCGGACACCCCTCAACGCCGTCATCGGCTTCGCCCAGATCCTCGAGATGGACGGCCTCGAAGCCGACCAGGCCGAGAGCGTCCAGCACATCCTGCGGAGCGGCCGCCATCTCCTCGACCTGATCAACGAGGTCCTGGACATCAGCCGGATCGAATCCGGGACGCTCACGACCTCGCCCGAGCCGGTCGATGTCGCCGAGGCCGTCCAAGAGGCGGTCGACATCATCGCGCCGCTGGCCGACGATCGCGGCCTGACGATCGACGTCCGGACCGCCGACGATCGCGCCCGGCTCGTGATGGCCGACCGCCAGCGCCTCAAGCAGATCCTGCTGAACCTGCTGTCGAACGCGGTGAAGTTCAACCGGCCGGCCGGGACGATCCAGGTCGAGGCGTCCGTCACGTCCGCCGGACGCTGCCGGATCTCGGTTCGGGACGAGGGCCCGGGCATCCCGGAGGCGATGCGCGAGCGGGCCTTCGCCCCCTTCGACCGCCTGGACGCAGAGGGGAGCCGGATCGAGGGCACGGGCCTCGGGCTCTCCCTCTCGCGTGCCCTCGCGGAGCGGATGGACGGCAGCCTCGACTTCGAGAGCGCGATCGGCGTGGGGTCCACGTTCTGGGTGGACCTGCCACTCGCGACGGACGCGCGGGCTGGGGTCGCCCCGCCCACGCTGTTCACGGCGCCGACAGCGACACGTGGAACGGTCCTCTCCATCGAGGACAACATCTCAAACCTCGAGCTCGTGAGCCGGATCTTCGAGCGGCACGGCGGCGTGCGCGTCGTCCCGGCGATGCTCGCCGGCCTCGGGCTGGAACTGGCCCGCGATCGGCCGGACCTGATCCTCCTCGACCTCCACCTGCCCGACCTGAGCGGCGAGGAGGTCCTCGCCCGGCTCCAGGCCGACCCGGCGACCCGGGACATCCCGGTCGTCGTCATGAGCGCCGACGCAACGCCCGGGCTCGTGGATCGGCTCATCGCGATGGGCGCCAGTGCCTTCATCACGAAGCCGATCGCCCTCAGCGAGTTCATCGCGGTCACGGACCGGCTGCTGGCACGACGGCCTCCGGACGCGGGATCGGACGCGTGACGGTCGTACCGCGCCCGCCCGCCCATTGGGTCATGGTGAGCCGGGGCACCAGGCTCTAGGGTCGGCGACGTGGACCTGCCGCGCGTCCCTCGGCCGCCCGACCGGATCGGGTCGCGCGTCGTCGCGATGGCCGCCGTCCTTGCGTCCATTGTCACGGTGGGTTCCCAGGCAGCCCTGCCCCGAGAGGGCCTGCCCGCGCTCACGATCTTCCTCGCCGCCGCGGCCGCGGCCAGCACGGTCGCCCTGGCGGTCGCCTGGCGGCACCGGATCGGGCTCCCGCGGGCCTGGTGGCTCATCGGTCTGGCGATGGCGTCGAGCGTGGTCCTCGACCTGATCCAGGTGGTCGAGGCCATCGCCGGCGTCCCGATCATCGATCCCGATATCCTGGGGACGGCCTACCTCGTGCCCTACCTCGTCCTTGCGGTCGGCCTCCTCGGCCTCGTGCGGGGGCAGCCGACGGGCTTCGATCGAGCGGCCCTGCTCGACGCGGCGATTGTCGTCCTCGGCATCGGCGTCGGGACGTTCCTGTTCGCGACCACCGCTGTCGTCCCGGCAGCCTCGATGACGCTCGAGCTCGAGGCCACCGTCGCGGCGACCTTCGGGGTCGGCCTGCCGTCCGTGACAGTCGCCATCTGGCTGGCCATGATCGGTGGGCCCCCGAGGCCGGCGGTCGCCCTCCTGCTCGCCGCCGTCGTCGCCCAGTCGGCCGGCGACAGCATGTACGGGCTCGAGCTGGCGAATCCGGCGATCGTGCTGCCCAGGGAGTCGGCCTGGCTGACCTCGCTCGTCCTCCTCGCGGGGGCGGTGGTCGTGGGGGCCGGCCGCCGACACGGGCAGCCGGACGAGCCGCTCATCCGGGACGGGGTCCGGATCCGGCTCCTGGGCCTGGCGCTTGCAGCGCCCACCCTGGCCGGCCTCCAGGCGTACGTCACGAATCGCTCACCCGAGATCGTCAGCGTCCTCGTCCTCGTCGTGGCCGGACTGGCCATCGCCCGAATACGCTACCTTCTGCGCCAGGTCAACCGCCTCGCTGCCGACACGCAGGCGTACGAGCGCCTGACGGCCGAGCTCGATCGCGCCAGGCGGGAGTATCAGAGCCTGGTCGACGCGGCGCCAGGGATGGCCTGGACGTCGCGGATCACCGACCCGCTGAGCGGCGCGACCGAGCGCCGGTTCATCGGCCCCCAGGCCCTCGTCCTCACCGGCTACCCGGCCGAGTCGTTCATGTCGGGCAGCCGGCGCTGGCGCGACGTGATGCACCCTGACGATCGGGCGGCAGCCGCCGCGCGATTCGAGGCATGGATTCGCGAGCTCTCGTCAAGCGCCGCGACCGAGGGGTCGGCCCAGTCCGACGAGTACCGGATCGTCAGGAGCAACGGCGCGATCCGCTGGGTCCGCGACACGCACCATCTCGTCCGCGGCACGGGAGCCGGGCCGAGCACCGTCCACGGCCTCGTCCTGGACATCACCGAGGAGCGCCTCGCGCAGGACGAGGTCCGCTCCAGCGAGGCGCGCTTCCGGGCCCTCGTCGCGCAGCTCCCGGGCGTCGTCATCCTGCGCGAGGTCGAAGGCGGCGCGCCGGGCAGAATCGTCTACGTCAGCCAGTCGTCCGAGCGAATCCTGGGTCTGACCGCGGATGAGATCCCCCACGATCGCGATCCCTGGCCGGGCCTCGTGGAGGCGGATGACCTAGCGGCCTTCCAGGCCCTCCGTTCCCGGCACCTGGCGACCGGATCGCGCGAGACCACGCTCGCCAGGATCGCCCCGCGACCCGACCGACCCGGTCTCGCCCGCTGGGTGGAGATCACCTGGGTCAAGGTCCTCCAGCTCGCCGAGGATCGCTGGCTGTCGCTCGGCGTCATCCTTGACGTGACCGCGCTGCGCGAGGCCCAGGACGAGCTGCGGGCGGTCAACGCCGAGCTCGAGGACCGGATCGAGGCTCGGACGGCCGAGTTGCGCGCCGCCCAGCTCGAGGCCGAGCGGGCGAGCCGGGCCAAGAGCGAGTTCCTGAGCTCGATGAGCCATGAGCTGCGAACGCCGCTCAACGCCATCCTCGGCTTTGGGCAGCTGCTCCAGCTGGCGCCCCTCGCGGGGCCGGATCGCGAGAGCGCCGACGAGATCGTCCGGGCCGGCCGACAGCTCCTCGAGATGATCGAGGCGGTGCTCGAGTTCAGCCGCCTCGACGCCGGCCGGATCACCCTGTCCATCGAGCCGGTCGAGGTTGGGCCGCTGGTCCGCGAGACGACCGATCTCTGCCGCCCGGGCGCCGAGGAGCGCGGGGTCATGGTCGTCGACGACCTCGCCGGCGAGTCGCCGGTCGTCGTCCTCGCCGATCGTCGCCGGCTCGGCCAGATCCTCCTCAACCTGGTGACGAACGGCATCAAGTACAACGTGCCGGGCGGCCGGGTCGCCCTGAGCGCCGAGATCGGCGGCGATCGCGCCCGGATCCGCGTCCGCGACACGGGGGTCGGGATCCCGCCGGAGCGGCTGCCGCGGCTGTTCGAACCCTTCGACACGATGCGCGGCGATCACGCCGCGCGCCAATCACTGGGGCTGGGGCTCGCCCTCAGCCTGCGGCTGGCGGAGCTCATGGGCGGTTCCCTGCGAGTGACGAGCACGCTCGGCGCGGGCAGCGAGTTCGAGCTCGACATGCCGCTCGCGGTCGGCGTCACGGCCGAGCCGGCCGGGGACGACGCGCCACCCGAGCTCGGCGCGCGCACTCCCCGGACCGTCCTCTACATCGAGGACAACCTGGCCAACCTCCATCTGGTCGAGCGGGTCCTCACAGGCCGCTTCGGGGTCCGGGTGCTGGCGGCCATCCAGGGCCGGATGGGCCTCGAGCTCGCCCGTGAGCAAGCTCCCGATCTCGTCCTCCTCGACCTCCACCTGCCCGATGCCGAGCCGGGCGAGATCCTGCGCGAGCTCAGGGCCGACGAGCGGACACGATCGATCCCGATCGTGATCCTGTCGTCGGACGCGTCGCCCAGGACGGGCGCGCAGATGCGGCTCCTCGGCGCGACCGACTACCTGACCAAGCCGCTCGACATCGAGCGGTTCCTGGACGTCGTTGAGGAGCACCTGCACGGATCATGACCGAGATGCGCCGCGAGCCGGATGCGCCGATCCTGCCGATTGCTGATGCCGAGGCCCGGATCCTCGTCATCGACGACGAGCCGGCCAACACCAGGATCCTCGATCGGCTCCTTCACCAGGCCGGCTACGCCGAGGTCGAGATCACCAATGACTCGCGGCTGGCGATCGACGTCTACGAGCGCTTCCGGCCGGACATCGTCCTGCTTGACCTGCACATGCCCGAGATCGACGGCTACGCCATCCTCGGCCAGCTCGCGGATCCGCAGCGCCAGGGGATCCGCCCGCCGGTGATCGTGCTGACCGCCGATGCCACGCGGGCAGCCCGGGAGCGGGCCCTGCGGATGGGCGCCGCCGACTTCATCACCAAGCCGCTCGACCACCTCGAGGTCCTGCTCCGGATCCGAACCCAGCTCGCGACGCGCTTCCTCGAGCTCGAGCTGCTGGGCCGGAACGTCGACCTCGAGCTCACGGTCTCGGAGCTGGCGGAGCAGCTCGGCGATCGCGAGCGGCGCGAGCAGGAGCGGCTGGACCGGATCGCGATGATCCGGCAGGCCCTCGAGCCCGGGGCGATCCAGCCGGTCTTCCAGCCGATCGTCGACCTCGCCAACGGCCAGCCGATCGGCTTCGAAGCCCTCGCCCGGTTCGGCCCGGAGCCGGTCCGGCCACCCGATGCCTGGTTCGCGATGGCCGCCGACGTCGGCCTGCTCGAGGAGCTCGAGCTGGCCGCGATCCGCGAGGCCGTGGCGCGCCTGGAGCTTCTACCATCGCCGACGTACCTGTCGCTCAACCTCTCGCCGGCGACGGCGCGGTCGGCGGACTTCGAGGCGTCCCTCCTCGGCCTGCCGGGAGAGCGGACCGTGCTCGAGATCACAGAGCATGCCCGGGTCCCCGATTACCTCGCCCTCCGCCAGGCTCTGGCCCACTTCCGGGCGGGGGGTGTCCGGCTCGCCATCGATGACGCCGGCGCCGGCTTCGCCTCGCTCCGCCACATCCTTCACCTGGAGCCCGACATCATCAAGCTCGACATCTCGATCACCCGCAACGTCGATGCCGATCGGTCGCGGCGCGCGCTTGCTGCGGCGCTCGCGTCGTTCGGCGAGGAAATGGGGATCGAGCTCGTCGCCGAGGGCATCGAGACGCAGGCGGAGCTGGAGGCCCTGCGGGCCCTCGGCGTCGGCCACGGCCAGGGTTACTTCATCGGCCGGCCGGCAGCCCAGCCGACTGCTCCGGGCTGGCCGACCGCCTGACGCGACAGCCCGGCTTCGGGGTTCGGGCGTCGCATACCTTCCTCAGCGGCCCCCGGCGAACACCGGGGCCGGCAGGTCCGGGTGTCGCAGGCCGAGCCAGTCGACGAGGGCCCAGTACGTCGTCTTGAAGGCGAGCCCCGACCACGGGATCTCCTCGGCCCTGAAGGCCGCGATCTCGAGCGCCTCGGGCGTCCGGCCCATCGTGCCGCCGACGATCCTGGCCTCGAAGACGAGGACGACCACCGCCGCCTCGAGCCGGGTGTAGAAGCCCACGATCTCGCCGGGCTCGATGACGAGGCCGGTCTCCTCCAGCGTCTCGCGGACGGCGGCCTCGGCGACCGTCTCGTCGACCTCGAGGAAGCCGCCGGGCTGGGCCCAGGACCCGAGGCCCGGCTCGATCCCGCGTCGGAGGAGGACGAGCCGGCCGTCGTCGGTCACGGGCAGGGCCGTCACCACGAGGCGCGGGTTGACGTACGAGATGTGGCCGCACGAGGGGCACGCGCTCCGCTGGCGATCCTCGCCCTCCACGATCCCGAACAGGAGCTCGGCGCCGCAGCGCGAGCAGAAGTTGAGGTTGGCGGCGATCCAGGGCGGGACCCCGCGTCCGGATTCGATGTCCGTCGAGCGGGCGTCGCGACCGCGGCCGGCGCCGCTCACGCGACGAGCGCCGCCGCGGCAAACCCGGCGAAGACCATGATCCCGATCGCCGCCGCCCCGAGCCACGCGAACCGGAAGAGCCCCCGGCCCCGGTCGACCGGCAGCCAGGCCCAGGCCGACCGCCAGATCCGGAGCGACGCATCGGCGGTCGTGACGATGAGGATCGGCGCCCCGACGAGGATGCAGGCCTTGACGAGCGGGCTGCTCAGGCTCGAGCCGGTCTCGAGGGCGGTGATCGCGATCACGCCCGCGACGAGGGCGATCGCGGACAGGTTGATGTAGTGCCGCTGGAGGGGCGTGGGTGCCGTCTCGGGGACTGTCCGCGGCGGGGCGGCGTGGGACGCGGTGGCGGACGCCACGGGCTGGCGATCGAGGACGGGCATGCCCGGGTCCCAGCGGGGATCGTCCATTCGCCGAGTGTACCGGGCGCTACGATCCGGGCGACGTCACGAGGGCCATCGCGGACCACTCCGTCGAACGTGACCGATGGCCCTTGACGTCCCGGGCGGCGCGCCAGGACAGTCGGGGATCTGCGGGAGCGACGACGCGCGGTCCAGCAACGGCCGCCGGGACCGCGCCGAGCCACTGGCGAGACCGACCGCCGCTGGAATCGGAGGTCTTCGGATGAGGAAGCTCCCGGCGTTGCTCGCGGCCGGCGCCCTTGCGCTCTCGCTCGCAGGACCCGCGACGGCCGCACCCGTCCAGAATCCGCAGATGGGCTTGTGGGAGATCGTGTGCCCGGCCCCCGTCGGGACGGTCGTCGTCGTCGCCAAGAACGTGCCCGGCTGGTCGATCGAGGCCGCGCCCGGCACGCCGCCGATCCTCCTTCGATCGGCGTCGTTCAACATCTACGAGGGCGGCGTCCTCGTGGAGGGCCCGTTCGCGTGGTCCGCACCAAGCGGTCTCGCAGGCAAGCTCGAGGGGCCGTGCCTGCTGCATCTCCATGGTGGCTCCATCGCCACATTCGACATCCGCTCCGACGCGACCTGGTTCCAGTTCCCCAGCTGGTAGGACGCCGAAGCGACTCGACCGACGGCACCGTCCGGCCGGGGATCGCCTAGACGCTGCGGGCCTCGTCCAGCGCGTCGTCGCCGGCGACGCCACCGCAGGTCGGGCAATACCAGCGGGCCTCGAGCGGCGTCCCGCACGCGGCGTGGCGGAGGACCTCGTGGTCGCCGCCCGCCGCATCGGCGTGCAGGGCCCCCCAGTCGGCCAGCAGGCGGAGGGCACCGGCGAGGCCACGGCCCTCGGCGGTGAGGCGGTACTCGAAGCGGGGCGGCCGCTCGGCGTAGGCGGTCGAGGTCACGAGGCCATCGGCCTCCAGGCGGCGCAACCGGGCGGCCAGGATGTTCGGGGCGATGCCGGCGACCGCCGCCCGGAGCTCACCGTACCGGAGCGGCCCCCCGAGGAGCGCAGCCACGAGTTGCGGGCTCCAGCGGTCGCCGACCCGATCGAGCGCCGCAGCGAGCGGGTTCGCCGCGGCCCCGGGACGATCGTGCGCACGCGCCATGGGCGAATGGTAGGCGACGTTCGCCGGGCCGCTTGCGCCGCGCCGGGAAACGCGATAGGTTGTCACTTGCATTCTGCAAGTATGTCATGGAGCACCCGCCCGATGTCCCTTCTCGACGACCTCTCCTCGGCCATCAGCGGGGCGGCCCAGGCCGCCTCCCCCAGCGTCGTCGGCATTGGCGCCCGAATCCGCGGCTCGGGCGTCGTGGTCGGCCCCGACCGCGTCATGACGAACGCCCACAACCTCCGCGGCGAGGAGGTCACGGTGAGCTTCGCCGACGGCCGATCCCTCCGCGGCCGCGTCGCCGGCACGGACCTCGACGGCGATCTCGCGGTCATCGACGTCGCGACGGAGGGTGCGCCCGCGCTCGCCTGGGCCGAGGGGGGCGTGATCGTCGGGAGCGTCGTCTTCGGCCTCGCGGCGACGAGCGGCGGCCCGGCCCGGGTGACCGTGGGGACGGTCTCGGCCGTCGCCCGCGCCTTCCGCGGACCCGGCGGGCGGCGCATCTCGGGCAGCCTCGAGCACACCGCCCCGATGGCGCCGGGCTCATCGGGCGGTCCGATCGTCGACGCCGCCGGGCGGCTTGTCGGCCTGAACACCCACCGTGTCGGGGAGGGCTTCTATCTCGCCCGGGCCGCCGACGCCTCGCTCCGTGAGCGGGTGGAGGCCCTCGCCGGCGGCACGTCCGTGGAGCGGCCGCGGCTCGGGATCGTCGTCGCCCCGGCGCACGTGGCCAGGCGCCTGCGCCGCTCGGTCGGGCTTCCGGACCGCGACGGTCTCCTCGTCCGCGGGGTTGACGACGGTTCGCCCGCAGCAGGTGCCGGGGTCCGCGAGGGCGACCTCGTCGTCCGCGTCGCCGGCACGGATGTCGACGATGCCGACGCGCTCCTCGACGCGATGGCCGGCGCGAGCGGGCCGATCGACGTCGTGGTCGTTCGCGGCACCGATGAGCTGACACTCAGCGCCGACCTCGGTGGCGGCTCCCCGGGCGGCGGCTCCGGCGGCTCGCGGCCGAACTGACCCGGCGCCCGGGGCCTGATCGGGCGCTACGCCAGCGGCGCCTCGTTGGACGGGTCGTCCGCGACCATCCGCGTCTGCTCGGCGCGGTACTCCAGGAGCCGTTCGGCGAGGGCCGGGTCGCTCAGCGCGAGGATCTCGATCGCCAGGATCGCCGCGTTCTCGGCGTTGCCGATCGCGACCGTCGCGACCGGGATCCCGCGTGGCATCTGGACGATGGAGAGGAGCGAGTCGAGGCCGCCGAGGTGCTGTGTCGGGATCGGCAGGCCGATCACCGGCAGGGTCGTCTTGGCGGCGATGATGCCGGCGAGGTGGGCCGCCCCGCCGGCTCCGGCGATGACGACACGGATCCCCCGACCCGCGGCGGTCTCGGCGTAGCGGAAGGCGAGATCCGGGCTCCGATGGGCGGAGATCACCCGCAACTCGGACGGCACCTCGAGCATCTCGAGAAGGGCCATCGCCTTCTCGAGGATCGGGAAGTCGGACCGGCTGCCGCCGACGATCCCGACGATCGGGCCATGCTCGCCCATCGACTCGCCTCCTCTCACCCGTCCCAACGGATCCTGGCCGCGGCTGCGCGGGCCGCCTCGAGCGCCGCCTCCCGCGTCCGGGCCACGACCGTGACGTGGCCCATCATCCGTCCCTGGCCGACGCGACGCTCGTCGTACAGGTGGAGGTGGACGTCGGTCGCCTCGAGGACGGCCTCGATGCCGGCGGCCCGGGCCTCGCGGTCGGGCCCCGTGCCGAGGAGACAGGCGGTCGCGGCGGCGCCCCGGAGGTCGGTCGATCCGAGGGGCAGGCCGCAGATGGCGCGGACATGCTGCTCGAACTGGCTCGTCGTGGCCGCATCGGTCGTCCAGAGCCCACCGTCGTGCGCCCGCGGGCTGAGCTCGTCGACGAAAAGGGTTCCGTCGGGCATGAGGAGGAGCTCGGCGGCCAGGAGGCCGACCAGGCCCATCCCGGTCGCGAGGCCCGTCACGAGGGCGATCGCGGCCGCCTCGGTCGCCGGCGCGATGCCGGCCGGCGCGCTCGCCCCGACGAGCGTGCCGCGTCGGCGGACCGCGCGAGCGACGGGATAGCCGCGGACGAGGCCGTCGACGCCGCGGGCGACGATCGCGACGAGCTCCGCCTCGGCGGCAAGCTCCCGCTCGAGGAGCATCGGGCGTCCGGCGGCCGACTCGGCGGCGAGGAGGATCTCGGCGGCCGCGATATCGCCGGCGTCTTGAGGGTCGTCGATCTGGACCTCGCCCCGGCCGTCATGGCCGCCGAGCGACGCGG
>Ga0209641_10002284_pt1 | contig 16616 bp, 24 predicted proteins | sample RifCSP16_1_FD_184022 | JGI IMG/M metagenome (GOLD analysis project Ga0209641, IMG submission 184022) | Soil microbial communities from Rifle, Colorado - Rifle CSP2_sed 16_1 (SPAdes) (version 2) | ecosystem: Environmental > Terrestrial > Deep subsurface > Rock core/Sediment | place: Rifle...
CAGCTCCGATTATGGTATCTGCCTGGATCTCTTTTTTCTCACCATCTGTCCTGACCGAAACCTTATCCTTTTCCATGTCAATGAATCTCGTCTTCAAAAGAAGATCCGCTCCCAGGTCAACCGAGCCTTCAACAAGCGCCCTGTCAAACATCTTTCGATCAATGACATATGCCTTCACCCCTTTTCCCGTTACGGTCAGTTCTGAACAGTCAGGGGCATACACAAAAGCTCCTCTCAATCTTGCAAGCACGAAATTCCCCTCCCCCATCTCGCACTCTGCAAGGGCTTTTGTGCTTATCAGTCCTGTGCACTGCACAGGTGAGCCGATGCTGGCATGTTCCTCTATCAGCAATGTTCTTGCGCCGTTTCGAGCTGCATACTTTGCAGCTATCGCACCCGCAGGACCCGCACCCACGACCACGACGTCGTATTTCATGCGCTTTAATACATCCGGGGGATAATTAACCTTAGCAGAAAGCTTTTAAGAATATCTGACGATATGCACTCATATGAGACGTATTTATCATCGATTCCCGCCAGAACCCGAGTTTGAACAGAAATATAATTTCCGGGCAGACCTCCATTATATCGTAAGGACGATAGCAAAGATGGATGGGAAGTTCGGAAATTTTGTTACTGATTCACCGGATCTCAAAGGGAAGAGGATACAGGCAAAAAGAGACATCAAGATCGAGATAACGGACAAAGGTGTTGAATTCTATCCACTGAATAAGGATAGCGTTGATTCTGTACTTGCGGATATCGAAAAGGAAGGCACTGTTGATTTCAGGGTTGCACTCAAATATTCCTTCCTCAATGAAAAGTACGAACGTGTGCCCTTCAAAGGCGATTCCTTTCTTGTCAGGGCGAAAGTTGAAAATGGAGTCCTCACAATGACAGTGCACAGAATTGAGGGTCTGGGCAGAACAGAGCCTTCGAGAATTGCAGAGACCATTGTGGATGAGATAAGAAGAAACGCACCTGATGTCTGATCTCACCTATACTGTCTCGATGCCTTTCAAAATGAAAGGCAAGGATGTTCTGAAAGAGAGCGAGCTTGTGCTGGCGCTATCGATTGATCTCAACTGGTTCACTCCAGAGCAGGCAAAGAAAATCACAGCATCTGCAGAGAAAGCCGGACTGCTAAAAAGAGACGGAGATCTTATTCGCCCTGCATTTGATCTCAATTCCATCCAGATCCCGGCAGGATTCAGGCCAGATCCTCATATTCTTGAGGAAAAGTCATTGTTTGACAGGACCATCGAACGCATGATCGCAGGTTCTGGCATGGAAAAGCGAAAAGTGATCGCGCTCATCAATAAGAAACAGGAAGAGCTTTCCAGGCTTGTGGAGATAGATGTGAGCGCTATTCTTGTTGCACTTGAGCACGGCATATCAGTGGATGATCTCATCGAAGAAAAATATAAAGAGCTTTTCAATCCACTGTCTTCTTCTTAAAAAGCTTAATAAATTCATCACATTCTTTGAAAATATCTTCCGACGCCTTTTTTATCACTTTTACTGGATCTGCGCCGTCTGTTCTCACGAACAGCACAGGGTCGCTGATCGTGGGGTGTTTAATATCGTACGTTGCAATCTCTACGTGCTTGCTGCCGAGCAGGGCTACTTTTAGCGCATTCAGTAGCGTGTGCGTCTCTCCCGCTACTTTTATGCTGATCTCATTATCCGTCTTGTTCAGAATTGTAAGTTCCATAGCATCACCTAAATAACTCCTTTTCCGTAATCAGAGGACAATTTTCTTGCTTCGATCCTTTTGCATTTAGGGCATTTGAGTTTATCATTGTCCTTTTTCAGCACAGTCCTGCAGTTTGTGCAGTAAGCCTTCATGACACCGAGTTCTTTATTCACTGTTGTCAGCCGCATATTCCGAAGATCTAATACCCTGGCTTTGACGATATCGAAAGGAGCAAATTCTAAAGATAGTTCTCTGACATATGCATCCTTTACGTTTGAAACATGTATCGCTGCATCTTCTGCGCCCACGATCTCCCGTTCGCCCTTACCTTTGATCCCTGCAATCTCGATCAGCGCCACCGAATCTTTCACATCCGTGATCTGACCGATTACGATATCCCCTATCTGGAGGCGGGGCGGTGTATTTGTTACAGGTGAAACTGAGATCGAGCGGTCTTTAGGGTTTGTCTTTATTATTCCTGTTACTGCTGAATAGATATTCCCTTTATCCTCATATGCCCCATTTCTGGGTACGAACTCCTCTGAAGTCCCTATGAGTTCTCCAGGCAATACGATCTTGCCTGTTTCTTCTGGCATCTCGGTTTCTTCTCTACTTACTTCCTCTGTTACTTCCTCTGTTACTTCCTCTGTTACTTCCTCTGTTACTTCCTCTGTTACTTCTTCTTTTTCTTCTTCTTTTTCGGCTTTCTCTTTCTGCTCGCCTTTTCCAAGCTTTCTTCTTCCAATGGACTTCTTGCGTTTGATTCTAATAACGATCCCTCTATCTTTTCTCTATCCTGTACATCTCGACTTTTATGACCTGCATCTCTCTTGTATGAAATTTGAATGTCCTTTTAATGGGGAAATCAATCAATCTATGTTCTGTTATGACTGAAGGGCTAATGAATTTTCTTATGAAATCCGTGCTCCCGGCATTGTGTATAGAGTAGACAACCCTGCTCAATTCGAGGGCTTTCCTCAAAAAAGGGCGGTCGCTTCCCTTCACCTGCGCGCCAAATGGTGGATTCATCACTACTGTATGCGCTTTTCCGCAGACTTCGTCTATGCGGCTGCATACGAACCCGACATCTACATCGAGTCTATCTGCATTTGCCCGTGCAATCTCAAGGGCATCTCTATCATCATCAAAACCTATAACCTTTTCTGCTCCCAGGAGTTTCGCCCCGATTGCAAGCATACCTGTCCCGCATCCAAGGTCAAAGACAGTATCTGTGATATCTCCCCTCATGAAAGCAAAATGAAGCAGTTCAGCCGCAACTATCGCTGGAGTTGAATACTGCTCTTTTGAGGGATGTGGGGAACTGAAGCCTCTGACCTGCTCCAGCAGCATCTCAAGATGTTTCTGCCTCATGGCTTCTGTGCTATGAAATGAAGCGCGGGCAGCATCGCCTCTCCGTGTTTATTCACATGCTCAAAATATTGCTTTGTCAGCATCCTGATCTCTTTCCCCCCTTCATCCTTCTCCTTTTTTATGAGGTTTCCGAGCATTTTGAGGTGGGACATGGTGAAATTCTTTGGGATAGGTATGCCGCGCTTTATGGTCTCGACTGTTATCTCAGCAAAACCTGATGTTGAAAGCTGCATGTTTATGTTCTCGAATTCATGTGAATGAAGCGCACCTGTTCTTTTCAATAGACCGCTGAAGAGAAGACTTGAGCGCTGCTGATCATTCTGGGCAGACCACAGCGTTATCATGAAAGAGAACATGGATCCACTCTTCAGCACTCTTAAGATCTCTGGAAAAACGTAAGTGAGCATCTCAGGCGATATCAGGTCAAGGTAATGATAGGAAACCACGGCATCAAAAACAAGATTCTTAAAAGGTAAAAGTGCAGGTCTTATGAGAACAGCATTGTTCAATTGCCTTGGTTTTGTGAGACCCGAAACCGCCAGAGGAAGCTCATCCGCAAGCATGCCTCCTAAGTCCAGAATCCGTGCTTCGGGTTTCAGATTCATCCGCCTTATGAAGTCCTGTCTATCTGCTGCAGCGTAGGGCATAAGAATGCAATAATTGTTTCTTTACTTTAATATATATTTTCTTTCTGCTCATCAGCAGAAACTGTATAAATGTCAGAGGTAAATAAGATAAAGGGTGATAGTTTTGAGTGACGTATTATTCCAGAATGCAAAAATAACAAAACCCCAGGATAATCAACCGGAACAGATAAAGAGGATCTTCCCTCAGATCTCACCTGTAAAGGATGGGGACATCGTTGCCGTAAAGATACATCCTGGCGAGTTAGGGAACACCACTCACCTCAGACCCGTCATCGCAAGGACTGTTGTGGATCTTGTAATAAAGGCAGGCGGGATACCTTTTGTAACAGATACCACCACGCTGTACAAAGGCATGAAGCTCAATGCCGCAGATCTGATAAACGGTGCTGCCATGAACGGCTTCACCCATGCGAGCATGAACGCGCCGTTCATCGTTGCCGACGGTCTCAGGGGAGGTGAAGCAAGGAAGATAGAAATAAACGGAGAAGCGCTCGACAGCATCACGGTGGCTTCTGCGATCGCAGAGGCGGATTCCATGATCGTAATATCGCATGCCAAGGGACATCCTGCCTCAGGATTCGGAGGTGCGCTGAAGCATCTTGGAATGGGCTGCCTCGACAGGGCAGGCAAGATAAAGGTGCATGAGGTAGGCAGGCCATCAATAGACCCTGAGAAGTGCGTGCTTTGCGGGGATTGCGTTGAAATATGCCCGTGGGGCGCAATAACTCCTCCTGACATAGACCAATCAAAATGCTGCGGTGAGCTATCATGCGCAGATGCATGTCCTGAAGAAGCGATAGTTCCGCCTCAAGGTGCAACGGATAGAATGCAGAAAAGACTGGGAGAGGCTGCGCTGGGTCCGATCAAAGCGCTTGAGGGGAAAATAGGGTATATCAACTGGGTATACGACCTGACTCCTGGATGCGATTGCTTCAGTTTTTCAGGTGAGAGGTTTGTTGAAGACATAGGGATACTGGCTTCCTGTGACCCTGTGGCTCTGGATGCAGCCACGATCGATAAAATAGATGAACAGATGAAATTGAAAGGAAGTTCAGTATTCAATGTGTGGGGAGTCGATCCATGGGTACATATCGAAGCTGCTGAAAAAGCAGGATGCGGCAGAAGGGAATATAAAATGAAAGATCTTGCATTATACGCATCCAAACATTAATAAATACGGCAGTCCAAGTATAGATTGGAGACGAGGTCATCTTACACTCAGTAAATCAAGGATAAAAGTCTGAACAAAAGATGCGAGGTAAAAACATGTCCAAACTTAAAAAGCGAAATCTGGAAAGAAAAGGCGAAAAAAAGCAGAAAATTCTGGAGAACAAATTAATGGAAGAGAATCTCGTAGATCTAACCAAGATGAAAGGGGAGTTAGAAGAGCTATCTGAAGAGGAAATAAGGTGAAAGTAAGGATAAAAATCCTTTCAAGTGGAGCAAAAGAACAGACCCTGGAATTAAGTGAGAACTGGACGTATGAAGAGCTTCTTCAGTCTCTTCATATCAATCCTGAAATAGTTATCGTATTTCGTAACGGTATGCCTGTGCCACTCGATGAAAAACTGAACTCTGATGAAGTGCAGATCCTGAGGGTTGTGACAGGAGGAAATAGATAACTTTAAGTGTGTATAATGACTCAAATTAATGTAGAAGGTAATCCTAAAAGGGTACCGTGGATATAAATGAATAAAAAAATAGAAACGAACCAAAAACGACCTTTAATGATAAAAGAGGGGGAAAAAAAAGCTATCGAAGAGCTTGAATCATGGGTGATTGAAGAATACTTCGTCCCATATCAGGCTTCATAATTCCTCCCTGCAGTGGAGAACATGGAAGTAACAGGGGTTTGTAGCGTCTGCGGTCGTCCCGGAAAACTGCACACATGCATGCTATGCGGGAGACTCGTTTGTTCCCGATGTCTTACGGCAGAGGGCGTATGTGTCAGGTGTGCGCATGGAAGGTTCTATTCAGCCTCAAGGACATGAAAAAACCGCTCTGAGACCGCATCATTGATAGATTTAATAAGGTATTGCTTTGCCTTTTCCATATCAGCAACAGTACCGAACACGCCAAGGGGTATGGAGGTGCTGGCATGGAACGGGCTGCCTGCGACTTCGCCCCATTCGCCAAACGCCTTCTTGAGGATGTTTTTCATATTGAGTTCCATATTTTTGGACTCGGCATAGATGTAAATTTTCGTGGCATTGACAGCCAGTACAAGAGCGGTCGAGATCCCCTCTATATCAAGCAAGTATTTGCAGACCTTGGGGATAGTGCCTGGATCTTTGACAAAACCCACTGTGGTGAAAAGGGATGCTCCTTTTATTGATTTATTGCTGATGGCCCTGGACAGATCCTCGAAGGTCTCAAGCCTGGCAGAAGGATGCTCAAGGCTGTTCAGCAGCTCCATATCCACGAACTTGTGAATGTACCAGTAAGATTCGATATCAGGAAGCGTGAAGTTCATTATCAAAGTGTTGGTTTTCTCCCGCATTGCGAAAAGCAAGAGGGTTGCCAGCCTCTTATCTATTGCCACGTCCAGCCTGTTCAGATATTCTACCATTATGCTCGAGGTGGTCTCTGTCGTCCTGATATCCTTGTGTGCGCAGCGTATCCCTTCAATATTCCCAAGGGTATGACCTATCACGATCACAGGATTGATTTTCTCACCTGTCAATTCCGTGGGCAAAAGGTCCACAAGCGCCATGTCGTTTGAGGTCTGGACAATGGCAGGTGTATTGATCACGTCGTCGCCAAGCACATTGCCCACTGTTTTGTTCTGAATCGTTCCTGTGTAATAAATGGAGGCATCCATATTATAATGTTCTGCGATCCTCTTGAGAGCAAGCGAGCTTGCAAGTGAATCTGAATCAGGGTTATTCCTTGTATAGATCGTAAGCCTTTTACCGGGCAACATGAGTTTCCGAAAAGACCTCTGTTTCCAGAAATTGAAAGTCCTGAACATTTTACTACCTTTTATTGGGATCATTCTGGATATATGTTTTCTTCAATATCCATGCTTTTTTCCTGTAATAGCTCAGTGGATGGGAAATCCGTTCGCACAGAGGCTCTTTGCCATAGCAATTACCGTACGTGATCATGGTGGAACATAAGGGTGAAGTATAAACCGTGCCTGTAGAGCCGTGGATATGCTGCACCTGGTATCGAGTTTTCTCCTCATCAAAATCTGGCGAGACCTTGAAGAGCTCGATTATCCTGTCAGCGCTCATCCCGATATTCAGGAGAAAGGACGTGAGGGCAAAACGCATCGAATGCGAAAGGTTGATCCCGGATTGTGCATTTGCAAGGGCATACTTCATGCAGGGGGGAAAACAGTCAGGCATTATTTCCTTCAGCTCTTCGATATTGAACCGGGATTTGCGTGCGCTCAGACTTTCCCTGATCTCACCGATATGACCTTCAAGCGATGTGCATATGTCCTGAGGCACATCAAGGGGCAGACCTGATTCGATCCTCTTTCTGACAGCCTCTTCTATGAGGCGGCTGATCTCTTCTTTTGTCAGATGCACCCGGCCGTGATTCATTTTCCTGTTCACAAGCTTCCACTGATGCTCATGGATCGCGCTTGCATACCTGATATAATCTGTAAAATGCATCACATACGCTCTCTCTTTAATCTCAGCAGCCATATTGAATTCATGAGCCAGTTCTTTGAGGGCATCATCAGGAAGTTTTTTTATCTGCTCGGATGCGGATTTTGCCTCTGCAAGTGCATATCGTTTTATAAGATAACCATCGTTGATGCACGAAACAAGGATCCTGGCAACAGGGTATGACAGCAGTTCTTTTTCAGCGCCTATCCTGTCCGGGATCTCAGGTTTGATGATCCCCTCACCTATGGCGCACTGTACGCGCTGTTTCCCGCGCTCCCTTATCTGCTCGAACGCCCGATCATGAAAAAGTTCTTCAAGTTTGAAATCCAGGGCTTCCACATACCTTAAAGCACCGGTGACAAAAGGAAAAACAGCAAAATCAAGAACATCCATGCGTTATTCTGATTCAACCCTGGGAGCCAGCATATAACTGACCTCGCCATGTCCCTCTGCGATCTTGAACCTGACTTTCAGAGGGAAATCCTTACCAAGATCAATTGTTACCTCGCTGGCTTTTGCCGCGATCTTACTGATGTCTGTAAGATAGTCAAGCGAGAACAGAGACCTTGCTTCCCCTGATTTGAGATCTATCAACTGATCTTTTGTCATTTCAAGCCTGACGTTGTCCGTATCCCCCTCGGCTTCCATAAAAAAAACCTCTCCACTTATCCCCATGGACATGTAATCGCTCACTTTCTCAGCAGCCTTTACAGCGCGTTTTAGATCTTCACCCCGCACAACGATATGGACTGGCAGATCCAGGGCAGGGACTTTAGGCTCTTTTCTGATAGAAGAGGGATCAAGTAAAGACATAGTATAAGAGAGCTCACGCATCCTGACTATGAGTTTGTGAGCATTTTCATCAAGATCAATTTCTATCCTGTCATCCTTCTCAGCCATTTCCATTATATCGTTCATTTTCGTAAGGTCTATTCCGATTTCTCCTTCAGTCGCTTCGAAGGAATCGAACGCATCTTTTGTGAGCTCAAGACTCACCATGGCGACATTGGCGGGATCCACTGCTCTGACGTTTATTCCATCTGCGGTAAGTTTGAATTTAGCTTCATCAACCAGTGAAGAGATAGCTTCGATAGCGTCCTTCAGTTTTTCTGCGCCGATCAGTGCCTTGAACATTTTAAGCCTCCACCTTATATTATAATCCTCGTTATTAATAAGTTATTCTGTCAGATATCGATACTTTCATATCAAACTTCCGCTTTTAAGGTATGAAAATGTCAGAGCGTTCGATAGATATAGCACTTACAATGGTCGAGGCAGGAAGTGGCATGGATTTGCTTTACGAGAACGTATGCACTCTTGATTCAGATCCTGAGCTGTGTTTTAATTATGCAACCACACATGACCTGAAGAGCTGGGGATTTGCTGAGGGGTGTTTCACCTGTTTTCTGCAGGATAAAAAGGATGTGATAATCCAGGTAATTACTGCATACAGGCACAGAGAGGGAGCAAACACTGCATTTCAGGAAGATGTGGATTTTTTGAAAAAGAACGATTATGGAATACCTGTAAAAATAAGAACACTGGGAGAAGCTTCGATTCTGTTCAAGAAAAAGCAGAGCGATGGGGTAACATACAATCTGCTCTTTCAAAAAAACACAATATTTGCCGCGATCAGTACAAAATACAAAAAAGATATGGCGGATAATGTTGATAATATCGTTGGACTTGCTGAAAAGATCGAGCAGAAAATCCCGTGCTGACCGATATTACAGAATTCCAGTTTTTTGACATTTTAGCACATAATTAGCCTATGGCGTCAAAATGCCGTCTGTATTCTTTCATAGAAATTGAAAGATAACATTTTTATCATTGCCTCTAAGCATTCGTAATTTTCTCAATTTCCACAAAGAAAAAACTGCACCGATAGTGTAAAACACTAGTGTAACAATACACTAGGATTATGGGATTCATCAGGAAGATAAAACAACGTGGTAAAACATACTATGCAGAAGTCGAAAATCAATGGATCAATGGAAAATGTGTCCAGAAACATATCAGATCATTAGGCAGTGACCCAGAACATCCAAATAACATACCTCTCGAGCCAGTTCATTTCTCATATCTGGCACTCAGGTTAATACAGGATGCATTGACCCCAAATGACCTGTTCGAAATGCTGGAAAAAATGGGACAACCAGTAAAAAAAGAAGAACTTGAGAGAATAGGCATCAACTATGATTTCGTAAAAAAAACGTACTCTATCTCCCTATTCTACAAAAAGATATCAAGATCAAGAACCGCGACAGATGTCAAAAATGCAAAGAATATCCAATAACACAGACCACATACAAACGAACAGTAACAACCCTATCCGGTGACCTTAATATCTGGTTCATAAAAAAATATTGTCGAAATCATGGTCTCATAAACAAAGAGACACTTTCAATAGTCCAGAAAATCTGTCCAAAAAAGAGAACTTTCGATACAAAAGTGGTAATAGCGATCGGTTTTCTCCGATGGCTATTCAACTATCAACGAGAAGAAATCCAGTTATTATTAGAAAGCCGAGGCATCCACATTTCTACAGGTGAGATCTCGAAATTATCCGAAGAATTTCTACTCAGATTCTATGTGCTTCACAAAAAACACAATTCACAGATGAAGAAAATATTCGAAAAAAACAGTGGATATGTCCTTCATCTGGATGGAAGTGCAGAATCGGGCGATGAAATAACATTCACTGCTAAAGAGGGAATGACAGGATTTACGATCGATAGCTGGATCATGCCTTCCGAGAGCCGTGAATACATCAAACCATTCCTTGAATCTATTCGGGATAAATATGAAGAACCGCTTGCTGTTGTGAGAGATATGTCGGAACAGATTAGTGTTTCAGTTTCTGAGGTTTTTCCCGGGATTTCACAGCAAGTTTGCCATTATCATTTTGTTAGGAACCTTGGAGATATCATATTCAAACAGCTGTATCAAGAGTTCCGAAGAGATATCTTGAAAACAAATGCTCTTGCCAGGATCCTGGCTCTGAAAAAGATATGCATGGATGGAATTTCATCTCAAGATAGAATCGTGATAGCTGAGCACTACTGGGTTATGCTTGGGATGGAATATGTGCTTTATCCAAGGGAGAGGAAATCGGATTATCCATTTGTTCTGCCCTATCTGGAAGTTATGAATCGACTAATGGAAGTTCTGGACATGCTTAAAAAAATCGTTATGTGGAATGCATGGCATAACATTGGAGTCAAGGTTGTTTTGAAATTTGAAGATTATCTGAAAAAGTTGACAGAAACAAAAGAAGTAAAAGCATTGCATTCCAAAATCAAAGCTGTGTGGGGATGGTTTGAGGAAATTAGAAGGGTGCTTCGAGTGAGTCGGGAATTAAGTACAAATGAGCAGGATGCTTCACCTACAAAAGCAAATGAAATGGAACCAGAATTTAAGGACCTGCTTAAGAAAATAAGGGATGAGGGTAGAAAACTCGGGGATGAGTTTGTTGAAATATCAAAGAGAATTCTCAAAAACTGTCTTGATCATCTGGATGAACTTTTTGTTAAAGTGAAAGATATTCATGGTAAAGAGATCAGTATCATCAGGAATAATGGAATAGAGGAGTTAAATCATAGATGGAGCAGAATGCATATCAGAAGAAGGACTGGAAGGAACAGAACGACACTTGAAATGGAAAAATATGGTGCTTTGCTTGCTGTTTTTTCGAATATCGAAAATGAAAACTATATCAAAACAGTTCTTGATGATGTGAAGGATTTTGTTCGGGAGATGCAGGAGATTACCGAATCTGAGGTTCTTGATGCGAGAAGATTGATCAGGACTTTCCCCCAATCTCCATTAATTAGGTCGGATTCTGAAAGACCTGGGATTCTAAGGGACTTTATTAGATTGGTTGATGATGCTTTTGAGGATGTTTTGGATAGGGATGTTGATGGGTGGCTTTCAAATTTTCAGACAGATGCAATAATGACGCTATAATAATTAGCTCACTTTTTGGATGATACCATTAAATAGTTAGAAATGAATATACCGTTCATTCAAAATTAAATGATTGCTAAGGACATACTTTATGCATTGGCGTGAAAAACAACTGATTGATGCGATGCAGGGAAAAAAATTAACCACGAGCGAACTTGTGAGGAGGGTCAATATGAGCAAAGTGACTGCTCTCAAGTATCTCGAATGCCTGAAAGAAAAAGGTCTTGTTGATAATGAAGAAATAGGCACAGCCAAGATCTGGTTTTTGAAAAATGAAGAGGAAAAAACAGAGAAGAGGATCAAAGTACTCGTTGCAGATGATGACAGGAATGTCATAACTATTATCAGGGATTTCCTTGAGCCCGAAAATTTTGAGGTTGTGGAGGCTTTAAATGGGAAAGAGACGCTGGGCATGGTCTTTTCAGAATCGCCTGACATGCTGATACTGGATATCATGATGCCTGGCATGGATGGCTACAGGGTGTGTCAGGAACTAAAAAAGCACAACAACACAAAGGATATACCCATAATCATATTATCTGCCAAAGCCAGTGTGGAAGACAAACTCAAGGCAATAGGCCTGGGCATAGATGATTACATCGTAAAACCTTTTGATCCAAGAGAGCTCAAGGCAAGAATAAAAATGAGACTGAAACCCGGCAATAATTGAAATCTGGATTGATCAGTGTTCAGCCACTCCGGGATAGAAGAACCACAGCTGTGAGCGCCAGCAGCAATATGACCCATAGCACTATCGCGATTTGTGTCGCTCTCAAGGCCTTATCAGCTTCCCACCATGTTCTGGGATGAATTCCATGAGCCAAAAAAGTTACTACTCCAGCCAGGTTGATGCAGATTATATTAATAGAGAATAGCAATAAAGCCCCCATTGCCTGCACCTCGTGCCCTGACCCGAGCAGCAGTCCAAATGCTGCCAGCGGAGGAAGCAAAGCCACTGCCACCATTACACCGATAAGAATGGCTGAGATTCCGGCGGTAAATGCAAGAACTCCTGCGCTGCCTGATGCAAGGGCAACGATAATACTATCCAGCCCGACCTTCGTCCTTGATGCGATCTCCGGTGTGTCAGGATTAACTGTAAAAGTGAACCCTATGAAAACAGAAATAGCAAGAGCTATGAGAATTCCTGCGAGATTGGCTTTCAGTGCAGTGCGAACCAGGGCTATATCTCCAAGTGTGGTAGCAAGAGATAAAGCCACATTCGGGCCAAGCAATGGTGCAATGACCATTGCTCCTATTATGACGGCTATGTTGTTGCTCAGAAGACCAAAAGAAGCAACTATGGAAGAAAGAAAGATCATCTCGATGTAAATCTTTGAGAGCCTGGATCTATCTACTATATCCGCGTATAACTCCTCACGGCTGATCCGGGCTACTTTGATTTCAGGTTTTTTTTCAGGCTGAACTTCTTCCTTTTGAGGTGGTTTTTCTTCGACCGGTCTTGGTATGGAGGCTTCTGCAGGAAGAATGATTATCCTGAACCCCTTTGTCATTGCAAAATTCTTCTGTAATATATCCAGTACCGTTTGTGTTTTCTCAGCCAGGAGAAGTATCTTTACGAGCACCTGTCCTTCCAGCAGGCTTTCGTACCAGATATCCAGCACCTGTTGCCCTTTGAGTAATTCATGCACCCCTTCGCTGTTCTCTTCAGGAAGCACCATCTCTATTAAACGAAGCGCCATATCATCTTTATTATTTGCTTTTTGAACTATAAGAATCCACTTATGACCTGTAAGTAGAGATGCGATAGAACACGGATGACACGGATCAGGATTATCCGTGAAAATCTGTCAAACCAGTGTTAAGATCTAAGCAATAATTATCCATTCTTTTAGTTTCGTACATTTTACTGGCTCGCAGACTTCTTCGCATCCGCAGCACGGCAAGAACTTATTGCCTGAAAATAAAACAGAAAAATCGATTTTTGAGGCGCGACCATTCCCATTTGTACTTTCAAGTAAGAAAGTCCATTTTCCATTGATCTTTATTCTTGTTCTCTTGATAAGTTTATTGCCGAGCATATGTCCGATAAGTTCCGAAGCATCCTTTGAGCTGATCCCGAGCACTTTCCACATCTCTGCCTGGGTGACAGGAAGCATACTGATGACCTGTTGTTTGAGTCCGGGAATATCTTTTATTTTCATGTTGACCCCTACTTGACGTCTATAATCTTATCAGGATGTTAAACTTGATAAGGCTTTCTGTTCGTACATATACGAATTAAGATTGTAAGATTCTAATTTCACAATAGACATGCAAAATTCACATAATAAACCAGATTCGGATGTAATAACCAGCCAGCTCAAGACCCTGTCGCTTCACTCCAGGCTCGTACTGTGTACATGCCTGAGATTACTTTCCAGGAACAGTGATGCAAAAGTAACGGTAATGGATGTTTTCACTGAGTACAGGAAACTGGCTGCCAGATTCAACATCAACTGGCTGTCCATCAGTAAAGTCACAGAACATATCAAGGAACTCGAAATGCTTGGGTTTTTAAAATGTACATACCCCCGCATGGGTCAGAGACATGAAATAAAGTATATCTACATTCCTGACCCAGATGATATTCCAGGTGCAGGACCTCAATCCGGAGCTAAAATACGATGAGAAAAAATAATACGCATGCAATAGATATAAGACATGGGTGAATCATGATTTGAACCTTGGCGCAGTGGTTTCCATACGGGGGAGCGTGATAGACGCGCGATTTCCAGATCGGCTTCCAGAGATCCATAACAGGTTACAGGCTGGCAGCAGAGGCGTACTCATCGAAGTGTTAACGCATCAGAGCTCAGGGGTGGTGCGAGGGATTGCTCTGACACCAACGCAGGGACTTGCTCGAGGCGATGTGGTAATTGATACAGGTCAGCCGTTTACGGTACCTGTTGGAAAGCAGCTGCTGGGAAGGGTCTTCAATGTTTTCGGCCAGACAGTGGACAACAAAGAGGAGGTCGAGGCAAAAGAATGGCGCTCAATTCATCATGAACCTGTACCGCTGTCGCGCCACGAAACCATCTCTGAGATTTTTGAAACCGGAATAAAGGCGATAGACGTTCTTGCACCTCTGGAGCGAGGCGGAAAAGCAGGGATGTTCGGCGGTGCTGGTGTGGGTAAGACAGTCCTGATCATGGAGATGATCCATAACATAGCTGGCAGACACGGAGGCATCAGCATTTTCTGCGGAATCGGTGAACGCAGCCGTGAAGGTGAGGAACTCTACCGCGAGATAAAGGAAGCCGGTGTGCTGGACAACACCATCCTTGTCTTCGGTCAGATGAATGAACCTCCCGGTGCCAGGTTCAGGGTCGGGCATGCTGCACTCACGATGGCAGAGTACTTTCGGGACGATGCCAGGCAGGACGTATTGCTCCTGATCGATAATATCTTCCGCTTTGTTCAGGCAGGAGCCGAGGTCTCAGGGCTTATGGGGCAGCTTCCTTCCAGGGTGGGATATCAGCCCACGCTTGCGACCGAACTTGCAGAACTTGAAGAGCGGATCTGCAGCACACATGTCGCAGCCATCACCTCGGTTCAGGCAGTGTATGTGCCTGCTGATGATTTTACAGACCCTGCGGCTGTCCATACCTTCGGTCATCTCTCTGCTTCCATCGTTCTCTCACGCAGGATGGCAAGCCAGGGGTTGTACCCTGCGATCGATCCACTGCAATCCCACTCAAGAATGCTGATCCCTCATTTAGTCGGAAAAAAACACTACAGAATAGCCCAGGAGATCAGGAGGACCCTGGCAGAGTATGAAGAACTGAAGGACATCATCGCAATGCTGGGTCTGGAGGAGCTCTCTTCAGAGAACCGGAGAACAGTGCATCGAGCAAGAAGGCTGGAACGGTTTCTTACACAGCCTTTTTTTGCAACAGAACAGTTCACAGGTCACAGCGGCAGGATGGTGGGTCTGGAGGATGCACTGGACGGATGCGAACGCATTCTCAAGGACGAGTTCTCTGATTATCCTGAGAAATCGCTTTACATGATAGGAAAGATCGATGAGGCGAAAAAATGAGATTGAAGGTTTTACTTCCAACCGCAATACTTGTTGACCAGGAAGTTGCAAAGGTGATCGCTGAAGCAGAAAACGGTTCTTTCTGCATTCTTCCCAGACACATCGACTTTGTGGCTGCGCTGGTACCGGGAATACTGTCTTTTGAATCCGGTGAAGAGGAATTCCTTGCAGTTGACGAAGGGGTGCTTGTCAAGTGGGGTCAGGATGTCATGGTTTCGACCAGGAACGCAGTGCGCAGTAAAAACCTGGGATTACTGAAAAGGACTGTGAAAGAAGAGTTCAGGATACTGGATGAACGCGAGAAGAAGAGCCGCTCTATCCTCGCCAAGCTCGAAGCCGACTTCGCACGTCGCTTTCTGGAACTGGAGTGATATGACAGGGAATAACTCGTTGAAGGAGAAAGAGCACAAAGAATTCATAGAGAAAGTTGGTAAAAAGGAAGAACGCAAAATGAAAGCGAGGAGCGAGAAAGATCGAAACATCTGGTTCGGATTGGGTATGATGGGCCTTATCGGGTGGTCTGTTGCCATTCCCACGCTTATCGGTATAGCACTTGGAATCTGGATTGATACAAGATTTCCCGGCCGCATTTCCTGGACTCTCACATTTTTTTTCGTCGGTCTTTTCCTTGGCTGTCTGAACGCCTGGTACTGGATTGAAAGAGAGAGTAAGAAGATCGATGGAGGGCAGAATGATGAATGAGTTTCTGATCCTTGCAATCAGTGTGGTGGCAGGTATTGTACTTGGGACTTTTTTCTTTGGCGGGCTGTGGCTGACATTGAGGCAGCTTCCGCATTCGCAAAGACCTGCGCTTTTGACCCTGGGCAGTTTTTTTGGGCGCACCGCGGTCTGTATTTTTGGCTTCTACCTGGTTGTTATGGCAGGAGACTGGAAAGGATTGCTGGCGGGTCTTGGAGGTTTCATGCTGATGAGATTCGTGCTGGTGCGCCGTCTTGGTCCAGGAAATAGAAACGTGGAAGAGGTAAAATGGTTGAAATAAGTCCGGATGCGATCATAATATGGAAACTGGGTCAGATAAATCTCAATGCTACCATTATTTTTACATGGGTGGTGATGGCGTTACTGGTTCTGATATCCTGGCTTGCGACTCGTAAACTGGCGGTAGAACCGCCTCTATCGAGTGAGCAGAATCTGCTTGAGACCATTGTCGCTTACATGAGAAGCCAGATACATGAGATCACACAGCAGGATCCTGATCGCTATCTGCTGTTTTCAGGTACTCTGTTCCTGTTTATTTCAGTTTCGAATGTACT
>Ga0209641_10002287_pt1 | contig 16600 bp, 13 predicted proteins | sample RifCSP16_1_FD_184022 | JGI IMG/M metagenome (GOLD analysis project Ga0209641, IMG submission 184022) | Soil microbial communities from Rifle, Colorado - Rifle CSP2_sed 16_1 (SPAdes) (version 2) | ecosystem: Environmental > Terrestrial > Deep subsurface > Rock core/Sediment | place: Rifle...
GTCGGGATTGACCCACGAGATGAGGGCGCGAATGACGATAACCCACATATATATGGTTAGAACCACATCAAGAACCTCTGCAATGCCGGTCAGAATGTTTCCGAGTATGAACATTGTTCCTCCTGTTCTTGAATCAAGAAGATTTGGAAGTTAAGAAGGTGAGAAGGTGAGAAAAACCCGCGGGCAGCGATCTTCCCGGCTTCCTCGCTTCCTAACTTCTCATCTTCATTCATTTCCCCAGCTCCCTGCTCCGTTCCGTCGCCGCCTCGACCGCGTTCATGAGCGTTGCCCGAAGCTTCCCCTCTTCGAGCGCATGCAGCCCTTCGATCGTGGTCCCGCCCGGAGACGTGACCATGTCCCTGAGCTTGCCGGGATGCTCCTTTGTTTCCAAAACCATCTTTGCCGCGCCGTACACGGTCTGGGCCGCGAGTTCCAGCGCGAGCTGTCGGGGCAGGCCGGCCTTCACCCCCGCGTCGGACAGCGCATCAATGATCATGAACACATACGCAGGTCCGCTGCCCGAAAGCCCCGTCACCGCGTCCATCAGCTTCTCGTCAACAACGAAGGACCTGCCCACGGAGTTGAATATGCTCTGTGCCAGAGCAAGGTCGTCGCCGGTGGCGTTCTTCCCGCCCGCAAGCGCAGCAGCGCCGGCGAGCACCAGCGCAGGAGTGTTCGGCATTACCCGTATGACCCGGGGATCGCCCGTGAGTATTTTCTCGATCCTGGCGATCGTCACGCCCGCGGCGATAGAGATCACAAGCTTGCCCTTGTCCGCCACCGGCACGATCTTTGCCAGAACCACATCGATCACCTGGGGCTTCACACAGAGAAGAACTATCTCGGCCTGGGACGCGGCATCCTTGCTGCTCTTGTGGATAATGATACCATAAGTCTTTTTGAGATGCTCAAGCCGTTCGGGGGAAACATCGGAAACGAGCATCTGGTCCGCCTTTGCCGCGCCTGCCGCAAGCAGCCCCTTGATGAGCGCCTCGGCCATGTTCCCGCCGCCGAGGAATGCGATCTTTTTGTCTATCGCCATAAAGCCTCCATGATATGAATGCAAATTTCAAAATGCAGAATGCAAATTGCAAATTTTTCTTGGTCCTTACTTTTGCATTTTGCACTTTGCATTTTTCATTCTGCAATGAATTAGGCTCTCTCCCCGAATATCGCCGTGCCCACCCGCACCATCGTGGCTCCCTCTTCAACGGCCACCTCAAAGTCGCCGCTCATTCCCATCGAAAGCTCCTTCATCGAGACGCCGGGGATGTTCTCCCGGGCGACGTTCGCCGCCAGCTCCCGGAGCTTTTTAAAATGGGGCCGCGAGTCTTCAGGGTCATCGGAAAACGGCGGCATGGTCATCAAGCCCCTGATGGAGATGTTTTTCAGCGTCGCTGCTTCACGAACCAGAGACAAGGCGTCCTTGAACACGACCCCCGACTTGCTTTCTTCGCCTGCGATGTTCACCTCGATCAGGATATCCTGGACCTTTCCGATCCTTAAAGCCTGCTTGTCTATCTCCCTCGCGAGCGCAGGGTTGTCCACGGAATGGATGAGGTCAAAGAGCTTCACCGCGTACTTTGCCTTGTTCGTCTGGAGGGCGCCGATCAGATGCCAGTGAGCAACGCGGCCGAGTTCCACGATCTTCTCCCGCGCCTCCTGCACCCGGTTCTCGCCGAGGATCATTGCGCCCGCGGCCACGGCCTCACGGATCCGATCAACGCCGATGGTCTTCGTGACGACAACAAGCTGAACGGATGAAGGCTCACGATCCGCGCGTTTCGCCGCGGAAGCGATCCGGTACCGAACGGTCTTGAGGTTTTCCGCTATTGACATAAAAATAAATAATGAATGCAGAATGCAAAGTGAAAAATGCAAAAATCAAAATGAAAAAATAAAAAATCATGGCCACCGGCCATACCTCAATTTTGCAATTTGCATTTTGCAATTTGACTTTTACATTGTCTCTTTGGCATTACGGTTTCAACATTATCACCGACAGCATTCTGCCCGTCCGTCCCTCTGCGCGGAAGGAATAGAACAGGTCTTTCCTGCACGACGTGCACATTCCGAGAGAGTGAATATTGTGTTCTGCCAGACCGATCTGAACAAGCTCCAGCCTGCTGGCCTTGACCAGGTCAAGGTTCCACCGGTCATCACCTTTCGGTTTTGCAATTTCTTTCCAAAAAGAAAAAGCGTCCTTCACCGATGTCATCACCGGCTCATCCACTTCGTAGCATTCGGGGCCGATGGCAGGACCGATGGCCGCGATCATTGCGGAAGGATCGGCGCCGAATTCTTCCCGCATTCTCTTGACGGCCTTTTGAGCGATCTTTTTGACCGTGCTTCTCCAGCCGGCGTGCACTGCGGCAACAGCCGGGACGCGGGGATCAAAAAGCAGGATCGGCACACAGTCCGCTGTCTCAACGCCGATGGCGATTCCCCGCGCATTCGTTATCATGGCATCCGCCTCAACGGTCCGGGGCTCGGTTCTGCCGTCAACCAGACCCTGTGTATCGATCGTGACGACATTTTCTCCATGCGCCTGATTGACGGTGATCACCCGACCAGGCTTGATGCCGAATGCCCCGGCCACCGGATGCCAGTCGTTGATCCCGTTGTTCCTCGCCCCAAGCCCCTGCTTTCGCGTGGTGAAAGCATGAAACACGCCGGTCATTTCTTCCATCGCGGGAATTGTCAGGTACTGAACATTGCCCCGGTCTACCACTTTGTATGATTTTTTTGCATCCGTGTTCATCCGTGCCAATCCGTGGTAAAATCAGTCTTTGCTTAACCACACACTCCGCACGTCTTGCAGGTCCCCACCCTGCACGGAGGCGTGTACTTCCCTTCGAGCGCCCGCTGATATTCGTTCATAAGATAATCTTTCCTCACTCCGATGTCAATAAAATCCCACGGCAGGATCTCGGTGAACTCGCGCCGCCGGGTCACGTAAAAATCCGTGTCCATCTTGAGTCCCCTCGCCGCGCCCTTCCAGTCGCCGTCCTTCTCGTGCGCTGCCTTGATCAGGCGCCCGACCTGTCTGTCGCCGCGCGAGAGCAATGCCTGGACATATCCCCACTTGGGAAGATCATGGATGAGGTTCGTGTTGCCGATCTTCTTCACGGCTTTCTCGAGAGAGCGGAGCTTCTTGTTCAGGCTTTCAACGCGCTCCATCGGCTCCCACTGGAACGGCGTGAAGGGCTTGGGGATGAATGAATTCACGGAGAGCGTGATCCTGCCGATCCTTCCCGCGGGCCTCGCGTGTTTGAGCTGGATCTCGCGTACTTTTTCCGTGAGCGTTATGATCGCCTGCACATCCTCCTGCGTCTCCGTGGGCAGGCCGATGATGAAATAGAGCTTGAGGTTCGGAATGCCGCGGCCGAAAACCATGTCCGTTGCGCGAAGGATATCCTCTTCAGCGATGCCTTTGTTGATCGCCGCGCGGAGCCGCTCCGAGCCTGCCTCGGGCGCGATCGAGATGGTCCTGTGGCCGCTCCTGGCAAGCCGCTCGATGAGGACCGCCCCGACCGAGTCCGCTCGGAGCGATGACACGGACACGCCGCCTTCTATTGCCGCGCAAAGCTCGTTGATATCCGGGTAGTCCGACAAGGCCGAGCCGACAAGGCCGATCTTTCCGCAAAGGTCGTCGGCCTTTTCTGCCTGCTCCTTCGCTCCATCGATGCCCAGATTCCTCGGCGGAAGATAAAGAGAGCCGGCCATACAGAACCGGCAGTGCCTGCCGCATCCACGCGTGATCTCCGAGAGATACATGTCGCTGAACTCGGTATTCGGCGTGAGTATGACCGATGCCGCGGGCTTCTCGTTAATACTATTGAACGTGCGTTTTTTGACGCGATCGGGCGCGGCCGCCTCACGGCTTTTTCTGATTTTTATGGTCTTGTCTTCATTATAAAGAACATCGTAAAACTCCGGCACGTACGCGCCCGGGATCGAACAGAACGACCGCAGCAACTCCTGGCGGCCCTTGGACCGGTTCTCTTGGTAGGCGTCGAGAAACTCGCCCACAACCTCTTCCCCCTCGCCGACGATCACAATGTCGAAAAAGTCTGCGAGCGGGAAGAGGTTGAAAAAAGAACAGATGCCGCCGAGGACCAGAAGCGGGTCTTCTGCGGACCGTTTGCGCTTGTCAACCGGGATGCCGGAAAGCCGAAGCATCTCGAGGATGTTCAGATAGTCCTGCTCAAAGGAGACGGAGAAGGCCAGGATGTCGAATTCCTTCACGGGCCGTTTGCTTTCGAGGGCAAAGAGCGCCGTGCCGGTTTTCGAGTATTCTTCGATATCTTCTTCATCGGGAAGGAATACACGTTCGCACAGGGTATCATCGCGGCTGTTCAGGATTGAGTATATCCGGTGCACACCGAGGTTCGACATGCCCACGTGGTAGGTGTTCGGATAGGCCAGCGCGACCTCCACTCCGGCGCCGCGGGTCTTGCAGATCGTCCCTTTCTCGGCGGCAAGAAGGGCTTCAGCTTTCGCTTTCAATCGACTGGTCATGGGAGATTATACTATTTCTTCCCCGTTTTGTACAATCGGAACAAAAATGAACCCAAAAAAATTGGGCGAAAATTGAACGGGTATGTTAAAAAGCTATTTTCTTGACTTTTATTCTTGATTTTTCTGTGATACAATAGTTGCACTTTATCGCTTTTATAAACTCCCGCATTTTACCGTTTTCATTATACGAAATTTTCTCCCCGCGTGCTTACTCTGTTCATAGGTGAGGATGCCGTTTCGGTCAGCAACCCGCGCTGAACGCCTCATCGCGGCCGGACACAGGGAGAGCGCCGAAAAAGTATCTGGCACAGGAGATGACGGAACGTGATGACGGATTCTTACAAACAGATTCTCGCGGCACTCATTGTCGGTATCATTGTTCTTATCCTGGCGTTTTTTCTTGCCGCAGTGACGAGGAGGGTCCTGAACGCCAGAAAGTATGCTGAAATGGACCGACACCGAAAAGCGTATCGGGAGAAAATAGTAAACGCCCTTCTCTCCGGCGCTACGTTGTCCATCATAGAGGACCTCCGCGCCCGGCCGTTAAGTCTGCAGTGGCGCGCCGTTGAGGAGGTCCTCTTTGACCTGATCACGCAGGGAAAATACAAAAAAGAGGTGCGGCAATTATTTTACCGGCTCGGATACCGGGGCTACTATGAAAAGAAATTAAAAAGCAGCCGTTTGACGACAAAGGCGGCGGCAGTTGATAAAGTCGGCAAGATGTTGAGCGAATTTTCGACGGGCAAGCTCATCGACGTATTGAACAGCGAGAATAACCCCGAAATACTGACCGTCACGATACGGGCCTTATGCAGGAGCAGTTATCGGGAAGGGCTGAAAGCCATCCTCGAACGGCTGCCGGACCTGTACGGAAAAAACCTTATCTCTCAAAAAACCATAGAGACCTCCCTTGTCCATTGCAGCGCCGATGCCATACCGCTCCTGGTGGCCTATGGAAGAAAATACGGCAACCCGAAGATCACGGCTTCTCTCCTGGAAGTGCTTTCCCGTCTCCCGGCGAACCCGATGTCGCTGTATTACGCCGGGGCCAATCTGGGCGCGTACGACGCGGAGGTGCGGGCGCGGTCAATAAAGGTACTGGGCAGACGCGAGGCCTCGGAAGGCGTATTGCATCCGGCGCTGCTGCTCCCCTTGCTTGAAGATCGGGTATGGTTTGTGAGGCTTCAGGCCGCAAAGGCATTGGGAACCTTGAGGTACGAACGGGCGGTCGATAAACTGGGGGCCCTGTTGCTCGACCAGAACTGGCAGGTAAGAAATGCCGCTGCACGGGCGTTGACCCATATCGGAGACGCCTCGCTCGACGTTTTCCTGGATATCCTGAGATATAAGGACCGCTACGCGAAGGGAAGCATCTGCGAGGAACTGGAAAGAACGAATTTTACCCGGACACTGATCGAGAACCTCACCAGCCCCGATAAAAGAACGCATGAAAAATCCCGGGACATCCTCAGGATCATGCATTCCCTGAATTTTTCCACCCCGATCTATGACTATTTGAACAGCGGCAAAGACAACGGCATTAAACACGAGATGGCGTCCCTGATACTGGAAACGGCGGTACACTCCGCTGGGGCATAAGGACGGCGGAAGAACAACCTGCCCGATTCGCGCGGCGAGAGCCGGACGAGGAAAGAACGCATGAAAACGATCTTGATATTCTTTGTGCTGGGGTTCAATTATTTTGTCGGTTTCTATTACGGCGCAGTGAATCTTTTCTACACGGCGCTCCTGGCGATCGCCCTTGGCGTCATTCTCAGGCACGTGCGCCGCATCAAGTACGAGCCGTTTAAGGAATACAGCGTTTCTTCTCAAACGCCCTCGATTTCCATCCTTATTCCGGCTCACAATGAAGACAAGGTGATCGTCAGAACGATAACGTCCGCCCTTGCCGTCGACTATCCCATTTTCGAGGTCATCGTCATCAATGACGGGTCGGTGGACGGGACGCTCGAAGCCGTCGTCAATGCCTTCGGGTTGAAGAAAATAGACCTCGTCTACAGAAATTTTCTCCGGACCAGGCCCGTGAAGGCGTTTTACTCCAACCCGGAGATCCCGAATCTCGTAGTTATTGACAAGGAGCGAAGCGGCAAGGCAGATTCCCTGAACTGCGGGATCACGGTCTCGCGGAGCCCCTACTTTTGTTCCGTCGACGCTGATTCTCTCCTGGAGCAGGACAGTCTCATCAAGCTCATCACGCCGATCATGGAAAGCAACGTCCCCGTTATTGCATGCGGCGGAGTGGTGAGAATATCAAACGGCGTGACCTTTCAGGGCACCTCCCTGCAGGAGATCGATCTTCCCCGCAAGGCCCTTCCCATGTTTCAGGTCGTGGAATACGCAAGGACCTTTCTGTTCGGGAGAATGGGATGGGACGCGCTGAACTCGTTGCTGATACTCTCCGGCGCCTTTTCTCTGTTCCTCAAGTCGGCAGTGCTGAAGGTCGGGGGCTATCGGGGCGGAACTACCTCCGAAGACATGGAAATCATCGTGAGGCTTCACCAGCATTATCTCGAGCGTAAAAAACCCTATAAAATAAAATTCATTTCGGACCCGATCTGCTGGACGGAAGTGCCGGATAATCTGACCATGCTCGGAAGACAGAGAAGAAGGTGGCATCTCGGCCTGCTCCTGACCCTTTCCCAGCACCGGTCGATGATCTTCAACGCGGAGTACGGCAGGATCGGAATGTTCGCACTGCCTTATTACCTCTTTTTTGAGACATTCGGCCCTGTCATAGAGTTGACGGGATATGTGACCGTCGCCTGCTCTTTTCTGCTGGGCCTGCTCAGCACTGATTTTCTCATTCTCTTTCTGGTCCTCTCGGTGTTCTACGGGACCTTTCTCTCCACCGTGGGGGTCTTTCTGACCGAGTTGACGTACCGGAGATATCCGAAGTGGTCCCATCTGTTGCGGATGGTGTGGTACGCGCTCCTGGAGAATTTTTACTACCGGCAGATAAATTCTTTCTGGAGGACCCAGGCCCTGTTTCAGTTCCTTGCCGGGAGGACCGGCTGGGAGCATGTGGTGGAAAAGGGGGCGAACTTCCCTGCCGAGGTGTCTCCCCATGAACCTTAAAGGGCTTGGCTTTCGCGCGATGGACCGGGAAAATAGTACATTAAAAGAGGACGGGTTAATGGCATGATGATTTTTTTCGTATTGAGTCTTATCACCGCGATGGCTGATGGCGACACAGCGATGGCACGGGGTGATTATACCGCCGCCGCACAATACTATCGTGCGGAGTCTGAAGCCCACCCCGAATCGTATGATGCAAAGTTCAAGCTTGCGAGAGCTCTCTCTTTTTCGAAGCGCCGTATTGAGGCAATTCAGCTCTACACGGAATTACTGGAAACACGGCCGAATAATTCCGATCTGCTTCTCGCGCGAGGGCGGACGTATGCGTGGGAGAATCGCTGGCATGAAGCCGAGGCGGATATAACAGCGGTAACGAGGCGGTCACCGGACTACGGCGATGCCTGGTCGGCTCTCGGGGATATGTATCTCTGGAGCGACCGGCCCGGCGATGCCGTGAACGCATACGGTAAATGGATAGCGGCGAATCCCGATAACCCCCGCGCGTACATCGCGCGCGCAAGGGCCAATCGGTCAGCGGGCAATCTCGACGCGGCCCGCGCCGACTTTGAGGCGGCCCGCATACACGGCGCGCCGGACTCCGAGATTGATCGATATCTCTCCTCTCTTCAACGACGCAGACAGGATCCGGAAGCAACAGTGCCTGACATATACAAATGGTCTGCGAGCCTGTCATACGACTTCAGCAAATTTTCGACGGACCGCAGCGACTGGAGCTATTACACCGCAACCATTCGTCGTTACTGGGAACGCAGCTCTCTCGGTTTTGAATATCTCCGCTCCCGGCGGTTCGATTCCAACGATTATGCCCTTGCGCTCGATGGATATGTGGATCTCTGGCAGCGGGCATATGCGAATTTGCGGTATCAGTATTCACCGAAAGCCGACCTCTACCCCGATGACTCCTATCGCATGGAAGTTTTTCAGGGGGTCGGAAAAGGATGGGAGCTTTCCGGTAGCTATGACCACATGGATTTCGGGGAAGGCAATGTCGCTCTGTACGGCGTCGGTCTTGGGAAATACACCGGCGACTGGTACCTCCGATGGCGGACCCTCTTTATTCCATCAGCTGCCAAGTCGGGCATCTCTCACCGCGCCCTCGCCCGACATTACTATGCCGGAAATGCGGATGATTACTTCGAAATAAACGGCGGATTTAGCCGGGGCGGTGAATTCCTCGTGGGAACGACGATCGTTGAAACAACAAGGAGCCAATCGTTTGGAGCGGCGTTCCAAAACTATTTTCATCCGCGCTGGGGCATCAAAATTTCGGCCGGCTATGACGACGAAAAGACCCTTGTTGAGCAAAGCATCGTTGAGCGAAGCATCTCGGCCAAGCTTTTAGCGCGTTGGTGATGAAATTGCTGCAGTGCCGTTCACGGATGCAGCTCGGCAAGCCAGTTCTGAACGAAGGTCGACATTGGTCCGGCAAACAATCCCAGCAAAGCATAAAGAAAACCGGTTTTCCCTGACAAGGAAAAGCTTCACAACATGAACAACACACCCCAAAAGGAACCTGAACATTCATTTCTCGGCAAGATGGAAAACTGCGCTGCTCTCTTTGTGAACCTTTCATCAGCGCTCCTAATTGCGTTCTTTGCAGCGCGCATCATGGAATTCATATACATTTCCATGAGCGCCAATCTTCCGCGGGATTTTCTAAGCGTTGTTTTGAAGGCACTCCTGTTCGATATTGTATCTTTTCTAAAAATACTTCCGATCCTGTTCATTCCATTTTTTATTGTTTACGTTAGCACCAAAACCATGAAATCCCGTTACCGGGCGTATGGCGTCGGGGGATCGATCGTCATAATCCTGTACGCAATACTGATTAAATACTTTGCCACGGCGCTGGTTCCCCTGGGCGCCGACTTGTTCGGATATTCCCTGAAAGATATTGAAGTAACCGTCAGAGGGGGCGCCGTTATTGATGCGATTTCAATATTCCTGTTTCTCATACCCATATCTCTATTCTGGGTATCACTTGCGTTTCTATACTCCCGCAAATCGCTTAAGCCGGGATATGCATTTGTCACACTAGGGACCGGGGTTGTGTTGACCTTCGCGGTATCCGCCGTGCCCGCGAGCACATCATTTGAAACGGAATTATCATATAATCTGGCGGTGAACAAAGCGGCTTATTTTGCCGAAGAATCCTATGCCTATTTTTCTCGTCAAACAGAAGGGAACATCAACACCATTACCCCCCGCAGAGATGATGGGCGGCCCGCTAATGCGCCGGCCTTCAATTATGTCAGCTCCGATTATCCTTTTTTGAGAACCGACGAAACTCCCGATGTGTTGGGCGAATTCTTCAACGTAGATCCTTCCCGGCCGCCCAACATCGTTTTTATTCTGGTGGAAGGTTTGGGCAAAGCTTTTAGCGGACCCAATGCGTATCTGGGAAGCTTTACGCCGTTTCTTGATGATTTGGCCGGAAAAAGTTTGTACTGGGAAAATTTCCTTGCTTCACAGGGGCGTACCTTTGCGGCGCTTCCATCCATCTTGGCCTCATTGCCCTTCGCAGACAGGGGGTTTAATGATCTGGGACAACGAATGCCAAAGCATCTTTCTTTAATGAGCATCCTGAAACACAACGGGTATCGTACTAAATTTTATTTTGGCAGTGATCTGGATTTTGATAATGAGCGATTATTTCTCCAACGGCAGGGAGTGGCCGTGCTGGTCGGCATAAATGACTATGACAAACAATATGCGAAAAGCCCTGGAACAAGCTGGGGTTATCCCGACGGGGAACTGATGAGGAAATCTCTGGATATGGACCGTCGGGATTCGCAGCAACCGTATATTTCGTTCGTGCAGACCATGAGCATGCATACTTCATATTCCATACCCGATCAGGAGAAATATATTAAGCTCTTTGAGGAGCGAATGAACAGGTTGGGTTTTGATGAGGCGCAAAAGGAACTCCATCGCACATACAAAAAAATATATTCCACAATAATGTATACGGATGAGGCGTTGCGTTTCTTTTTCGAGATGTATGCGAAACTTCCCGCTTATAGCAATACCCTATTTATCATTACCGGAGATCATCGATTGCCCGAGATACCGATGTCCACCAAGATAGATCGGTTCCATGTTCCGCTGATCATATTCTCGCCTATGCTTAAGCGCGCGGCGCATATCCAGTCGATCTCATCACACTTGGACATTACGCCTTCCCTCTTGGCCTTCCTTAAGAAAAATTACCCCATAGACGCCCCCTCCACCGCTTCCTGGGTCGGTTCGGGGCTGGATACGGACCCTTCGTTCAGAAACATCCATAAATATCCGCTCAAACATACAATAAATAATCTGATCGACTATGTTTCCGGAATGTATTTCATCAATCAGGACAGGTTGTTTTCCATTGGCAAGAATATGGATCTGGAGCCGATACAAGACGAGGGGAAAAGGAATGAGCTGATTGCAGAGTTCAACCAGTACAAATCAATGAACGACCGCTTCACGCGTGAATTGAAACTAATTCCGGATAGCCTGTACGAACGATACCGCTCGAATTAGACCATCTTTCAATACGTATAAAATATACTCTTGAGCTTTCTGAGCCGCTTTGCGGGTGATCAGGCCTCTTTTTTTATTCGTGCGAAGCCGTGGCCAACAGAATCGCTCTTCGTTTTTTTTGTGCCGCCGTCGCAAGGATAGATCGTTTGAACTATTTCTATTTGCCCTGCTTGTTGTACTGAATGCTGACTTCGTAGTTGATGCTGGCATGGCCGAAGCGGAGGGTCTCGCTTTTTCCGTGACAAAAGATCTTGCCCTTTACCGATTTTTTGCGGTTCTTGACCAGGCCGGCAACCACCGGCATGAGGTCAAAACCGCCGTCAGTGCATTCTTCCCGCGTGCAATCCATGTGAAAACAGGCATAATCGGTCGGAAAGAAATTGACCGTGCGCACCATCAGGACCGGATCTGATGTTCTCTGGTAATAGGTCATGCGAAACACAATGTTCGAAATCTCGGGAAAACGTTCTGAGATCAAGCCGGCGGCAAGCATGACGCCCCGCTTCAGTTCCAGCTTTTCCAGATAGCTTTGTTTCTGTGTAGTCATTTTTCCCCTTTCAGGATTGCCGTGAGGTAAACTCTGATAGAGAACCTGTTCTCTAACAGGGTAAAGGAAAAAGCCACAAAGACGCGCTTCTTTGCAGCTTAACCTGTCCCAATCCCTTTGGAATCCCTTCGAATCCCTTCGAAAAGTATGGCGCATAATAGCACGTTTTACGTCTAAAGTCATCATTTGTTTTTTGCGCGGTTTTTGGCCTGCCGATACCCATGCCGGATGAAGAGGACGATAACAACGTTCACGAAAGCGGGAAGAAGCGGTCCGGGCGATCAGCGGCTGTTCACGCGGGACGTCTCATATCCATGAACCAAAGAAGGGCAGGTGCTCACACGAAGCCACCCCCGATAAATTCATTCGGGGACAGGCTCCGAACGCAAAGAAAATCCAATGATCATGCAGGCGAAAAAGTCACCTTCTTGGTGGGCCTGGTTTCAAGACAAATCTCTTGATTTTTCTCTGCGATCCCTGCGTTCTTTGCGGTCAACTGCTTTTTATCGGATGAAAGGTTGCGTGCGGTTGTATTACTTTATGAGGCCGGGAATGATCCTGCTGTACTCCTCGCGGGGGATCTGCGAATGCCAGGCGCCGGTGGCCATGCCGAGGCCGATGATGAAATAGAATATGGCGATCAAAACCACGGGATAGAGGTACGGCTTGAAAATCCGGCGGCCCCTGCCGGCCCTGGCGGTAATATCCAGTGCCCCTTGAGCAGGACATGAGCTCACGCAGGTCATGCAGCCGAAGCACTCCGGAGAGCTCACCACCTCCTGTTTCTCCACATCAAGGAGGCTCGGGCAGCTTTCAGTGCAGGCGCGGCAATGCGTGCAGGCCTTTTCGCTCCGCCGTATCTTAACGGGCCCGAACCTGCTCACCAGTCCAAGGAGCGCGCCGTAGGGACAGAGGTACCGGCACCAGAAATTCTTATAGAACAGGGACAGGCCGCCGATGCCGATGAGCACCCAGAAGGTGACGACGGACATGTTGGTAAAGAACTGCATGGTCCTCACGTCGGCCACTTTGTAGTAGTCCGATATGAAAAAAAGCACCATCATATTCGGCGCCATTGCCACGCCGATGAGCAGCAGGAACAATGACAGGAGGATGTATTTCAGCGACCGGAGGGTTGCGTCCGTGAATTTCTCCATCCTGAAGTTTCCGCCGAATATCCTCTCTCCCGCCATCCAGAAATACTGCGACACCGTTCCGACGGGGCAGATCCACCCGCAGAAGCCTTTTTTCATCACCAGGGAGGTCGTTACCGCGGCGACGAACATGATGAATGCCGCGGGATGGGCCGGCTCTACAATACCCGTAAAGAGAAAAAATTTGAACGACATCAGCCCCGCGATCGGAAGGAAGGCTTCGATCGACGGGGGCCGCTGGACGAGCGGGTGCCCGGGACCCGCAAACTGCATTACAAAGTCATAGAAGCGGAAGCCGATGAACAGCGTGAGGAGAAGAAAAACACCTTGCACGGCATAGCGGATCGTTTTAATGTACGAATTCGGCGTTTTCATGGATGAATAATAGATCATGCCTCGGGGAAAAGATATGATTTATGTCATGCCCCCCGAGGGCGCTCTATCCAATCATAATAGCATCTTTGCCCTGATGAGTAAACCTTGACTGCCGGCACGGGGAGTGGTATAAAAGATGTCGTCAGAGCATTTTCCTGTAAGAGGAGGCCCCTGTGAAAAATCTGAAAGAATACCTGAAATCGATCGTCATCGCCCTCGTCCTTTCGTTCGGTATCCGGGTGGCGATCGTAGAAGCCTACCATATCCCCACAGGTTCCATGATCCCGACGATCATGGAACACGACCGCATCATGAGCAATAAGTTCATTTACCGCTTTACCGATCCCCGGCCGGGTGAGGTCGTGGTCTTCACGCCGCCGTCTTCGGCCCGCACCGACGCGCCGCGTTTCGTCAAGAGGCTCATCGGCGTCGAAGGTGACTGGATCGAAGTAAAGGACGGCGTCGTCTACCGCAACGGCGCGCGCCTCTCCGAACCCTACATCAATGATACGCCGGACTATACCCTGCCGCCCATGCGCGTGCCCAAAGGCTCCGTTTTCGTCCTCGGTGACAACCGCAGGAACAGCTTCGACAGCCACGCATGGGGCTTCCTGCCCAGGAAGAACATCATTGCCAAGGCCATGTTCTGCTACTGGCCGCTTTCGAGGATGGGCGTCGTTCGGTAACGCATGGAGCACCAAAATAATTTCAACGGTCAAAAACAACAGGCTACTCGCCACCGGGGACACAGAGTTCACAGAGATAAGCTTCAAGACAGAACCGACTGGGCACCGATCCGCACGGAAAAAACGGATGGCAATTTATGCTTTGGTTCATAAGCTTCTTGCTTCGTCCTTTCCGACCTGGTCCGTGGCCAACCAAGCCTTGATCCCCGCTTTTTTCTCCATGATCTCCACTCCCTCCGCGGTGTTAGACTGATATGGGGTGAACCATGAAAGCAGTTGTCATCAATAAATTCGGCGGCAACGACGTCGTCGAAATACAGGACATGCCCCGGCCGGCCCCCGGGCCGAACGAGGCGCTGATCAAGGTCCATGCCGCGAGCATCAATCCGGTGGACTGGAAGATCCGGAGCGGAATGCTCAAGATATTCACGGGAAGCACGTTTCCCCTGATACTCGGCAGGGAGTGCGCCGGCGAGGTCATCGGAACCGGCAGGGAAGTGAAAAAACATAAACAGGGTGACCAGGTCATCGCCATGCCCGGCATCCGGCAACTGGGCGCGTACGCGGAATACTCCTGCGCGCCTGAGAGGTCGGTCTTCCCCAAGCCGAAGAACATCGGCTTTGAAGAAGCGGCCTCGATCCCCATTGCAGGCCTCACCGCGCTCCAGGCCCTCAGGGACAGGGGACATATCGCTCCCGGCCGAAAGGTCTTGATCAACGGCGCATCAGGCGGCGTGGGGCACTTTGCTGTGCAGATCGCGAAAATATTCGGCGCGGAAGTTACAGCGGTCTGCAGCGGCGCGAACACGGGATTCGTGAAAAGCCTCGGCGCGGACCATGTCATCGATTATTCCAAGGAAGATTTCACCGAAGGCGGCGTTCGCTACGATATCATCTTCGACGCGGTGGCCAGGCGATCGTTTGGTGAGTGTAAAAGAGTTCTCTCCTCAAAAGGCGTTTACGTCAGCACCTTGCCGTCCCTTGCTGTTCTGGTGAACCAGTACCTCACCGGCTTTCTGACCGCGAAGAAAGCCAGGCTTATCAATGTTTCGCCTGATTCCGTTGACATGGAATGGATGAAAACCCGGATCGAAGCAGGCAAAATAAAGATCGTCATTGACAAAATCTATTCTCTTGTCCAAGCGAAGGAAGCACTGGCGTACAGCGAGACGGGAAAGGCAAAGGGGAAGATCGTTCTGAAGATAATGTGAATAAACACATACTTAAGATATGCGAGAAATAAATTAAACCTCAGGGGCGAAAAAACAGGAAGGCGCTTAATCTTTTTTTTCAGGGAACCTCAGTGCTTTGCGCTTCCTCTGGGCAATAGTGTTGTCAGCTCATGACCATTTAGCCAATGCAAACAAACAAAATTCTGATCACCTGCCCGAAGGGCATCCCGCCTTTTCTGAAACAGGAACTCCTTTCCCTGGGCTTCCCCGTGCTGTCCGAGCAGATTGCGGGCGTTGAGACCGAGGGGACCCTCGATGACACCCTCCGGCTGAACCTCTCCATCCGCACGGGCCACCGTGTGCTTTATCTTCTGCGCGAATTTTCAGCACGAAACGCCGAAGACCTGTACCGCGAAGTGTCCGCCGCGGCCTGGGAAGAGTACATCGACGAGCAGGGATACCTCAGCCTGACGTCCAGTGTCGATAATCCCACGATCAAGGACTCGCGCTACGCGAGCCTCAAGTGCAAGGACGCGATCGTGGACCGCATCAGGGGAAAACGCGGTAAGCGGCCGGACGCGGGGCCTGATCGGGACAAGACCGTGGTGCACCTCTACTGGAAGGATGAGCGCGGGGCCGTATATCTCGACACCTCGGGCGAGCCTCTTTCCCGGCGCGGTTACCGTAAGATCCCGCTTGGAGCGCCCATGCAGGAGACGCTCGCTGCCGCTGTCGTCCTGGCAACAGGATGGAACGGCGCCGGAAACTTCATCAACCCGATGTGCGGCAGCGGAACGCTCGCCATCGAGGCGGCGCTCATCGGCCTGGACCGGGCGCCCGGCCTTTTGCGGAGCAACTTCGGCTTCATGCACATCAAAGACTGGAACGAAAAGCTCTGGAATGATCTGCGTGAGAAAGCAAAAAAGGAAGCAAGGAAATCCCTCCCCAACAGGATCATCGCCACGGACATCGATCCGCGGGCAGTCGAAGCCTCGCGGAAGAACGCGTCCACGGCGGGCGTGGAGCAGTTGATCGAGTTCAACGTGTGCAATTACTCCGACACACCCCTTCCGGAGGGCACGGGTGTTATCGTTCTCAATCCTGAATACGGCGAGCGAATGGGTGAGATCGCGATGCTTGAGGAGACCTATAAGGGCATCGGCGATTTTTTCAAGCAGAAATGCATGGGATACACGGGCTATGTATTCACGGGAAATCCCGGTCTTGCCAAAAAAGTAAGCCTCAAGCCGAAGCGCGGCATCCCGTTTTTCAACAGCGGCATCGAGTGCAGACTGTTTGAATATGAATTGTATGAGGGAAGCAAGAAGATCAAGAAGCCCCGTTAGAGATCATCTTCCCTCTTCCCTCTTCCCTCTTCCCTCGCCCCTCGTCTGTCGTCTGTCGTCCCTCATCGCCAACCAGGCTGAAAAGAGTTAGAGCTTTTCTCTCTCCGATGATGTATAGTAACAGAGTGCGATGTAACCTGAGAAGCGTAGATTCAGA
>Ga0209641_10002291_pt1 | contig 16589 bp, 18 predicted proteins | sample RifCSP16_1_FD_184022 | JGI IMG/M metagenome (GOLD analysis project Ga0209641, IMG submission 184022) | Soil microbial communities from Rifle, Colorado - Rifle CSP2_sed 16_1 (SPAdes) (version 2) | ecosystem: Environmental > Terrestrial > Deep subsurface > Rock core/Sediment | place: Rifle...
CGGCCCCCTCCGAGTCCTCCCCCAGGTTGCGCGGGCGAAGCCCGCGCTCGAACTACCTCTGCAGCAGGAGCATCAGCGCCCGCGAGATTCCGGCCCCGGCCAACTCTTCCATCGCTACGCGGCGGATGGAGCGCTCCGCCCCGCACTCAACCTCGATGTCGGTGAGCGGGTGGTCGGCGTCCGGCGGCTCCAGGAGGAGGCGCGCGCCGTCCGCGACCCTCAGCACCTCGAGCGTCACCGCCAGCACCGTGCTGCGAGCCGCGAAGGGCCGGCGCGTCTCGCGGCAGTACACCACGTCCTTGCGTTCCAGGCGCATCTCCACGAGCAGCAGGGCGTCGGCCCGAAGGCTCCGCGCCCGGGCCAGGGCCTGATCGCGGTCCAGCGTCCTCGACGTGCTGACGGCGACGTCGAGGGGAAAGATGCCTTGGCCGTTCAGCGCGTCGATGAGCCCCGCCTCGAACGGGTCGGAGATCGCGGCGGGCTCCCGGCTCGCGAACTCTCCCGAGACCTGGAGCACCACCGCCGGGCGCCGGATGTTCGCCGGACGGTAGTCGGGATGGCGCACGGCGGCCGGCCCCGGGCTCATGCAGCCGGCGAGGAGCCCGAGCCCGGCGAGCAGGGCCGGCTTGACCCCTCCCGGGCCGATCCTCCACAATGAGCGGGCCGATGGCCACATGCGCCGAAGTCCTCTCCGAGTTTACCCACGACCTCCGGCCCGGCGCCATTCCCCGCGAGGTGAGGGAGAACGTCTCCCTCCGCGTGCTCGACATCCTGGGGATCGCGCTGGCTTCGACGGCCCAGGATTTCGCCCCCGCCGTCCTGGGGGTCGTCGAGGCGTGGGGGAGCGGGGAATGCACGGTGATCGGGACCAAGCTCCGCGCCGCGCCGCCCATGGCGATCCTGGCCAACGGGAGCCTGGCTCACGGCCTGGATTACGACGACACGCACACGGTCGCGATCTGCCACGCCTCGGCGGTGGTCGTGCCGACGGCCCTCGCGCTCGGCGAATCGCTCGGCCTCGATGGCGCGGCGGTCCTGGCCGCCATGGTGGCCGGCTACGAGACGATGACGCGGATCGGGATGGCGGCCCCCGGGGAGTTCCACGCGCGCGGCTGGCACGCGACCGCGGTCTGCGGGACCTTTGCGGCCGCCCTCGTGGCGGGCAAGTGCCTGGGCCTGTCCCGCGCCCAGCTCACCGCCGCGCTCGGGATCGCCGGCAGCCTCGCCTCCGGGGTCCTCGAGCATCTGGAAGACGGCTCCTGGGTCAAGCGCCTTCACCCCGGCTGGGCAGGCCACTCGGGAGCGCTGGCGGCGGGCCTGGCGCGGGGCGGCTTCACCGGCCCCGCCACGATTCTCGAGGGGCGCTTCGGGCTCTACCGGACGTTTCTGGGAAGCCTCCCGGATCCGTCTCCCATCACCGCCGATCTCGGGAGGCGGTGGGAGACGCTGCGGGTGGCTTTCAAGCCGTACCCGTGCTGCCATTACAACCACGCCTACATGGACTGCGCGGCCCGGCTCAGGCGCGAGCACGGGCTCACGCCCGACGCGATCGAGGACGTGGAGTGCCTGGTGCCGGCCGGCGAGGTGCCCATCGTGTGCGAGCCGCTCGACGCCAAGCGCCGGCCCCGGACGCCCTACGACGCCCAGTTCAGCCTGGCCTACTCGGTGGCGGCCGCCCTGACGGAAGAGGAGGTAGGGGTGGACACCTTTTCTCCGGGGCGGATCAGGGACGAGCGCCTGCTGGCGCTGGCCCGGAAGGTCCGCTACGCCATAGACCCCGCGAGCCCGTTCCCGCGGGCCTTCCCGGGGCGGCTCCGGATTCGCCTCGTGGACGGGCGCGTCCTGGAGGCGGCGGAGCCGTTCAACCGGGGGAGCGCGGAGAATCCCCTCCGCGCCGGGGAGATCGTCGCCAAGTTCCGGCGGAACGCCGGCCGGGTGCTGCCCCCCTCCCGCGTCTCGGCCCTCGAGAGCGCCGCGCTGGGCCTGGAGCGCTCCGCCAGCCTCCGGTCCCTCCTGGCTCTGTGCGCCCTTGCCTGATGGCCCTCGGGCCCCTCCTGTGATAGCCTAAATATATGAGAAGGCTCGCCTGGGTCGTCGCCCTGCTGCTCGGTCTCATCCTCCCGTTTGGGGGCCCCCTGCCGGCGCTTGCCCAGGGGCAGGTCGAGATCAAGGCGCCCCCGCCCGAGCGGCCGCCCCGGCCTGAGTTCATCATTCCGGGCCAGCCTCCCGAACTGACCCGCCCCCGCGAGCAGGAGTTCTACCCCGACCGGATCCGCTCGCGCCACGACCCGGCGTTCATCGTGCCGTTTTCCACGACGGTGTCCACCGGCCCCAGGACCGTCGGCCGCTTCGGCCTGTCGCTCTGGACGGCCCCGCAGGGGCGGGGCGACACGCCGTGGGCGGCCCGCGAGATCGGGGGCTGGCTCGGCTTCGGCTTCAGCTTCGTCTGGGACATTCCCACCGAGAGCGAGACGGCCCGGTAGCGGGCGTCCCGGCTCCCTCCTTTCTTCGTCTTCCCGACCGTTCCATTGCTCCGTTTGCGCGCGGGGATTCTTTGCTTGACGGAAAGAGAGAGTATGTCCTATTGTCATAAGACAATAGGATTACTCCTATGCATCTCAGACTGAACCGGAAAAGCCCGCTGCCGATCCACATCCAGCTGAAGGCGCAGCTGGCCCACCTGATCCAGGCGGGGGAGTGGTTGCCGGGGCGGCGGCTTCCCACCGTGCGACAGCTGGCCGGGTCGCTCCGCATCAACCGGAACACCGCCTCCCGGGTCTTCGCCGACCTGGCGCGGGAGGGGCACCTGTCCTGCGAGCGGGGGCGGGGGACGTTCGTTTCTCCCCGGCGGGCGGGCGGGAGGCGCGAGCGGACGCGCGAGCTCCTGCTCCTGCTGGACGAGGCGATGGGCCGGGCGCGGCGGCTGGGGTTCAGCCCCGCGGGGTTTGCCGCGGCGCTCTACGCCCGGGCTCATGCCTCGGCGGGAGCGGCGCGTCTCCGGAAGCGGCGGGTCCTGGCCGTGGAGTGCGACGGGCCCCGGCTCCGGCGGCTCGGCCGGGAACTGGCCGAGGCGCTGCCGCTCAGGGTCGATTCGCTTCTGGTCAAAGATCTCGACCGGCAGGTCCGGCGGGATCCCCGGTCGCGCCAGAAGTACCCGGTGGTCGTCACGACCTTCTTTCACTTTCGCGAGGTCCAGCGGCGCCTTGGGAGGACCGGCTCCGCGGTGGTGGGCGTCCCCGCCGATGATCGCCTCCGGCGGGTGCTCCGACATGTCCCCCTCGTGGATCGGGCGGGGAGCGAGATGCTGCGACGGCGGCTCGCCCGAGGCTCACGGTGGTACAGTTGATCCAATGGCGCTCCTGAAGGGGAACCTCCACACCCACACGCACCTCTCCGACGGGCTTTTCAGCCCCGAGGCGGTCATCGCCCGCTACCGGCAGCTCGGCTACGACTTCCTGGCGATCACGGACCACGACGACCGGATCGGGGAGGACTACTGGCAGAGAATCCCTCGGGGGGACGGGGACCCGCTGGTCTTCGTCGGCGTGGAGATCGACTACCAGCCGCTCGGGCAGCACGTGGGGGAGATCCGCGGGGACCGCGAGCGGCTCTACGTCCTCAACCACCCCGCGCGCTACCGCCTCTCCGTGGAGGACACCCTGAGGCGGATCGCGCTCCTCAAGGGCAACGGCCTGCCGGTGCACGCCGTCGAGGTCACCGACACCGGGCTCTACAAGGCCGAGTACGACGTGGAGGCGATCGGGCTCCCGAAGGTGGCGACGGACGACGCCCACCGGGAGCCCCACTTCGGCCGGGCCTGGATCGAGGTGGACGCCCCGCGGGATCGGGACGCGATCTTGCGGGCGATTAAGGCCGGAGACTTCCGCCTCGGCTTCTCACGCTAGCGCGCGGGCCAGCAGCCAGGCCCCCCAGAGAATCAAAATCGCTCCAGCAAGCCTGCTCACGACCCTCCCCAGCGGGGCGACCTTTTCCAGGAGCACGAAGGCCGCGATCGCTGCCACCCACAGGAGATTCATCACCCCGGCGACGAAGAGGAGCGCCATCAGCACCCAGCAGCAGCCCACGCAGAAGGCGCCGTGCCTGAGCCCCATCACGAGCGCCCCTGCCGCGCCCTCCCGCCACTGGGTCAGGATGAAGCCGAACGGCGACTGGCAGCGGGAGAGGCAGACGTCCTTGAGCGAGGTGAACTGGTACACGCCGGCGGCGACGAGGAGGATGCCGCCGAGCCAGGGGGTGACCACCATGGCCGGCGTGATCAGCGCCGCAGCGTGAAGTCCCCACTGGCCCAGCGCCGCCAGGAGACTGTACCCCGCCCACACGAGGAGATATCCCACGAGGAAGAGGCCCGTCCGGATCAGCGGCGTCTCGTCGGCCAGCCGCTTCCGGTTGATGGTGGCGAAGGTGAGGATCATCGGGCTGGCCGACGGGACCATCATGGCCACCATCATCACCGCCCACATGAGGAAGGTCAGGACGAAGTCCGCGAGGTCCCACGGGGTCATCTGGGGCATCGCCATGGCCATGTCCGCCATCGCGGCCATCTCCCGGCCGAGGCGGACGATGTAGAGCCAGCCGAGGCCGGCCACCCCCAGGAGACCGATACTGACGATCGCCCGGTCGCTCACCTCTTGGCGGCTTTCGTCCGGGCGATGTTGGCGGTCGTGAGGGGGCTCGCGACGCCGCGCATCTTCACGTTGACGCACGCCACCCTGCCAGCCTTGAGCGCGCGGTCGAGGGCGGGGCGGAGCTCCGCCGGATGCTCGACGTGCTCGCCGTGGCCTCCCAGTGCGGCGATGACCTGGTCGTAGCGGACGTTGCCCAGCTCGACCCCGATCGTCCGGTCATAGAAGGCCGACTGGAGCTCCCGCTCCATCCCCCACCCGCAGTCGTTTCCGACGACGACGACCACGGGCGCGTTGAAGCGGAGGGCGGTGTGGAGCTCCCAGGAGTGGAAGGCCATGCCGCCATCTCCCGTCAGGATCACGACGGGGCACTCGGGCTTGGCGAGCTTGGCGGCGATGCCGAAGGGGATCGAGGCTCCCACGGTGCCGAGCGCCCCCAGGCGCACCCAGTGGCCAGGCTTCCGCGCCGGGAGCCCGAGGCGGCACCACTGGGCGAAGTCACCGCCATCGATCACCCAGATCACGTCCGAATTGACGGCTTCGCGGACTTCCTTCACGATCCGCAGCGGATGCACGGGGGCCGCGTCCGAATTCTCGTCCTTCCTTCGCGCTTCGGCCGCCGCCTTTCGCGCCTGTCGCAGCCCTTCGACCCACGCCTTTTCTTTCCATCCCTTCCGCGCCTCAGCCCTCTGGGCGAGCTGCTCCAGGACGGCGCCGGCGTCGCCCTGGATCGGGAGCTGGGCGTGCCGGTTCCTGCCGAGCTCGGGGGCGTGGATGTCCACCTGGATCAACGCGGCGTCTGGCGCGAAGACGTTGCCGTAGGCCAGGCGGAAGTCGATGCGCTTGCCGATCAGGAGGACGACGTCCGCCTCTCTGATCTCGCGCGCAGCCTGGTTCAGGATTTGGTCGGCGTAGCCCAGGCACAAGGGGTGCTCGTCGGAGAGGGTCCCGCGCCCCATGCCGATCGTGAAGCAGGGGAGTTGGGTCAGCTCGATGAATCGCCTCAGCGAATCCCAGGCGCGCGCCCACCAGACCCCGCTCCCCGCGATCACCACGGGGCGCTCGGCGCGCTCGAGGAGATCGAGGGCGGCTTCGATGGAGCGCGTCGGCGCGGCGGCCGGCTCGCGCTGGGAGGGCGGCGGGATCGGCACGTCGGCGTCGTCCACGATCGCCTCGGAGACGTCGCTCGGGATCGTCAGGTGGACCGGGCCCGGGCGGCCGCTCACGGCTTCGCGGAGGGCGAGCGCTGCGTACTGGGCCAGCCGCGCCGGGTCGTCCACCACGCGCGCCCACTTGGTGACGGCGCGGACCATGTCCACTTGGTCGATCTCCTGGAGCGGCCCCTTGTCCCTGAGCGCCCGCTCGAAGGTCCCGCTGATGGCGAGGATCGGGCTGCACGCCATCCAGGCCGTCGTGATCCCGGTGATCGAATTGGTGTGGCCCGGCCCGCCGGTGACCACGGAGACGCCGGGCTGGCCCGTCACCCGCGCCCAGCCGTCCGCCATGTGCGTCGCGCCCGACTCCTGGCGCGTGTCCACGATCGCCACGCCCTCGTCGATGCAGGCGTTGAAGATCGAGTTCACGTGATCGCCGCAGAGGCCGAAGAGACGCTCGATCCCGTGGCGCTTGAGCGTCCTCACAAGCAGATGAGCGGCCGTGACCTTGCCCATGGCGCGGACAGTATAGCCCGAACAGTGCCGATCTGGTAGCATGGGAGCCCGTCATGAAGATCGCGCGTGTGCGGCCCCACCTCCTGTCAATCCCGCTCCCCCGTCCCGTCAAGACCTCGGCCCACGACATCCGGACGGTAGACACGGTGTTCGTCGAGATGGAGACCGACAGCGGGGCGGTGGGGACGGGCTACTGCTTCGCCTTCGGGCCCAAGCGAGCGCAGGCGCTCAACGTCCTGGTGGAGGATCTCCTACCGCTCTATGAGGGGCAAGACCCCGCGGCGCCCCGCGCCCACTTCGAGCGGGCCTGGCGCTCCATCAACTTCCTCGGCCACGCGGGACTCGCGGTGATGGCGCTCGCGGGCCTGGACACGGCCTGCTGGGACCTTGCCGCCCAGGGCGCCGGCCTGCCGCTCTACAAGTTTCTGGGCGGCGGGCGCGATCGGATTCCAACGTACGCCTCTTCGGGACTCTGGCTCGATTATTCCATTGACGAGCTTATGTTAGAGGCTCGGCGCTTCTTATCGCAGGGCCACACGGCCATGAAGATGCGCCTCGGGCGGTCACCGCGCGAGGACGTGGAGCGCGTGAGAAGGCTCCGCGAGGCGCTCGGCCCGGGCGTGAAGCTCCTGGCCGACGTCAATCAGGGGTGGGACGAGGCCACGGCGATCCGGGTTGGACGGGAACTTGAGCCGTTCAACCTCTACTGGCTGGAAGAGCCGCTCCCCTACGAGGACCTGGAGGGCTGCGCCCGCGTGGCCGCCGCGCTCACGACGCCCATCGCGACGGGGGAGACGGACTACGGGAGCGTCGGCATGAAGCGCCACTTGGAGATCCGAGCCGCCGACATTCTGATGCCCGACCTCCAGCGGATGGGTGGCGTCACCGAGTTCATGAAGGCGGCGGCCCTCTGCGACGCCTTCCACACTCCGATCTCCTCCCACCTCTTCATGGAAGCCTCCTGCCACCTGCTGGCGACGGCGCCCAACGGCCTGATCCTGGAGCACATGGACTGGTGGCAGGAGCTGTTCGAGGAGGCGCTTCAGCTCAAGGAGGGTCAGGTCGTCCTTCCCGAGGGGCCGGGGATCGGCCTCGGCGTGAACCGGAAGGCCCTCGATCGGTTCAGGGCCTAGGCGCCTCGCCCCCGATGCTCCGGAGGAGCAGGCGGGTCAGAGAGGGGAGAGCTTCGGCGACGAGGTCGGGGCGGCCGGTGTGGAGCCACTGGATCACGACTTCGTTGATCGCCCCGAGCCAGGCCAGCGTCGCCACCTCCGTGTTGAGCGGCGGGATGGAGCCTTCGGCCGCCGCCTCGTCGAGGTACCCCTTGATGAGGTCGGCGAAGCGCCGGTGGACCTCGGCGCGCTTGGTCTCGTAGGTGGGCCCCAGGCTCACCGACTCGAGGAGGAGGATCCTTGCGAGCTGGCGGTAGCGCGCGAAGGTCTCGAGGGCCGCGCGGAGGGCGCCCTCGACCTTCTTGAGCGCGCCGTGCTGGACGGAGATGGCTTCGGCGGCGGCCGTGGCCAGGTGGGAGGAGAACTCGTCAACCAGGGCGAGGAAGAGCGCCTCCTTGTTGGGGAAGTGGTGATAGACGGCGCCCTTGGAGGTTCCCGAGGCGCGGACGATGTCGTCCACGATCGCCCGGTGGTAGCCCTTCTGGGCGAACACCGAGAGCGCGGCTTCCAGGATCTTCTCCCGAGTGGCGATTTTCCTCATGGGGAGGTTGGATGACGCTCATCCGGATCGGACACAGTCCGGACCCCGACGACGCGTTCATGTTCTACGCCCTTACGTCGGGGAAGGTGAAGGCCGAGGGGCTCGAGATCCAGCACGTGCTCGAGGATATCGAGTCGCTCAACCGTCGCTCCCGCGAGGCGGAGCTGGAGGTCACGGCGATCTCGGCAGCGACCTACGTCCTGGTGGCCGACCGCTACCGGATCATGGACCCCGGCGCCTCCATGGGCAAAGGGTACGGGCCGATCCTGGTGGCCCGGGAGCCGATGGACCCACGGGAGATTCCAGAGCGCGTGGTGGCGATCCCCGGCAGCCACACGACCGCAGCCCTCCTCCTCAGGCTCTACTGCGGTGACCCGCCGCTGATCGAAGTGGCCTTCGACAAGATCCCGAAGGCGGTGCTGGAGGGGCAGGCCGACCTGGGGCTCCTGATCCACGAGGGACAGATCACCCATCAGGCCATGGGGCTCTACAAGGTCCTGGACCTCGGCAAAGAGTGGGAGCGCGAGACGAACCTCCCGCTGCCCCTCGGGATCAACGTGGTGCGGCGCGATCTGGGCGAGACCGTGGGGGCCGCCCTGTCCGACGCCCTCCGCCGCTCCATCGCCTATGCCCACGCCCACGTGGACGAGGCTCTCGAGTACGCCATGAAGTTCGGCCGCGGCATCGACAAGGAGACCTGCCGGCGCTTCGTCCTCATGTACGTCAACGACTACACCGTCACGCTGGGGCAAGAGGGGCGACAGGCGCTGGAGCGGCTCTACGCCCTGGCCCACGCGAAAGGATTGATCCCCGCCATCCCCCCCCTCGACCCCATCTAATGGGGTCAGGCATGCGTATTTGCGTAGCGGAGGCTCACGCCGAAATAACGCAATAACGCATGCCTGACCCCAGTCACACTCGCTCGTAGAGGGTGGTGCGCTGGGCGGGAGTGAAGCCCGCCTCGCGGATCAGAGCGTAGACCTCCTCCACGGTCGTCTTGTTGACGAAGTCCGCCGCCGCGTGGACGTTTTCTTCGAAGAGCGTGCCCCCGAAGTCGTCGGCCCCGAAGTGGAGCGCGACCTGGCCGGTCCGCTTCCCCTCCGAGAACCAGGACGCCTGGATGTGGGGGAAGTTGTCCAGGTAGAGGCGCGAGAGAGCGAGCATCCGGAGGTACTGGTTCGGCCCGGCGTAGTGCTTGATCCACTTCTCGAGGAGCGTGTTCCCCGGCTTGAAGGACCAGGGGACGAAGGCGGTGAAGCCCCCAGTCTCGTCCTGGAGGTCGCGGATCGCGTCCAGGTGATCCAGGATGTCCTCCGGTTGCTCGACGTGACCGTACATCATGGTGGCCGTGGACTTGAAGCCCAGCCGATGGGCCTCGCGGTGGACCTCGAGCCAGGCCGACGGCCCGCCCTTCTTGGGCTCGATCCGCTTCCTGACCCGCTCGGAGAGCACCTCGGCGCCGCCTCCGGGGAGCGAGAACTGGCCGGCTTCCTTCAATCGCCGGAGGACTTCGCGCACGGAGAGGCCCGACACCTGGCTCATCGTCTGGATCTCCGAGGCGGTGAAGAAGTGCGGCGTCACCTGGGGGAAGCGCCGGCGGGTTTCCCTCAGGAGACTGAGGTAGTAGTCGAGTGGGATCTCGGGATTGTGCCCGCCCTGGAGGAGCACGGTCGTGGCGCCCTTGGAGGCGGCGAACTCGATCTTCTTCAACACCTCTTCGACCGTAAGGGTGTAGGCCTCGGGGTGGCCCGGCTTGCGGTAGAAGGCGCAGAACTGGCAGTCGGTGACGCAGACGTTGGTGTAGTTGGGGTTGGAGTCGATGACGAAGGTGACGACTTTCTCAGGGTGGAGGCGGAACCTGGCCGCCTGGGCCAGCGCTCCCAGTTCCAGCAGGGGAGCTTCGGTCAGGAGCCGGCGCCCTTCCTCGCGCGTGAGGCGCTTGCCCGCGTCGACCTTTTCTTCGATCTCGCTCAGCACCGCTCGTTCTCCAGGAGTTCCCGGAGCCGGCTGAACTCGGCGATTGCCTTCTCCTCTTCGGCCCCGAGGTGATAGGTGAATCCCCGGAGATAGGCGACCACCTCGTCTTCGGCGAAGCCGGTGTCCCGTCGCCTGGCGGCGATGGCGGCAAGCCCGGCGAGCCCCCGGTCCAGCGCCTCGCTGAGCGCTCCCTCGAGGGCGAGCCGCTCGGTCTCGGGCACCGAGGCCAGCACTCCCCAGCGGGCGAAGACGCAGGGAAGCCCCGTCCACCGCACCCACTCGCTTCCGAGGTCCGTCACGTGAGAGAAGGGGGGGCCCAGCTTCAGCGCGCGGATCGCCCGATCGCCGATGAGGAGCACGGCGTCGCACGGATTGTCGGGGCCCACCCAGTGCCGCGGGATCACCTCATATTTCAGGGACAGGAGGAGTTTCAGAATCTGGACGGACGTGGAGGTTTCCTCCGTGACGCCGATCACCGCACCCCCGAGCTCCGAGAGGGGGCGGTCTGAGAAGAGGAGGACGCTTCGGGCCGGGCCGGAAGTGGCGATGCCACAGGGAAGGGGAGCGACATTGCCCTCGAGGCTCAGGAAATCCACCAGCGAGAGGGGGCCGGCGTCGAGCGTCCCCGCGGCCATGGCTTGCCCCAGGGCGCGGGGGTTCAGCGGGACCAGATCAACCCCCCGGAGGTGGGAGAAGAACGGCTCGCAGTTGAGGTACGGGATGCGCCCAACCCTCAGCATCACCCGTTAGTTCCAGACCTTGATGACGTTGTAGAGGGCATCCCGCTCGACGGGGACCTTACCCGCATCCCTGATCATCCGGAAAATCTGCTCGCGCGCGAGGCCCGCGGGGCTCTCCGCCTTGGCGGCGTGGGCGATCCGCTCGTCCTCCAGCGTGCCGTTAACGTCGTCGGCGCCGAAGTGGAGCGCGATGGACGCCGTGGCCTCGCCCAGCATGACCCAGTACGCCTCCACGTGGGGGAAGTTGTCCAGCAGGAGCCGCGAGGCGGCGATGGTCCTGAGGTCGTCGGTGGGCGGCGTCTGGCGGGGGACGAGCCGGGTGTCGCCGACCTGGTAGGCGAGGGGGATGAAGGTCAGGAAGCCTCCCGACCGGTCCTGCTGTTCTCTCAGGCGCAGGAGGTGCTCCACGCGCTCGGCGACGGTCTCGATGTGGCCGTAGAGCATGGTGGCGTTAGTGTGGATGCCGAGCGAGTGGGCGATGCCGTGGATCTCGCACCACCGATCGGCATCGGCCTTGCCCGTGTACCTGAGCTCTTTCGCGAGCCGCTTGGAGAAAACCTCGGCGCCGCCCCCGGGCATCGAGTGAAGCCCCGCCGCCTTGAGGCGCGTCAGCGCCTCCCGCGGCTCGATCTTCCACCTGCGCCAGAAGTAATCGATCTCCGCGGCGGTGAAGGCCTTGATCTGCACGTCGGGATGCTGGGCGTGGATGGCCCCGACGAGCCGCTCGTAGTACTCGAAGGGCCAGTCCGGGTGGTGTCCCCCAACGATGTGGACCTCCCGGACGCCGTCCTTGATCATGCCCAAAATGTCCTCGATCGAGTGCTCGAAGGCGCCGGCCTCCCCTTTCTTCCGGGCGAAGTCGCAGAACGCGCAGGACAGGACGCAGAGGTTGGTGGGGTTGACGTACCGGTTGATGACGAAGAAGACCCAGTCGCCGGCGCGCCGCCGCTTGGCGAAGTCGGCCATCTGTCCGACGCCCAGGAGGTCGTCGGTCTCGAAGAGAAGCAGGCCGTCCTCCCGGGCGAGCCGTTCCCCGGCGGCGACTTTCTCCCAGATCGGGAGCAGCCGGGGATCCCTTAGGCGAGGCGAGGCTGTCAGTTCCATTAGACCGACCAGTCGGTCTGTATCTTAGGCCGCACCTATCGGCCCTGTCAACGGTCGAGAAAAGGAGGCCCTCCTGGCTGCCTACCGAAAGAGGGCCTGGGCGGTCTGGCGGAGCATCGGCACCCCGCGCACCTCCTGATCGAACAGCGGCACGATCGCGCGGACGTTGCCATCGAACTTCTCCCAGATCGTCTTCATGTGGTCGTCCTGCATCTGCATTCGGTTCAGGACGAACTCGGGCACGCCGCTGCCGATGGCCTGCCGGTCCATGACCATGTTCACCACCACCCCGCCCACGGGGATGCCGAAGTCGTGGAACCAGCCGATGAAGCGGGTGATCACGGCGATGGGGAGGGCCTCCGGAAGCGTCACGAAGAAGAAGGCGGTCTTCTCGGCATCGGTCAGGAGCTGGCGCGCCTGGCCCATGCGGGTGCGGAACTGGAGGAGGTAGTCCAGGAGGGGGTCCTCCTCCTTCTTCTTGGTGAAGGAGAGCATCTCGCGGAGGGTGCGCGCCTCCTGGCGCGACTTGAGCATCTTGTCCACCCAGAGCGAGTACACCTTGGACATCCCGAGCAGGCGCCGGGCGTTGGCGGTGGGGGCGGTGTCGAAGACGTAGGCGTCGTACTCGTTCTTGAGCATCAGCTCAACCATGTTCTCGAACATGGCCGACTCCTCGAACGCCGGGTTCATGGTGGCTGACTCGACGAAATCATCGGCCTTCGTCGAGATGTCGGCGAACTTGAGGAACCACTGGATCTTCTCCCGGATCTCCTTCTTGGACCGCTCGATGGTGTCCCGGGTATCGATCTCGTACGCCCAGAAGTTCGCCACGCCGGTCACGGCGGTGTGGCCACCGGACACGTTTTGCCCGAGGAGACCTGAAAGGCTGTGGACCGGGTTGGTGGAGGCGAGGAGGGTCCGCTTCCCCTCTCCGGCCAGCCAGAGAGCCGTGGCGCCGGCCAGCACGGTCTTCCCCACGCCACCCTTGCCGCCCAAAAAGAGAAATTTCAGCCCGGGGTGCCCCCCCAGATACTGCCGCATCGAGGTGGTGATCGCGGCCTCCGCGGTCATGCCGCCCCCTCCTCGAAGAGCCGCTTGGCGAGCCGCTCGATCATGCCGAGGCCGGTGATGTCCCGCTCCATCTCCGGCACGTGGGCCAGGACCTGGGCGCCCAGGGTGGCCTCGATGTCCCTCATGTACTTTTGCTGCATCGCGATCCGGTTTTTCAGGTACTGCGGGATGTTGCCGGCGCCAAGGTCCGGCGGGAGTACGCGGTTCACCACGTAGCCCGAGATCGGGACGTCGAACTTGGAGAACAGCTCCGCGGCCTTCCGCGTGTCGAGGATGATCATCTCTTCCGGGACCACGACAAAGAAGAAGGCGGTGCGCCGCTTGTCGGTCAGGATCCGGGAGGAGGCGTTGATCCGGTCCTTGATGTAAATGAGCTCGCTGAGGATCTTGTCCTCCTCCAAGGTCTCTTCGCGCCGCATGGTGGCCGCCACCTGGTCGTACTGGCGCATGTCCTCGCGGAGCTTCGTGATCTTGTTGATCCACTCGTCGTAGACCTTGGCCATGGACAGGTAGTAGAGGGCGTGGCCGAGCGGGACTAGGTCGTAGATGTAGTAGTCGTAATTGCCCTGGACGACGATGTCCACGACCGCGTCGAAGATCGCGCTCTCCTCCATGGCCGGCTCGGCCGAGGCGGCCGCGATGTAGTTGTCGATTTCCTCCGGCACCCGATCGAAGCCGTACATGTCCAGGATTTTCTTCCGGATCTCCTCCTGGTAGTCCTTGATCCGCCGATCCGCATCAACCTCCTGGGCCCAGAGGTTCTGGATGATCGGCACCGGGCCCTTGCCGAAGATGTCCTTCTGGAAGATGTCCGACAGGCTGGCCTGCGGGTCCACGGAGAAGAGGAGGACGCGCTTGCCCTGGCTCGCGAGCCAGAAGGCGCAGGTGGCGGACAGGGTGGTCTTCCCCAGCCCGCCCTTTCCCCCGAACATGATGTACCGCCGTTCGGGCTGGCTCTCGAAGACGGTCCTGAGCGACATGGGCCTATCCCAGGACGTCGGTGATGTCCCGCTCCCTCAGCATGCGCCGCTTCCACGAGCTGATCTGGGGCGTGACGTAGGGCAGGAGCCTCAGCGAGTAGTACGGCGGCAGGATCGGCACCCCGAGGAGGTCCCCCATGGTGATGAGGATGAAGAGGTGCTCCATGCTGGCCCGCGAGCGGACCGCGTAGCGGGTCATCTCGTGGGAGGACATCCCGTACACGATGTCCTTGAACACCCCCAGGATCCCGCCCTTCTTCGGCTTCTTCTCGGCTGTCATCGGAATCTCCTCTGGCTTCTTCCTAGCGCACCTCAGACCCCGTGCATATCATACTCTTCCTTCTCCCAGAATTCCTTCCGGCGGGCCATGTTGCGCTTCCACGTGGCGATCTCCGGCACCACGTACGGCAGCAGGCGCAGCGAGTAGATCGGCGGCAGGATCGGCACGCCGATCAGGTCGCCCAGCGTGACGATCATGAAGACCGCCTCCATCTCATGCCGCATCTCCAAGGCGTGGCGGGCGAACTCGTGGCCCGTCAGCCCGTACATGAACTGCTTGACTGCCTCCCAGCCGGTGGAGAAACGTTTGGTGAGTCCGCGTGTCGCCATGCCCGCTGGTGTAAGGACCCGTGTCGCACAGCGCCGGGGGAGAGAGGTCACCCTCCCCCGGCGCTGCGCTCAGAGCCTCGTTGATTGACGCGCGGTTGTCTACCCTCGGGCAGGCGCTGCCTTCGGGGCGGCAGCCGGCCGCCGCAGGTACTTCAAGAAGGCGCGCCAGCCGTCGATCCCGATGAAGACCGCCGCCACGACCAGCAGGAGCGCGATCAGGACCATGAGCCCGGAGCCGATGATCGGAAGCGTCCGGCCCGCGGCCATGTTCGGCTGGTACACGTTGAAGTACATGTTGTAGGCGGTGACTAGCAGCGAGGCCACCGTGGTGATGTACATGAAGATCATCGGCAGCCCCGCGTACAGCCAGTTCTTCCCCACGGAGGCGAGCCAGACGGTCACCAGCAGGAGCGACAGCGCGGCCATGAGCTGGTTGGCGCCGCCGAAGAGCTGCCAGAGGTAAATCCAGGTCCCGGTCAGCACCAGCAGGATCGCCAGGACAACCGAGACGAACGAGGCCACATGCTGGTTGCGGAACGGCGGGATCGCCTCCCCCAGCCACTCGGTCAGCGTGACCCGCATGACCCTGAAGATGAGCTGAGTCACCACCAGCACGATCACGATGAACGCGGCGAAGGCGAGCGACACCGCGTACTGGAGGGGTACTCCCCAGACGCTGATGAACCCGCCCAGCCCGTTGGCGAACGCGCCCACGGGGGCGCCTTTGGCGCCCACCGAGACGGCCAGCAGGGCGAGGAGCCCCAGCAGGAACTCCGTGAACATCGAGCCGCCGCCCACGGGGAGCATGTCGGCTTCATTCTCGATCTGGCGGGCAGTGCCCACGGCGCCGAAGAGGGCGTGCCAGCCCGAGATGGCGCCGCAGGCGATGGTGACGAAGAGCATCGGCCAGAGCGGCATGATCCCCGCCGGGCCCAGCTGCGGGTTCCACCCCTTGAAGGCCGGGATCTGGAACTGGGCGACCTCAGGTTTGACGAAGGTCGCCAGCGCCGCGCCGCCCAGGCCCAGCACCATCGCCAGGGCCGTGATCCAGAAGCCCACATAGACCACCGGTTGGGCCATCCGCCAGATCGGCAGCACCGAGCCTGCGTAGCAGAAGACGCAGATCGCGATGGCCCAGAAGAGGAGGCTCGGCATGATCTTCGCCTCGGCCCCCTTGAAGCCGGCCAGCGTCGGATCGAAGTACGTGACGATGGGCGCGCCGCCCGTCATCCCGTTGAGGGCCGCGTTGAGCCCCTTGAAGGCCGCCTCTGTGTACGGGCCGGCCAGGATCGCCAGCAGCGTGATGCCGACGGTGAGGAGCGTCGCCCCCACGAGCCCGGTGCGCCAGCGGTAGAGCATCTGGCCCAGCAGCAGCCCCATGGCGACCAGCACGATGATCCCGAAGTGGGTCCGAGGCTGGGAATCCATCACGGCGGCCATGATGCCGACAAAGGCCCCGGCCACCAGCAGGAGGTAGAAGAAAATGAACACGAAGAGGACCGTTCGTGTTCGCGGCGAGATCAGCCGGTGAGCCACGGCCGAGAGGCTGTTCCCCTCGTTCCTCACCGACAGCACGATGGCGCTGTAGTCGCTCGCCCAGCCGATGAAGGAGACTCCCAGCACCAGCCAGATGATGGCGGGGAGCCATCCCCACAGCGTCGCCGCGACGATGGCGCCGACGATGGGCCCCGCGGCGGCGATGGACTTGAAGTGGTAGCCGAAGAGGATGTTGCGGTTGGTGGGCATGAAGTCCACCCCGTCCATGAAGAGCGTGGCGGGGGTCGCCCGCTTCGGGTCCGACTGGATCACCTGCCGGTCGATTCGTCGGGCATAGAGCGTGTACGCAAGGTACACGGTCAAGGCTCCGATGATCACGGCCACAAGGGTGTTCATTCTGCCTCCTCCTCCTTCTTCCGCATTTGGCAGCCTTTCAGCACCCTATCCTGTGAGCGACCGAACCGTTTTCCCTCCTTTCCAGGCGTGTTTGAGACTATGAGCCCACGGGGTGGGCCGTCAGCCGTTCGGAGATCAGGTCATCCACCCTGGAGAAGTCACTCCCGACGTACTTCTTGCCGTTGACCA
>Ga0209641_10002292_pt1 | contig 16579 bp, 12 predicted proteins | sample RifCSP16_1_FD_184022 | JGI IMG/M metagenome (GOLD analysis project Ga0209641, IMG submission 184022) | Soil microbial communities from Rifle, Colorado - Rifle CSP2_sed 16_1 (SPAdes) (version 2) | ecosystem: Environmental > Terrestrial > Deep subsurface > Rock core/Sediment | place: Rifle...
ATATCACATATTCATCATATCAAAAAACAACAACCCCACTGAACCAAAAATAACGGTAGGCAACCAGGCTGCCAGTATGGGGTGAAGCATTCCAGTGATCCCCAGGTTTGAGCAGACAAAAGTTAGCGAATAGAAAATACCGCAAACAAGGACACACAACCCCACACGTAAAAACAAATTTTTACTCAGTCGTTCAAATCCGACAACGAGAGGGATACCCAGCAAAAGCAACACAAAGTGAGTAAGGGTATACGAGATTCTGGAATGAAACAACAAACTATTTCTTGGATTATCAGGTTCGGTTTTACAGAGTTCCTTTAATTGCTCAAAATTTAACAAACTCGGGTCTAACTTTATTTTCCCCAGATCCATAGGAGTTATCGTAGATTCAAACTCCAGACTGTCGATTTGTTGTACAGGCGCAATCCATCTCCCACGTTCGTCATAAATGTGCTTCACCGCCTTTGTAAGTAACCATGTATCATTACCCAGCCATCTTCCTTCATCTGCATTCAGGGTAAATTTCTTTTTTTTATTTTCATACCGGGCAAGAATAAATACTGACTGCATACGTTGCGTTTTTTTGTCATATTTCCAAACACGAAGCAAAGAGTTGTTTTCCTTGTCATCCAAAAGGAGATTTTTTTGGATATTATCACTGAATGAGGTTTGCCGTAATGTTTCCAGCTTTTCAGCAAACCGTGGAATGAGCCACTCCTGATCTCCAAACGAGGCAAAGGACATAACTACCGTAACAATAAAGACAGGGAGCAAAATCCTGTACAACGAAATACCGGCAACCTGCATGGCAAGTATTTCCCGATTCCTGGATAGTCTTACCAGCACGATACCCATTGCTATCAAGGTAACGGCAGGGAAAAATTGGAAAATAATCACAGGGAAGAGATACGCATAATATCGCATCCCCGTGCCAAAGGCATCTCCCCCCATATCCACGAATTCCCCCAGCTTTTGAAGGAGATCGACAATAATGTATATCCCCGAAATAATGAGCAGGCACATGAAAAATGTGGGAATAAAAGCCTTCAGTATATAGTTGTCTAATCTTGAAAACATAATTCTTTATATAATTGCAAAACTGTCTTTTTCAACAGGGGATGAACCACATCGGGGTCGATCTCAACCAATGGTTCTAAAACAAATAACCGTGTATGCATCAATGGGTGAGGAATTTCAAGGTCATCTCTGTTTATGATTTTATCACCATACAGCAATATATCAATATCAATGGTTCGGGGACCCCATTTTACCGTACGAACCCTGCCCATAAGGGTTTCTATGCGCTGGAAGTGTTCGAGCAGCCGAAAGGGAGATATTGCAGTCTTAATACTAAGAACAGCATTCAAAAACATCGGTTGTGGAGGTCCACCTTCTGGCGCTGTCTCGTAAAATCTCGAAAGCTTTATAGGCTTTATTCCCTTGATAGTAATAATCCGATCATACGCAAAAAACAAATTTCTCTCCCGATTACCTATATTCGACCCTAGACCAACATAAACGTTTACCATGATAATTTCGTGATAGTTCAGATTATCGCAAAGAACGTTAAGATCGCATAACAACCCCCTTAGTCCCCCTTTTTTAAGGGGGATTATTGCGGTTGTCCCCCATAACAAAGGGGGATTTGGGGGGTTGTAACTCTGCGTTCTCTGCGCCTTTTGCGGTGAACTATTACTAATTTTTTAATCTTAGCGTAATTCTCTCATTAGTAATCATTCACATGTGAGGGTAACGGTATCTCCTTGAAATACAATATCAAGTTAGTCCTACGCAGTCCCCCTTAATAAAGGGGGATTCAGGGGGTTGTGTTTTTCCCTGAGTTATTTTACAACCCCCTTACCCCCTTTTCTAAGGAGGATTTTATACCACCCGCTAACCCGCATAAATAAAATGAAAATTCCTATACAATCAAGTTTAGATTTTTTGTTTTAATGATATATCAAGCATATGAAAGCTATAATCTTCATAATATTCCCCAGCCTTAAACAGCACAAAAATTCGTGGAACGTGCACAACTCCCGCATTCGGGGCACTCATCTATACGGCAATCGGGTGTAATTTCCTCATGTAAAGATTTCTGTCTTTCCTGCATAAGAAAAGGTTTTACAACACCGCAACTGATATGATCCCAGGGAAAGGCCTCATTATCATCTCTTTGACGGTATACATAAAATGTCCAATCAACTCCGGTCTTCTGGAATGCTTCCAGCCACTTTTGAAAGTGGAAATGTTCTTCCCACGCATCAAATTTGCATCCATCCTGCCATGCCTGATAAATAACCTTTCCCAGCCTTCGGTCTCCCCGCGCAAAAATGCCTTCCAGGATACTGCGCTCCGCATTGTGAAATTTTATGTGAATGCATTTTCTCCGAATCTTGTTAAACAACCTATTTCTAATCTCTTTTATCCGCTGCAGAGTTATCATCGGGTGCCACTGGAAAGGGGTATGCGCCTTGGGCACAAAGGGCGCAATACTGATATTAACCTGCCCGAAAGAGCCGTTTATACCCTTTTTCAGGTCAGAAACATTGTAGGCAAGCCGTGCAATGGCGTCGATATCGTCATCTGTTTCCGTAGGAAGTCCCACCATAAAATAAAGTTTTACCAAATTCCAACCCTGCCTAAATGCTTCTTCAATACCCTTGTACAGATCTTCGTCTGTAATATTTTTATTAATAATTTTTCTCAGGGCAGGAGTTGCCGCCTCCGGCGCCAAGGTAAGCCCAGACTTGCGAACCGTGTTAAGCATGGAAGGCAAAAGGACAAGCTGCTCATTCACCCGTAACGAGGGGAAGGAGATATTGACATGTCTTGGAATGAAGACCTGATTCATCTGTTCCATCAAGCGTTTTAAGAATGGATAATCGCTGATTGAAAGAGACGCAAGAGAAATCTCATTATGTCCCGTATTTGCGTAAGAAAGCTCTGCCAGCTTTAATATATTTTCTACCGTACGTGGCCGAGTTGGGCGTTTGCTCATACCGGCCTGACAAAACCTGCATCCCTGCGTACAGCCACGCATGACCTCGATGGCAATACGGTCATGAATGGTTTTTACATACGGCACAATTGGTCTGGTTGGATAATACGTCTTGTTTAAATCCTTTACAGAGGCTGCCCTTATAAGCGGTGGCAGTCCAGTCATTTTTGGGTGTATTTCATGGATTGTGTTATCCTGATGATAAGAGACCTCATATAACGATGGGGCATAGGCATTTCTCAGAGTTTGTGCTACAGCAATAATCCTCTCCTTGCGGGAAAGTTTTCTGCGTTTCATGTCCTTAAATAGTTCAACGAGTTGTGGCAAGCTCTCTTCCCCATCACCAACAAGAAAGATATCAATAAAATCAGCAACCGCCTCCGGGGAGATAGCACATGGCCCACCTGCAATGATGAGTGGATCCGTTTCACCGCGTTCAGAGGACGTGATAGGAATCTCTGAGAGATTCAACATATTTAAAACATTGGTATAAGACAATTCGTATTGGAGCGAAAAACCCACCAGGTCAAATTCTCTTAAAGGCGTGTATGTTTCCAGCGAAAAAAGCGGAATCTTGTGTTTCCTCATGAGGGATTCCATGTCATCCAAAGGAGCAAACACCCTCTCACAGACAGTGTCATTTCGATCGTTGAGCAGTCCGTAAAGAATCTGAATTCCCAGATGAGACATGCCTATACTATACGTATCGGGAAATGCCAGCGCGACTTTTACGTCAATTTCGGCATGATTCTTAACAACGGAGTTCCACTCACCCCCGATATACTGTCCCGGCATTTCCACCAGTGGCAATATGTTTTCTGCCACAAAATGTTTCAAATCATTCATAGTGGTTTTATCATAATAAGAAATCGAATATTAAGCAATCACCTTCTACCGTATTGTTTCGTAATGGTGCTCAGAGGCAAGATCGATCTTTGAACGCATCTTGATATTAAACATGATGGAGAGGGCAATAAACGACGCGAGCATCGAGGAACCCCCGTAACTGATAAACGGCAGCGTAATCCCCACGATGGGCGCTACTCCTAAGGTCATACCAACATTAACTACTATCTGGGTTGCAAACATAGTGACAAGCCCGATTACCACAAGTCGTCCGTAAGGTTCACGTGTGCTTCGCGCAATACCAATACCACACGTGAGGAATACTATATAAAGAAACAGAACAAAACAAGCCCGTAAAAAACCCCACTCTTCAGAAATAACGGCGAAGATAAAATCTGTATGGCGTTCTGGCAGAAATTTCATCTGATTCTGTGTGCCGTTTCCCCATCCGGTCCCGAACATGCCTCCCGAACCAACCGCAATAAGTGACTGAAGCCTGTGGTAACCTGCCCCCCAATCCGTAGCCTTCTCCGGCCAGAGGAACCCAATAATCCTCATCTTTTGGTAGGATTTCAACATAAACATCCAGACTAAAGGTGATATAGCCAGACCTGCACCAATGAGTATCAACAGATGACGGAGTCTGATACCAGCAGTATATAAAATTGAAAGTAAGATAGGAACCAGAACCAGCGCAGTACCAAGGTCTGGCTGCTTCACAATAAGCGCCATGGGTATGAATGTTAAAAGGAGAGAAACCCCGATGTCAAATAATCCTATCCCATACTTCTTGTATCTGAGAAACCTTGCGAGGGTAAGCACTAAAGTAATTTTCATAAATTCTGAAGGCTGAACCGAAAAAAAACCAATGGAGAACCACCGCTGTGAGCCTTTCACAGCGCCTCCCATACCCAAAACAAGAATTAAAAGAAAGAGCATGCATGCATAGATGATATAGGCATAATGAGCAAAGGAAAGGTAATCAAAATAGAGGAGGATAAAAAAAAGGGTGAGTCCCATCGCAATCCAGACAAGCTGTTTAAATAGAAATTTTTCAGACGATGCACTCCAGATAAAAAGCACGCCTATTGTCAAAATGATGCAAATTATCGGAAACAGCAACCAATCAAAATTTTTTGGACTTACACTGCGTATCATAGTATTGGTACCTTAAAAACCTGTAATTCAACATTTATGTTCTTTCCTCTGCGATCTTTGTGCCTTTGTGGTTCATAAAAACTTTCCAAAAAAAGAAGTTTTTGCACGGTAATACTCTAAAGAATCAGAAACATGCCGCTATGACGCCTCATTTAGCTCCGGGAATAAATGCGACATGAGTTCTTTGGCAATAGGCACTGCGATCTCAGCCCCATGACCTGGCGTATGCTCTACAAGTATGACAAAGCAGTACTGCGGGCTGTCATACGGGGCGTAACCGACAAACCAGGCATGGTTGTCTTTCTGACGCCCGGTCTCAGCGGTGCCTGTTTTACCGGCAACCTTGTAAATGTCTAATCCCATCTTCTTGGCCGTACCTCGAATTACCACATCCTCAAGCGACATGCGCAAAATATCCAGCACAGCAGACTGTATGGGAAGTTTCTGTTTCTTTTCCGGTTTAAATAGACGAACGACTTCTCCTTGTCCATTGGTGAGTTTTAATAGTAAATGGGGCTGAACCAAAGTACCGCCATTTGCCACTGCCGCATATATCCGAGCCAACTGAAGCGGCGTGGTGAGCAATGCACCCTGTCCGATAGCGACGTTCATGACGGTTGCTGTGTTCATCATTTTGGGCATATTTCCGCTTTTTTCGTACGGAAGATCAATACCCGTCTTCTCACCAATGCCAAAATTCTTTGCCCATGTGTATAATGGGTCTCCACCTAAAATCTTTGCCGTTTCAAGGAAAAAGACATTGCACGAATAGGGTATGGCATCCTGTATGGCAACCAGTCCGTGTCCGTATTCCGACCAGCATCTAAAAATGATATTTTTGTAATTAGTATAGCCGTGACACTCATAAGTAGTCAGGGTATTTATACAATTTGTGCTCAGGGCGGCAGTTGCCGTGATAACTTTAAAAATAGACCCCGGAGGCAATGCGCCTTGTATAGCCCTATTGAGGAATGGCTTGGAAGGATGTTTGATAAGCTTTTCAAAATCTTTATTCACATCGTTAGGATTAAAGCTCGGGTAACTGGCCATAGCGAGTATCTCGCCCGTCCACGGCTCCATAACGATAATTGTCCCAGGGTTCTTACCGAGTGATTTTTCTGCATAAGCCTGAATTTGACTATCAATGGTCAAATAAAGGTCGTTTCCGGAAACAGGGGGTCTTTCCAATATCACTTTTTCAACCTGCGTATTTTTGCAGGTGATTTCCTCAAACCTTTTACCGCGCTCACCATGTAATTCGTCTTCATATTGCAGTTCAACCCCTGACCTGCCTATATAGTCGTTTTCGGCATAACCATCGTAAAGCAATGGCGTAATGTCCGTACCTTTAATATTGGAACTCAAAGTAAAATTATTCCACTTGTCACTATATGCCTTCCATTCTTCCTCATTCAGCTTGCTCATATACCCCAGGATGTGCGGCGCAAGTTCTTGATGAGGATAAATCCTTTTTGGTCTGGGAGTGACGCGTATGCCGGGATAACTGTTCTGATTAATCTCTATTTGAATAACCTTTTCCCATGCAACATCAGAAGCTATAGGATAATAGTCAGCCTCCTCCTTGATACGAGTTGCCAGTCCTGATTTTTGCTCCACGTTTTGCTTGAGTCTTTCCAGTTTTTCAACGACTTGTTTTGCATGACTCAGCAACTTATTCTGCGGGATTCCTAACAATTGGGACAATTTTTCTACCCATACGTCTTGATTTTCGTGACATTCACCACATGTTTGTTTTGCATTTTTGTGCGCCTTCATTCCGGCAATGCGGGAGACTGTATTATTGCGAACGTAACAATACAGGAGATTTTTGTATTGGACCGTAATGTCAAAGGTGTGTTGATCCACTGCTAGTATCTTTCCGTTTCTGTCGAAGATAGTCCCTCGTGTAGCCTCCATCGGATACGTAGCAATACGGCGATTTTGGGAAATGCCTTTATATTTATTGCTTTCAATGATCTGGAGTTGAAAGAGCCGGACTACGATACCGATAAAAAATACAATGAAAATAATGAGTGTGATTTTGAAACGGTAAGGATACATGGCTCATCAATCCCTTATTGGGAAAAAAATTGCTGTGTTGGCTGTAATTTACTGAATATCCAAAACAACGCGGGTACAATTATGGCCGTATATAACGAGCAAGTAAAAATTGTCCAGAGGGTTGCAGAAAGACTGAGCGAATGAAACGAAAGTGTAGCATGCGCCGCATACAGTATGTTGTATATACATGAGAAGATGAATGTGACCAGAACTTGAGTAACTAAATGTCCCCGAAACAATATTCCCCTGATTGACCAGACGAAAAAGCCCATGGCGATAAAGAAAACGGAGTTTATTCCAAAACTCCCTTCCGAAAACAAATCTTTTGACATACCCACAAACCAGTTCGCGATGGTGTTCCGTTTGATATCTGCGAGGAAGGAATAAAATATCACCAACGGAAAATACAAATCAGGCGCCGCGGACCCGATGTTAATCCAGTTCATCAGGGTCGACTGAAAGAGGGAAATACCGAGAAGTATGCAAAAAAAAGTAAACCACCGCATAATTTAATTTATTATAACGAGCACCTGCTCCATTTTTGAAATATTTACCTTGGGTAATACCTTTACTGATTGAAAGAGGTCGCCTCCCTTTATTTCAGTTTCCATAACTGTAGCGATGGGTAGAGATGGTGGATAAAACCCACCAATATCAGAGGAGATAATATCGTCACCTTTTTTCAGTTTTGCCCATCGCGGCACATATTTTAATTGACAAAACCCCGTAGCATTCCCTTCGATGATTACCTGTTCACGCGTTTGAAGAACCCTTCCCGGTATGCGTGAAGCTGGATCTGTAATGAGTTGAACGACACTACTTCCTCCGCTTACCAAAACGACCTTTCCCACAAGCGCATTATTTGATACCACTATGTCGTTAGCTTTTACGCCATGTTTAGAACCTGCATTGACCGTAATGCTTTTCCTGAAAGTCAATGAATCGTATCCGATAATGTCCGCCGGTATCGGTTTTGTTTTACTCTTATTTTCAGCCTGGAATTTCGAAAGGGTGTACAGTTTACTCTGCAACTTGTATATTGTATCCTGCTGCTCTATTATCTTATTTTTGAACTCGGAAACTTGTTCTTCCAGTTGTTTTTTTACGTGAGCATTACGCCAGCCAGAAAACACCTTATCCAAAAAGTTACTGGCTGAATTACTGCAGAAACAGGTTGCCCATTGTAACGGTCTCATAGGAACAACGCAGGTCATCTTAATACGGTTGGAAAGCTTGGGCGGTAAAAACAAAAAACTAAGGGATATTGCTAAAAGGATGATTATCGCTGCAATGGGATTTTTTATGAGATCACTAAAACTAGGAGTGGCTGTCCTCATCCTGTAAAACAGTTTTATATAAATCAAGATTTTCGAGGAGATAGCCCGTTCCTCGCGCAACGGCTGTTAAAGGGTCATCGCCCACCTGTACCGGCAGGCCCGTTTCTTGCGCTAGGAGCTTGTCCAACCCTCGAATCAAAGCGCCTCCACCTACCAGCACCAACCCATTTGTTAATAAGTCTGACGCCAATTCGGGCGACGTCTTTTCGAGGGTAGATTTCACGGCGCCTATAATTTTATCGAACGGCTCTTTAAGCGTCGCTCGAATTTCTTCTGAGGTTATAGTGGTTGCCCTTGGCAAGCCTGCAATAGCATCACGCCCTCTTATTTCCATCGTCAATTCTTCTTCTAAGGGATAAGCAGAACCAATCTCAATCTTAATTTGTTCCGCCGTTCGATGTCCGATATCCAAATTGTAAGTCTTCCGTATGTATTGGACAATGGTTTCATCAAATTCATCTCCCGCAATCCTGATGCTTTCGTGCGTAAATATATCGCCTAGCGAAATGACCGCCACTTCTGTAGTTCCACCTCCGATATCAACTACCATACTGGCTACCGGCTCACCTACGGGGAGGCCTACACCAATCGCTGCTGCCTTTGGTTCAGAAATAAGATACACCTCTCTGGCGCCTGCGCGCTCAGCGGAATTGACTACCGCCCGTCTCTCCACGGCTGTAATGCCAGACGGAATTGCAATCAATATTCTGGGCCGAACCCCCCACTTACGTTTATGAACCTTCGTGATGAAATATCTAAGCATGGCTTCGGTAATATCAAAGTCTGCGATAACGCCATTTTTGAGTGGACGTATGACAGAAATACTGCTCGGCGCCTTTTCCAGCATGGCCTTGGCAACGGTTCCTACTGCATTTCCATTTAAAAGAACTTTATTCGTTCCAGGTCTTACTGCTACAACTGACGGTTCTGACAGTACAATTCCATGACCAGGTATGCAAACAATCGTGTTTGCCGTGCCAAGGTCAATTCCCATGTCAGTCGAAAGGAAACCCAATATAAAATCTAATGGATGCATTATCTTTCTTACTCCAGCAATAGCCTTTATCCTTCGTAAACAAAGGTGATTAAGTGGATTTTATGTCCTGCTTTTTTCTCGGGAGAAGTTTCTCGTGTGCCGTTCGGTTTTCACCACAAGTATTGTTGATTTTTATAGTTAGTGAATAATAAAATTAATTATATGTTTAATACTTATAAAATGTCAAGAGGAAAGTCCATTCCTGATTCCATACATTAGCCACGAACACACTAAGGGATTGACAATAAATAACATTAACAACTTCATGTTGCTGTGACATCAGGGCTAAGTCCCCGGTAGGACGTGTACCCACTAACCCCAGCCTTAAGTCTGGGGTTAACAACTCGCCTGCCCACTACACGCCTTATAACCCCAGCCTTAAGGCTGGGGTTAGTGACGGTCTTATCCCCGTTTTCACGAGGACAAGTCTGAATTGGGCTCTTGTCCTCGTGAAAACGGGGATTAGCCCTGACAGTGCCTGGTCTTCAAAGTGTAGGACAACAAACCTGTTCAGATTATTTATTGTCAATCCATAAGGAACAACGTAAAAATTTTTTTAGATATAATTTTTCAATCATCTTTGTGTCTTGGTGTGCTGGTGGCAAATAATCCAGGATTTAAAGGTAGCCATAAAAAGCATGATTCCTAATGCTGCTACACAAAGGATTGAAAACCAGTCGCCACACATAGTATAGAAAGGATTATATTTTTCGACTAATTTTATGCGATCGATAAGTGTACCGCTTATCTCCCGATATTTCCCTTTGGAGTCTGACAATTTAGCATAGATAGCGCCATCAGGGCCTACAAATGACGATATACCAGTATTGGCAGCGCGTGCCATACAGAAGCGGTTTTCAACCGCCCGAAATACCATAATGGCGAGATGCTGATCAAGCTCTGCACTGTTTCTAAACCAGCCGTCATTCGTTATATTGAGCATGAAATCTGCCCCGTCTTTCTTAAATTTTCTGATCAGAGATGGCACTGTATCTTCGTAACAGATAGACGAACCAAAGACAAAACTCCCAGGGTGTGTGGTATCTAAACGAAACAATGTCCGGCGGTGACCCTGAGTTAATCCAATTTCGTATGGAACAAGACTAGCCAGGAATGGGAAATGTTTTTTAAGGGGTGTAAATTCCCCAAATGGCACGAGGTGCATCTTGTCATAACGATCTACGAACTTTCCCTCCTTGTTATAGTAATAGGCGCTATTGAAATAAATCTGCTCCTCACCGACCAAAGTCAACGCAATACCACCTAAAAGCAAGTTTGTGTTTAGGGTTTGCGCCAGTTGGATGGGTGTAAGTTGCGACAAAATGTCAATCTTTCTGCCAGTAAGTTCGGGATCGATATTGAGTAACCCTGGTATCATGGTCTCGGGCCACACGAGCAGATCTATATGCCTTCCTTTGACACTCAAGGATAGGTCAGTATATTTTTTGAGAATACCGATTTCGTCTTCTTCGTTGGACTCAAACTTCACATCCTGGGGTATATTCCCCTGTACCATGCACAGCGTGGGACCTTCTTGTGGTTTATAGTGGTTGAGCCAACAAAAACCATACGACAAGATGATTGCTAAGAGTACGAAAGGCAGAATACAGGTCAGACCATAAAAGATAAATCTTTGGCCTGGAAACAAGCATTTATAGTATTGCCGTAAATTACGTTTTGTAAAAGCATAAATTATCAAATCCGCAATACCCGCATTTACCATAATGATAATAAAAGAAACACCGTAAACACCGGTAATATCACAAATTTGTATTACAGGCAAATACGTATACTGGGTATGTCCAATAAAAAACCATGGAAATCCTGAGAGAAAAAAAGACCGTATAAATTCCAGTGCAATCCATATACAGGGTACAACGACAACTAGCGGCAATCTCAGTCTAAAAATAATAAATCGGGAACAAAACATAAAACCGAGAAAATAGGCAGAACAATACAAACTCAGTAAAATCCAGGCAATATAAGTAACATGACGCAGCCACGAAAGCTGAATAAATATAAATACTGCCCCAATAAACAGAGCGCTAAGATAAGTATGTCTCTCTTCGGACACAAAAAGGATAAACCACGGAATAAAGGCAATCCATGCCAGATAACCTTGGTCTGCAGGTGGAAAGGAAAGACACAAAAGGAGGATAGTCAGAAAAGAAAGAATGAAGATTTTTATAAAATTTGTCTTGCTCAAGGTTTTAAGAAAATTAATAAGAATTATCTCTTTGAAGAATTTAAAGATTATAATATCATCTTGTACGCTAAAAATAAACCTTAGAATTTCAGGATAGTATAATAATATGCTTTTGGGAGTACATTGTTCAATTCGAGGCGGCCTTCATAATGCCTTCAGCGAATCTGCATCGTTAGGTATTGATACGTTTCAGATCTTTACCAAAAATCAGCGGCAATGGAAAGAGAAAATTATTGACACAGAAGAAAAATCAAAGTTCCTGAATACTTATAAAACTTCCTGTGTCAAAATGATTTTTTCTCATGCCTCTTATCTTATTAACCTAGCAAGCAATGACGATACTCTATGGGAACGTTCAACAAAGGCTTTAATTAGTGAGGTTCAAAGATGTCACGACCTCGGACTCGAATTTACCATTCTGCACCCCGGTTCCGCAAAAGAGCACGACGAGCAGAAAGGTATTAAAAAGATCATTAAGGCGCTGAAAACCACACTCCATGCAACCAAAAACTCAACCGTAAAAATCTTACTGGAAAATACTGCTGGCCAAGGCTCATGTATTGGTTACCGCTTTGAACACTTAAAACAAATTATCGATGGGGTAAATTCCTCAAGGGTTGGTGTTTGTTTCGATACCTGTCATGCCTTTGCAGCCGGATATGACATACGATCAAAAATCGGGTTTGAAGCAACTATGGAAGAGCTTGATAAAATTGTTGGACTCCAAAACCTCCACGCCATTCATTTGAATGATTCGAAGAGAGAATTAGGCAGCAATCTAGACCGACACGAACATATTGGAAAAGGCACACTGGGCTTAGAACCTTTCAGGCAAATCATGAATAGATTCACACATATACCTAAGGTAATCGAGACACCCAAGAAAGATACTATGGATACGGTTAATCTGGAAGTTCTCAGAGGATTAATAAACATCGCCTTTGGTCAGGTCATCATTATGCCACTCAGGTCTTAGATTGATAATTTCATTATCAAAGTGCAAAAGGATCGAAATACCTCGATATAAAGTTCCTAGCCTCAAACTACTACGGTGTTTTCCTTCCTATCCGTAGTGTACCAGTTCGTAATCCATACTCCCCAGCCCAATCTCCTGGGCATAGGAAATCTGAACAGTATAATCAATGCTCGGCCAGGCATCTTTAAAGAAATCCTTTCCGATACGTTCTTTAATAATATCCGTCGTTGCCTTTTCAATAGCAACCGGGTCTCCGGAGGCGATGATACCAATATCTGAAATATCAGGCTCAAAGGGCTTGTCCATACAATCACAGTGCTTTGTAATATGTGTTAAGAAATTGAAGTAGACGACCTTCCCTGACTTCCCCTTTGTAATAGCCAGACAATACTCCGCTACCTTTTTTTGAAGGTTGATAGCGCTCTCATCCCAGGCGATTTTTACGGCATCAAACTGGCAGACGGCGAGACATTCCCCGCAGCCAATACATATCTTGGGATCAATGATGGCAAATTGCTCACCCATCTTAATAGCTCCCACCGGACACCACCTGCCACATACACCACAGGTATTACACCGTTTCTTAAGGATTTGAGGGATTACGCCAGAATGTTGCGCTAGTTTCCCACCGCGCGCAGAAAGTCCCATCCCAACATTCTTCAGGGTGGCGCCCATTCCTGTCGCCAGATGCCCTGTCACGTGTGCAATTGAAACGATGGCATTCGCAGCCCTGGCAGCGCCAGCCACAAAGGCGTATTTGCATAATTTCTGGTTAATTTCCACCTGCACAACGTGCTCGCCAAAAAGCCCATCTCCAATAATAATGGGGGCGCCGACATTTTCATAACCAAAACCGTGATCGTGGGCGTGTGAGATGTGATCTACGGCATTGGTACGGCGACCTTCATACAACGTGTTTGTCTCTATTAAAAAAGGTTTTCCGTTACACTCCTTTACTTTATCTACAACGGCCTTTATGATGGGCGGCTTGAGGTGACCGGTATTCCCCTTTTCGCCAAAGCTCGTTTTCACCGCTACCATGTCTTTTTTATTTATCGCATCCTTGAAACCGGCAAAATCAAATAAAAGACTTGTCTTCTGCGCATGCGAAGAAACGCCTTCACCATTTTCTACCTTTATAAAATAGACCTTACTCTTCATCTTTTTCTCCATAAAAATGATAAATTTTTCCTGGAATGAAGTGTGAAACCACAGAATTATATCATTGATTTGCATTGATGTTAAGCACAAATCTCGTGAGTTTATGAGTAAATATTCAATTTGACAAACGATGGCCGTCACCTTATATTTAACTAAAATGCCAATTACAAAATCTCCAACTAAGACAACCTCCCAATCCTTATTGCATCAATCAGTCCAATTTCTGAAAGGTGTGGGACCAAAACGAAGTGAAATCTTTGGACGCATAGGGATACACACGATCCATGACATGCTCCATTATTTCCCAAGAGATTATAAAGACCGCACCCGAATACAAAAGATTTCAGAAGCCAAAATAGGCGCAGAGATTACCATCAAGGGCAAGATACTTGCCATCCAGAACAGAATGGCAAGAAACAGGAAATATATTCTCGAAGCCTTCGTCACTGACGAAACAGGCTCCATTGCGGCAACCTGGTTCAACCAGCCTTTCCTTATGAACAAATTTCACGTTGGAGACAATCTGTTTTTACATGGCAAGGTTGGCGCGTACAAATACCTGCAATTATTAAGCCCGGAATATGAAGTAATTCAGGATGCCGAAACTAACATAAAGGAAGGCGGCATCATTCCTGTTTATTCGCTTACCGAGCATATCAGCCAGACTCAATTTAGAAAAATTATGAAAGAGTCCGTTCATCATTTTACAGACCGTATTGAAGAACTATTACCCCAGGAAATTCTGGTAAAAAATCAATTGTTACCTCTTGATAAGGCTATACGAGAAATCCATTTCCCCGAAACGTTTGATGCGCTGAAAAGGGCAAAGACACGGCTCGTTTACGACGAGCTGCTTACCCTTGAAATGGCGATGGCGCTGAGAAGGAGCGGTATTAAAGAAGAAACTGGCATTGCGTTCAAGGCGGGACCGAACGTAGATGCGCACATCCGCAATCTTATACCGTTCGCCCTGACCAACGCCCAGGAACGGGTAATTCGTGAAATTACTACTGACATGCGGAGCAACAAACCCATGAACCGATTGCTCCAGGGAGACGTCGGTTCCGGCAAGACAGTCGTTGCGATTTACGCCATCCTTGCCGCTATTGCCAATGGCTATCAGGCGGCGTTCATGGCGCCTACGGAAATATTGTCCGAGCAACACTTCCAGACTATTCAGAAATATTTACAACACTCACACGTTCGAATGCAATTATTGACAGGAAGTACAAATTCCAAATTCAAAAAAGACGTTCTTGAAAAAATCAGAACAGGGCAGATAGACCTGGTCATTGGAACGCACGCCCTCATCGAAGATACCGTCCAATTCAAGAAATTAGGCCTTGTGGTAATTGACGAACAGCATAAATTCGGCGTGATCCAGCGCCTGAAATTAAAAGAAAAGGGTTTTCAGCCCGATGTGCTCATCATGACGGCAACCCCCATCCCCCGTACGCTTTCCATTACCTTATTCGGTGATCTTGACATTTCAATCCTGGACGAAATGCCTCCCGGACGTACACCCATCAAGACCTTCTGGATATCCAAAGACAAAGAAACAGATTCCTATAACTTCATACACGGCGAAATCAATAAGGGCAGACAGGTTTTTATTGTCTATCCCCTTGTCGAGGAATCTGCGGTACTTGATCTGAAAGCAGCCGTCACAGAAGCAAAAAGATTGCAACATGATGTATTCCCTGCCTGTAAGGTAGGCTTACTTCATGGGCAAATGAAGTCTGGTGATAAAGATAAGATCATGACGGATTTCAAAGAGAAGCGTTACGACATTTTGGTTTCTACCGTAATAATTGAGGTGGGAATCGACGTACCCAACGCCACCGTTATGGTTGTAGAACATGCAGAACGGTTTGGACTTGCCCAGCTCCACCAACTGCGCGGACGTATTGGCAGGGGAAGCGAGCTGTCATATTGCCTGCTTTTCGGGAATCCCAAAACCAATGAGGCACGCGAAAGGCTGAAAATTATGACTAAAACCTGCGATGGATTCAAGATTGCAGAAATAGATTTTAAACTGAGAGGACCTGGTGAATTCTTCGGTACACGCCAGCATGGACTGCCCGAATTGAAGATTAGCGACCTTATTAAGGATTTCCCCATACTCAAACAAGCCCGCAGCGACGCCTTTGAAATCGTATCCAAAGACCCTCATCTTACACAGGAAACACACCAAAAAATCAGGCAAAAGGTACTGGAAACTTTTAAAGACAAATTAGAACTTATTAGTATTGGATAGCCCGTAGTAGAAGCAAATGAGGAAGCCTCGTTATTTTTAATGAGCGCCTCGCAATCGAAATGAAATTATGGTCGTTTTGACTTGTGATGTTCAGGATTGGATTTCGGGGATTACGTGAAAACTGGCTAACGCTGCAAAAGAATTTATTGAAGAGTTCAAATAAGGTATCACAATTTGGGGTAGGAAGTGTGGGCAGATATTTCACCTTGACAAATTTATTTCAATTCTTTCAATGAGTTTGGTAGGTTGGGTTGAGGCACGAAACCCAACAGATTATTGAATGCCATGAACGGTTGGTGTTGGGTTTCACTTACGTTCAACCCAACCTACTCGACTATTTTTCTCCCATTTTCCTCCATTTTTCTCGTTTGTCAATAAATTAGGTTTGCCCCCTGACTTTCTTGTTCTTGCGGATTGGGATAATTCTGTTCCAGTTGCAACCGTTGCGGTAGACTATTGCCGGTTCTACTACGGACACCCCCACTTCGCAACATGATTTGCGCTCACGCCTCCGGCTGTGGTGAAGTATCCGCCGGCATA
>Ga0209641_10002294_pt1 | contig 16569 bp, 13 predicted proteins | sample RifCSP16_1_FD_184022 | JGI IMG/M metagenome (GOLD analysis project Ga0209641, IMG submission 184022) | Soil microbial communities from Rifle, Colorado - Rifle CSP2_sed 16_1 (SPAdes) (version 2) | ecosystem: Environmental > Terrestrial > Deep subsurface > Rock core/Sediment | place: Rifle...
ATCTGAGGTTATGCATTACTTCCCGCTGATGATGTGCCAGGTGTGCTCAGCCAATACGCTAAAAACTCCATTGATGATGTCAGCTCTGTTTTGCTTACCAAAGACAAGCGGATATTTCACAATGACCAATGCCAAAAGATCAATCAGATCTCTCGTGGCCAAAGTATCTCTAAAGAATTCAGCAAGATATTTTTTGAAAACAATATCTACACCGGGTGCATCAAGACTTTCCGGTGTCGGTTTGGGAAGTTCTATGTAAATATGTGTTGTGAGGTCATTTAATGTGTCCGGAGTCAGTGCTTGAAGACATTTGCCCATGAGGAGATTACATTGCATGCGAAGATCTCGTGACAATTTTCGAAGCTCGAGTGCTGATTGTACCTCTTCTCGCATGAGTCGTCGTTCTTCAGAATTGAAGTAATTTTCAAAGTCATGCATGAGGATGTCTTTTGTCCCGGGAAGAAGTGTTCCGGATTCGATACATGATTTGATTTGCTCGCGTGTATGTTGAATGTTTTCTGCCGGATTTGTTTTCAGGTTTTGGCTCATATCTCCCAGAAGATATTCACACAAAACATTCACCGCTTCGTCTAAGAATTGTTGTTGTGTCTCCGGCACGAGAAGCGAATGGATCGCCTGAACCGCTATTTGCGTGAAACCTCGTGGACGCTGGGAGAATACTTTCCTGAGAGCTGTTTCCGCCTGCTCACTACCCGCCGAACCGGGCGCGGGGGAGGTGGTTTTGTCCTTGGGGGCGGGAAGGGTGATAATGTCTTTTGAATTTCCCATACTGTCGTAAAAGGAGTGATTATAACGATGTTTTGTCATACTGCAAAGGTCTATCGCGTGTCTATTTGCGCACCGAATAGGTTGTTGACTATTAATGTTTCTATTGTTTTGTAGTATACTTTAATGAAGTAACAAAAACAAACAAGAAACAATGACGTTTGCCTCTCTCACAACGCGTTGGTGCGGGCAATGCTTGCCTTTTTTGAAAGTACTCTTTGTGGCAGGGGTTTTTGTGATGGTATCGTTGCATACAATCCCGAAAACCCAAGCACAAGCCCAAGTCTCTTGCAGTTCTGAGATTGTAGATACACTGACAGGGACACCCCCGCGAGGAGCAGATCAAAATTTGCATGATGAAGATGATAAGGTGGAAAGCAGTTTCCAAGATGGTTTTGACGAGCAAACACCTTCACCAACGGTAGATTTCAATGACAATAAATTTTCTCATACTGCTCGACTTGGCGGTGGTCTTTTCGGTGCCGGTTTCGAACCGAGTGGAGTGAATATTCTCGTTGATGACCCCGATGCCGCTTTGGATTCGGGCAGTGATGGTAGTGGATATGTAGATCTGCTTGAATTTGATTTGACTGGCAACAGCTATGCCGGAGTATTTGATGTACAAGTGACCTGTGATACGAACAATGGCTATGATCTCCATATCGCAGATACCTTCAATATGGATCCTACGTCTAAAAAAGTTGGTTACGATACTCATGATATTGCTATCTTTGGACAGGTCCCCAAGACAAATCTCAATAAGAGAGAGGGACTTTTTCGTATAGCTCCTGGAAGTCTTCGTGACATTACTGATTTCGATCTTATCAGTGGATTTGAAACACAAACTATCAAGCATGAATACATCATGGATTTACCCAATGAAGAAGATTGTGGGACGATGACTGTGGATGATTATGATGGAGACTGCGCGCCTGCAAGCTTGGATCCATTTGCTACTTTTGCAACAGAACGACTAAGAACATGGCCATATGCCGCCAGCACCCCTCCCAATGATGATGATTTTGGGATTATAGGTTTTACCCTGCTCTGTGATGAAAATGGTGACACCGGAGCTGCAACTGCGGGCACAGGGAAAATCAACCCATTTACGCGAGGACTCCTGAACCCCGGGACGGGAGAGAATCATCGTTTTAGGGAAGATGGTCCCAATGATGATGACTGTGATGATCCGCCCACGAGTCCGGAAGAGTATTATGCCGCTATGCCTAGTTTGATAAATGTTGGTGATTATGATGGCATTGCCGGTACTGATCCCAGCACGTACAGCGCGATCTTGAGTGCCGATAACTGGGTCGGATATTCCGGTGTGATCACGGGCAATCCGCCGTTTACTGTGGACAATTATTTTGAACTACGTGCGCAGGTGCCGAATAATCAAATTGCCGGGACATATGCAGGTACCATGATACTTTCTTGTTTGCCCAACATGACGGCCAACAATGAGGCTGATTTTGATGGGGATGGAATTGGCGATGAAACTGTTGTTCCCGAAATTAATTTTCAAACTGCAAGTGATAGTAATTCGGAAGACATAACTCCGCTCTATGTTCCTGTTACTCTATCTGTGGCACAAGGTGTCTCGATAAGTGTCGACTTTGCATTTACCGGTGGTACTGCCGATGGTGGGACTGATTATACAACTGCTTACCTGGGCGGTGGTACTGTCACTTTTTCACCTTTTACCACCACTGTTTATATTCCTACGGATTCTATCACTATTGTAGATGATCTTGATCCTGAAACTGATGAAACGATTGAGATTACTCTATCAAATCCTACCTCGCCCGCAGTACTTGGTGGTGTCACTGTGTATACATACACCATAGTAGATAATGACAGTGGTGGAGGAGGAGATTGTCTCGGGCCCGGATTTAACTGGACGAGCGGTTTTAACTTCAGTTGTGATTTTACAATTCCGTCTGCCGGTGGAACTCATAGCATCACCTTTACTACGGATTTCTTCTGTACCGAGGATGGTACATCTATTACCCTTGTAGGAGCTGATACAAACACACTGTATACTGATTCTTGTGGTGGAGGAGGTACACTGAGTGATAGTACGACATATAATGTTGGCCCATTTACGGACACTGCAGCAAGTCCTCCTGATGCAACACTCATCTTTACCGATGGGTTTGGTGACGGTGGATTTACTGGAGTGACGTGGACGTATACACCGTAGGGATGGTGATGGAGGATTTATTAATATCTTGTGGACATACGCGCTCTAATGATGGAGATGGATACAGTGGATAGGATAAGGAGAAGGAAATAGGGCTTCTGTTTTGTTTGTTTTTGTCAAAAGATTTATTTCATTTTTCAAGTGATATGATTCAATATCACAATACCAACAGTCATCCTGAGCGATCCCGCACAGGCGGGAGAGTCGAAGGATCTTTCTATGCACCAAAGATATATGAGAATGCTTTAGTTAGATGCCTTGTAGTAACGATTCGGAAAGATCCTGCCAGTGAGGATTCATAGCGTGGATAAGTCCTAACTTCTTCGATCTATTCCATCCTTTTAATTGTTTTTCACGATCTATAGCATCTTCAATACTTTCGAAGAACTCATAATAAATCAGTTTATGGCAATGATACTTTTGCGTAAATCCTGGCACGAGAGCATTTTTGTGCTCATAAACCCTCTGAAGAAGATTACTGGTTACGCCTATATAGAGGATACGACTTTTACTTGTCATAATGTACACAAAACCTTCGCGCATCATGAATTGTTAATCAAATGGAGATTGTAGAGAAACAATTATGAAATTTTTCTATACGGTAATTCACCGTTCAACCAAAGATCCTTCGACTCCGTTTCACTTCGCTCAGGATGACTGCTGTTTATTATATAAATACCTATCTCTAATAGTAGACAAATACATATACTATGTTATAATAATACTGTTCACAAAAATAAATACACATGAAAATCGGCTTCCCGCAAAGGTTGCCCCCACCTACAAATCGAAGTTATCAAAGCTTCAAAGCACAAATGAATCGCTTAATGAGGATTCTTTTGATTGCCATGATGCTTGTTCTTTCTCTGCCCTACTCTCTGATGAGTCAGGTCAATGCACAGGTCACGACCAGCCAAGATCGTACTGTGGTGACTCTTGATGTGACTGCAAGCTGTAGTACTTCTATCATTGATACGCTCAGTACCAATGATGGTCCACGTGGTGATGACCAGCCCCTCCATGATGATGATGATACGTTGGCAAGTGCGTTCCAAGATGGTTTTGACGAGCAAACACCCACACCCACAGTAGATTTTAGTGATAATGAATTTTCCACCACTGCACGAACGACCGGTGGTCTTTCCGGTTCCGGTTTCGAGCCTAGTGGAGTAAATATTCTTGTTGATGATCCGAATGCGCCCACAGGAGATGGTGATAATGGCTCTGGTTACGTAGATCTGGAACTTTTTGATACGACCGGCAATTCGTATGCCGCCGTATTTAATGATCAAATCACTTGTGACACAGTGAATGGTTATGATTTGCATATTGGTGATACATTCAATATGGATCCTACGTCTAACAAGGTAAATTATGATGTTCGTGATATTGCTATTGATGATCAAACATACAAGCCGAACTTAAACAAACGTGAAGGTTTATTTCGCATAGCACCCAACAGTGATCGTGATATTATTGAACTTGATCTTCCTTTTGGTTTTGAAACGAATTACATCAAGCATGAATATGTTATGGACTTACCTGCAGTGAAGGGTTGTCCCGTAGTAGGAGTAAGTATACCCAACGACGATTATGCAGGTGATTGCGTGCATGCAAGCTTAGATCCATTTACTGCTCTGGCCACAGAGCGGCTGAGGACATGGCCATATGCCGTGAGTACTCCTCCCGATGATAATGATTTTGGTACCGTTGGTTTTACACTGCTCTGTGATCAAAATGGAGGTCCTGGTGCAGCAGTTGCCGGTACAGGGAAAATTAATCCTTTTACCAGAGGTTTGGCTCTCCCGGGAACCAGTCAAAATCGTCGATTCAGAGAAGATGGAGGTAATGTTGATTGTCATGATGCTTCTCAAGCTCCAGAAGAATATTATGCCGCCATTCCCAGTTTGCTAAGCGGTGCTGATTATGACGGCATTTCCGGCACTGATCCGGGTACGTATGGAGCGATTCTGAGTGCAAACAACTGGGTAGGCTATTCTGGTTTTATTACCGCGAGCGTTCCCGCTGTCGTGGATAATTATTTCGAAGTACGTGCCCAGGTACCAAATAATCAAATAGCAGGTACGTATGCCGGTACGATCATTCTCTCTTGTCTGCCGAATCTCACTGCCGACAATAAAGCTGACTTTGATGGTGATCCAAGCACAGTCGATGATCCGGATCCAATCAGTTTCTTGACTGCAACAAGCAGTGGTGATGAGAGTGTTACTCTGGTAAATATTCCTGTGAGCTTAAGTGAAGTGCAAGCCGTGTCAGTAACCGCTGATTATACCATCACCGATGGCACAGCTGTCAATGGCGTTGATTATATCTTGCCGATCACAGGTACCATTACATTTAACCCTGGTGAACAATTAACATATATACCGGCCATAACGATCGTTGATGATGGCGATATAGAAGGCGATGAAACTATTGAAATTACTCTTTCAAATCCTCAACCGCCATTTATTTACCTAGGAGATATCATCGTTCACACCTATACCATTATCGACAATGATTTCGGTGGTGGCATCGGTGGTGGCGCTGAAATGACCTGTTTTGGTCCATACAACTGGACCAGTGGATTCAACTTCAGCCAAGACTGTGGCGTGACTGCCGGTGGCTCACATGCTCTGACATTCTCTACCGATAGCTTCTGTGATTCTGACAACAACTTCGTCACACTTCTCGGCGCTGATGGTACTGTACTCTACTCTGACAGCTGTAGCGGTGGTCTCGATAACAATACGATCTACAATGTAGGACCGCTGTCCGAGGACACAACGGGTGATGCAACACTTGTCCTGTCTGATGGATTTGGCGATGGAGGAATACTGAATATTCTTTGGACATACCAACCTTAACGGAAGATGAAGATGGAGATGAAGATGAAGGGGAAGAGGAAGAAATAACTCAAAATTAATCCTTATGAAAACAAAAACTAAAATTAACCCAATTTCTATGTTTACCCGTAAAAAATTAGCAGCATTTGCAATTGCAAATTTGCTTGCTTTGCCTCTCATGAGCGGGCTTGTGCATGCTCAGGTAACTACGAGTCAAGATCGTACTGTGGTAACACTCGATGTTACCAATGAATGTACTGTTCGGATTATGGATACTCCATATTCGGCCTTCTTTTATCTTGGGCAGGATCAGGATTATCACACCCAAGGTGACTTAGTGGCAAATGAAACTCCCCAAGACGGTTTTGATCAAGTCACTCCTTCACCGACAAGGGATTTTTCTGATAATGACTTTTCAAATCTGACATTAGATGCACCTTTCAGTCTTACCAGCAGCAATATCGTTGTTGATGATCCTACAAATGGTAATGATGAAGGTATCGGTCAGGGTTACGGTTATGTTGACCTTGAGCCTTTTGACCTACCAGGAAATCAATACGCTGCTCAGTTTAATGCAGAAGTTGACTGTGATACGGTCAATGGTTATGACTTACATATTGCCGATACATTCAATCTAGAAACCACCATTGCTGGTGTTGCTACTGTAGATTACTGCGCAAATGATATCTATGACAGTTTTGGCCCTGCGTTTTGTAATCCGGCTTATCCTAGTTACAACTTGGCAAGACGCGAAGGTTTGTTTCGTATAGCTCCCGATAGTATTCGTGATTTGGATCAAGCCACAGCCAGCACGGCAGAGATTAAACACGAGTATATTATGGACTTGCCCACAGATAATAACTTTTCTTGTACTGCTACGATGACGGATGATAATACTACAGGTGATTGTCCACCCGCAGGTTTGGACCCGTTTGGTTTTGAAAGACTTCGTCCGTGGCCATATACTATCGGAACCCCTCCTGCTGATACTAATTTTGGTACAGTTGGATTTACTATTCTTTGTGATGAAGATGGTGGTGATTCAACTGCGGCTTTTTGGCCAACAGGTCATGGAAGAATCGATCCATTTACTCGTGGTATTGCAGCACCTGATCCTGACGCGAGGTTTCGATATGACACTATCGTCGATGAAAGCTGTGATGATGTAGATGATCCAGATGAGCCGGAGGAGCGTTATGCAGCTATTCCGAGTTTGGTAGATGGAGAAGATTATGCAGGCATTACTGGTACTGATCCTGGTACTTATGCAGCTATTTTATCTGCTGATAACTGGGTAGGTTACTCTGGTACTATCGATCCATCCAACCTTAACAGTGATGCTGATAACTTCTTTGAAGTGCGTTCCGCTGTACCGAACAATCAGATTGCCGGTACCTACGCTGGCACGATTATTCTTTCTTGCTTACCAAACTTAACAGCTGAACCGGAGTTGGATTTTGATGGTCCATTCGGTACTCCTGCATGGACTGGCGATGATACAACTAATTAATCGCTAAGAGCTGAGATAATAATACAAAGAGTTTTGTCTGTGTAATTCCTCTGTACCTTAACAATTCGGCAATAAATCCTTTCTCATGAGAGGAGATGGAACACCATGGACCACAAACCACTCGACCTAAAGGTCTTGGGTTTATGGCACGTATCCCCGTTCTTTCTCCTCCCGTGAGGGAGGTATCCTTAAGCAAAAACTTAGGGACGCGCGTTCCCCGTGAAAATGGTGCATACATTTACATCCTTCTTAGATGCCAAAAGCTTCTAAGAACCCGAACTTTATCCTGAACTCGTTTCAGGATCTTCAAACGATAGACACGGTTTATCGTTTTCTCAACACTCATTGCCTATGCTTTGAGTTAAAATCATTTTTCTTTCATCTTTTGGTTTAATATGTAAAAGATTTAGTCTGATCGCTAAATATCAAATGATCATTGTGAGTTTTAATACTAATATAAATATTAACTTTTTTCTTATGTCTTTACGACGTAAATTAGCAGCATTTGCTATCGCAAACTTATTGGCTTTGCCATTGATGAGCGGTATTGTGAGTGCTCAGATAACTACCAATCAAGATCGTACTGTAGTGACTCTTGATGTTGCCAACCTTTGTGAGACTGGCATTGAGGATACACTTCCCTCTGGTGTTACTCGTGATTCTGTGGATGCCGCAGATCGCAATGCTCATGATGAAGATGATATTATTCCAAGTGGACTTGGAGATGGTTTCGATCAAGTTCCTCCTTCACCAACCATTGATGGCACCGACTCATCAGATTCAGGTTTCTCAAATCTCACTATTGGTACATTCGATGCGTCAAGCAGCAATATCGTTGTTGATGACCCTGACTACACAGATCTGGGTGTTGACGACGGTCATGGTTATGTAGATCTTACAGAATTTGATCCAGAGGGTAATGGTTATGCTGCAGTATTCAATGCTTTGGTTAAGTGTGACACAACCAATGGTTATGACTTGCATATTGCTGATACATTCAATCTAGAAACTACTGCTTCTGGTGTTGCTCCTGTAGATTATAATAGTAATGATATCATTTTTGATGGCAATGGTGATACTAGAATTGTAAGACGTGAAGGTTTGTTCCGTATTGCACCCGATAGCGATCGTGATGTTGATGCTAATCTTGATGGTTTTAACGCAGTGAAGCATGAGTATATCCTTGATTTGCCAAGTGAGGAAATTACAATCGGTACACAATGTGATGATATGACAAACGATGATCTCTCAGGTGGTGACGGTTCTTCTTGTGAACCTGTTAGTCTTGATCCGTTTGGTATTCACCTTTTGCGTCAATGGCCATATGCATTTGATACACCTCCGGCTGACACAAATTTTGGCACTGTAGGTTTTACCTTGCTCTGTGATCAGGGAGGAGGTGTAGGCACAGTTACTAGTGGTGCTGGTAGAATCAATCCATACACTCGGGGGATTTCTGTTTCAGTCGGTCCAGCCTTAGGTGAGCTTTCTGATGTTTTCCTATATGAAGATGGAAATGATGATTGTGACGATGTACAGATCTCTCCAGAAGAATATTATGCTGCAATTCCTAGTTTAGTAGATGATGAAGATTATCAGGGTATTTCTGGTGATGATCCAGGAACCTATGCGGCCATTTTGTCTGCAAATAACTGGGTAGGTTATTCAGGGACTATTTTACCTGCTAACTTAAACACTGCTTCAGATAATTTCTTTGAAGTACGTGCCTCTGTACCAAACAATCAAATGGCTGGTACTTATGCTGGTACAATTATCCTGTCATGTTTGCCTAATTTGACTCTCGAACCTGAATTAGACTTTGACGGTCCATTCGGTACTCCTGCTTGGTCTAGTGATGATACGACTACTCCATAATCTTAGTTGTAGTGTGCTAGGAACTTTTATGTTTCGCTCAAAGGCCTTTTCCTTCGGGGAGGGGCCTTTTTGAAATGCTTGAATTTATGTATAATGAAATGATTGATTTAAAACTCTCATGCAAAACAAATCCCCTCTCCGTCTCTCTCTGTGTGCTTTGGTGTTGATGATGCTTTTTGGCTTAGCGCCTAGTGCATCCGCCTCTATTACGGTTGGACCTACCATTAAAATATTTACGGAAAAAGAAGGTGCAGCTCCTGGGGCAGTGGTGAAAGGAAAAGTAATTGTGACCAATGGTAATAATGCTCTGCAATTTATACAGCTCTCAGTCGCTGATGTGTATTATGATGAGCATAACATCCCGATTGTTATAGAGGGGGGGGCTGAGATTCCTAACAAAGTATCGCTGCGAACTTGGATTAAGCTCAATATCTCAGAAGGTCCGGTAACATTTAAGCCCAATGAAACAAAAGAAATTTCTTATGAAATCCGTATTCCTGAGGATGCTACGCCAGGATCACATATGGGAGCAATCTATGCCCTAGGGATCGCTGATCCTCGTGACAAAAATGGTGAAGCCCTCACGGTGAGAACGCGTATGGGTGCTGGAGTTTTGGTAGAAATCCCGGGTGACATCATAAAAAGCGGTGAAGTCATGAGCTTCGATGTGGGTATTGGTAGTGGAGATGCTCGCTCGGCTTCTCTTGATCCCCAAAGATTTTTTGGTTTCCCTCCGATCAATTTTGATGCTGCCTATAAAAACACGGGAAATACGTTTTACCAACCTGGTATGCGACTAGAGTTATTCAACTGGTGGGGACGAAAAGTCGATGAGTTTGTCTCGAGAGGCTTGCGTGTGTTTCCCGGGAACACTTTACATTTTAATGGAGAAATTACGAAAGGTAGTTGGTTATGGTTCGGTCCATACAAAGCTGTGCTTCATACTCAAGACGGTGATGGCAATGTCATGCCAGATAGGGAAGTGACATTTTGGTTTATTCCTTGGCTACCAATTTTGGCTCTGTTGGTTCTGCTGATTGTACTTTTCTGGCTAGGTAAAAAATATACTGTCTATCGTCGTGAAAAATTAAAGAAACATATTGAGCAAACGATAAAAGAGTCGGAAAGACCTAAAGATCATTCTTAACGACAACTGAGGGTGCGCATATGGAGAGCTCCATCAGGCATCATATAAATGACTCTGCCTGTCGTGAGGCCGGTACTGAGAACAACCGGGCGGAAATTAGCAAAAGCACTTCTTTCTATAGCCTGATTGTCAGCTACACTTCCGGCTGTACCAGAAAAAAGTGCAATATCAAATTCACTGGCATTGTTCCAGGCAACAAATTGTCCAGATGAATGAAGGGATGAAGCGGACGCTGCACCCGCAATGCTGGTTGCGACCCATGGAGCCAGGATTGTTCCACTTGTAGATAGTCTGGTTGTAGCAAGGTTATTCCCACTCTCTATCCAATCAACACGATACTCAGCAGTTCCTGCTGCTATGCTTCCATACAACCGAACAGATGGGCTGACTGATGCTGGTGCGGTGGAAGCAATGATAGTTGCTGAGCTAGTAGCAGGGGTGCCATCGGAGGGTAAAATTCGCACATAAATCTCATCATTGCCAGTTACATTGTCCTGAAAACTTGTTAAAAAATTACCTGAACCGGAAGTCGCAATACGTGGTGAGGCCGCTCTGGTCGTTGGCATAAGTGGTTCAACAAGAACGTATGTTCTTACTAATACGCCGGCGTTGCTAGTAATAGCAACGTATGCCTGGTAAGGGAGTGGTCCTGAGATTTGGGCATAGGTTACCCCAAAAACATTATTTGCTCCGTTATATGCAGCTTGATATGGGGCAAGGTTGGTCGAAGCAGAGACAATATTTTCAGTTGAGATACGATTTCCAGAAAGGGTATTAAGTCTAATGGCTACCAAATCTCCAGGCACAGAGCGTACGTAGACAAGTACGCATGAATCAGAGAAGCCGCTGCACCCAATGGTAACGTTATTACCAATTTCCATGGTGGCTAGATCTGGATTTACGTCTCTGGTAGGAACACTTGCTGTCATTCCATCCGGGGAGATTGAAGTGTAGTAGAGATGCCCGCCTGCCAGGTGGGCGACAGCGATATTTCCAGCTCGAGTAAGGGCTGTGCTAAAAGGCGCACTGCTGCCGGGACTTGGAGTCACTGGCAGTACGATATCAGGGCCAATCATCATACTGGTATTACAAGGTGGCATAAATGGCCCTGCATCTGGCACATCGCCGGCATCTGGGCCTCCATCAATTGGTCCCGTATCCACACCCGTATCTCTCGGCCCAGTATCGACAATATCACCTGCATCTCGTACGTCGCCACTGTCAGATATTGCCGCATCCATGCCTGTATCTATACGAGCATCCATGATATCACCACTATCGATCACACTTGTGTCTGGTCCGGCATCCGGCACAACAGGAACATCCATGGGAGCGTCTATCGGCAACACATCTGCATCAATCATTCCTGTATCAATTCCAGTATCGGCTTGAGCATCCATGTGCCCATCTGGTGCGTCGAGTGAACTGTCCATGTGAGCATCTCTTATTTCTGCTCCGGCGTCTTGATTTTCTTGAAAGCGATTTTGGAAAGGAATACAACCTGTCTGGCCCATGCTATTACTCATCAATATGACGAAGAGTAATTTTCTCAATGTGCTATTGTTTTTGAATAGTGGTGCCAGGCGAAGAGAAAGTCGCATAAAAAACCTTAGTATGTAGAGGTGCTATCCTACAACATTTTAGGGTGGGAAGAAAGGGCCTTGTATTACTGTACCGGGGTAAAGTCAGATACTTTCAAGACAAGAGTATCTTCGCCTATGGTCTCGTCTTGCTTTTTTAATTCGACAATAATTTGTTCAAAAGGTTGTGGATTTTTTTCGAATAAAGCCAGTTTCAAGATCAGTGCGTAATCATGGCGGAGAGCTAGCTTATACTCCTTGTCACCCATATAGGTAAATATCACTTTTGTATGTTTCTGCGGATCAAAGCTTGTTGCAGCTTGTCGTAATTCTTGCAAATTGCGAGCTACCGGTTGAATGAGTAGATTGTCATATCCCTGCAGAGCAAAAATCATGCTGGCAATAGTGATTACAATGAAGGTGCTGTACTGAATAGTATCTCGGGTAGAATTCTTTTTCACCATTCTTACAAAAGATTGCAGTGCCACGATAGCTATCACCGTTACGACTCCGCTGAGTGCGAGCAGGGTGCGATAATTAGCGAGATTCTCATCAATAATGAGGTTGGATGAATAGCTCAGTAATATGAAAAGTAAAATGAAGATGAAGTTGATAGGTATATCTTTTTTTTGTTTCTGTTGAATGAAATGCAGGATCAATCCCACAATAATTATAGCTGCAACAGTAGTTGCCACAGTACCACTTGGTGGTAAGTAAATGAGGTTAAATGCTTTGAGTAGTGGCCTCGTAATGAACCAACTAAGTTTCTCTACCGGATCTTCAAGAAATGCGGCTCGGGCGAGCGCTGGAGTATTAAATAGGAATAAATATATTTTAAAGGTGATAAAGTGAGCTATAGCTCCTAGACCACTCATGATGAGAAAAAACAATGTTTGTGAAAACTTCTTCGCGCCTGTGTTATAAAAAAAGAAAATAGTAATAAATACGGCGGTGAACGTAGCTGAGGTGGGGTGAATGTTATAAGCAAAGACCAAAAGAACAACTGCTAACACATTCCACAGCCACTTCTTTAACTTTGTCGCTGTGAGTGATTTCTCCATGGACAGGAATGCGAAGTAAGCGATAACTGCAGCCCAAGGGGCGAGGAATAGTACCGCCCAACTGGCATACTCTTGAAATGCTGGCATGATAGTGATGAGCAGTGCGAAAATGGCTGAAAGAAAAATATTTTCTCCATATTTCTTGAATGTGTGGAAGAGACAAATTGCCAAAGCAAAAATGCCAAGCAAACCAATGAGTCTGATGATCCACATATCGTCGATATTTCCTATCCATGCTAGGGCAGGGGCAACGAGTGCGTTAAATAGTCTTGCCTGGGCTATGGCCTGTACGGTGAATTTGTCTGAGTGAATAAGCCCTTCATAGAGATATTCATAGTCATCAGGAAGGAGATATTTATTGGTAAGTACCGGTAGGTATACAAAGAGTTGGCCGACGAAAATGATGAGGTAGCTCAATATATTTTGCCACAATGGAATTGGAGAAATCGTATTAAGATGGTTGTGAATTTTCATATTAATCGTTGTGCATGAGGAGAGTTTTTGCACTAATAACAAAGGAGTTTGCTTGCCGGGGTGATTTGTCTGGCTGTACAAGGACTTTCATTCCTGTTTTATATCGGTCGTTTTCGAATAATATTGATTCGATCATAGGAATGTGAAAGAACACCTGCGTATCGAAAGCAATTTTTTCCGTATTGTTAGAATATGTCACAATAACATTATTATGAAGATCTGAATTGAAACTTTTTAACTTGTCCCGGAACAACTCTAACCCTCCCTCGGTTCTTTGAATAATAAGTTCAGTTAAGCTTATATTAGCAAATAGTAAGCAGGAGATAGTTATAAGTATAAAAAGAGTGTAAGAAGCAATGTTTTTGAATTTTCCTAACAAACCTACTATCTCTCTTATTGCAGCAAAAAACATTACAGCCAACACACCTGTTAGTGCTAATAAAGTTCTATAATTAGCAAGGTTTTCATCAATTATTAGATTGGAGGAATAACTAAAAAGTAACAGAATAGTGAGTATCACGAAATTTATAAGAATATCTTTTTGTTTGTTGTGCAGGAAAATTGTAGTAAGTCCTACAATGATTGTGAGTCCAACAAGAACGGCGACCCAAATATTTGCTGGTAAATATATAAGGTTAATTGATTTATAAAATGGTCTGGTGATAAACCAACTCAATTTTTCAAAAGGATCATCAATTAAAGTTGTACGCGCAATCGCTTGAGTGTTGAGTAAAAACAGGTAAATCTTAAAAATAGTAAAATTAGCAACAGCACCGAGACCGCTGATCAATAGGAAAAATAATGTATGGAGAAATCGATTTTCTGCTTTTTTGTAAAGGAAAAAAATGGTGATAAATACAGCGATGAATGTTGCAGATGTCGGGTGAATATTATATGCAAAAACCATCAAAAAAATCGCAATGGTACTCCAAAGAAATCTGTGCCATTTTATCTTCATCAATGCTCTTTCTATGCTTAAAAAAGCTGCATATGCCACAACTGCACCCCAAGGTGCCAAGTAGAGAACTGCCCAACTGGCATACTCTTGAAATGCCGGCATGATAGTGATGAGCAGTGCGAAAATTGCTGAAAGAAATATTTTCTCGCCATATTTTCTGAATGTATGAAAGATACAAATGGCCAAAGCAAAGATACCTAGTAGGCCGATGAGCCTGATAATCCACATGTCATCAATCCTGCCAATCCAAGCAAAAGAAGGTGCTACAAGAATATTAAAGAGTCGCCCTTGACCAATAGCTTGTATTGTAAATTTGTCTGAGTTTGTCACCCCAGCCATAAAATAGTCATAATCATCCGGGACCAAGTACCTATGCGTAAGTACTGGTAGATATACAAAAAGCTGACCGCAAAAAATGATTAAGTAACTAGCAATATAGTGCCAAAGTGGCAACCTTGTTGTTTTGATTTTTTCTTCCGTATCTGCCTTTCTCATGCTCCGCGGGTCAAAACAAATATTCCCACGAGAATAATAATTGCTCCGAAAACTTTATTCGCAGTGAGTGCTTCTTTGAAAATCAGATTGCCAAAGATAAATACCAATAGAAATGTCAGTGCCATGAAGAATGGGCTCACAAAGCTCAGCTCCATTTTTTCAAAAATCTTGATGGAAAGGAAAAAGGCTACAAAGTACAGTGCCAGCCCTATCCAGATCAGTGGTGATGTCAGAATAAAAATCAGAGACTGCTGATTGAAACCAATGCTAAATGATTTGGCAATTGTTGCCTGCTTGAGACTTGCTTGAGCGAGACTGTTACAGAGAGCCGCGATGACGACAAGGATAATATTGGTAAGCATGGAGAGGTTTAGTCTGATTCATGATCCACGGTACTCTCTACCAAGTAAATAGGTCGTTTCTTGTTTTCTATGAACAGAAGCCCAAGATATTGTCCAATCATACCAATGATGAAGAACTGCATAGCAAACAGCATGCTTATCATTACTACAATTGTTGTATAGCCGGGTATGGTAAAGCCGAGAATTTTCATCACGACACTGTAGAGACCGATGGCAATACTAAGACCGGCAATAATAGCGCCGAGAGTCGTGCCCAGTTGCAGTGGAATTGTAGAAAAAGAACTTATGGCATGCATGGAGAGTTTCCAGAGTTTCCAGAAAGAATATTTACTGGTGCCGGCGGCTCGTCTGGGAGCGATATACGGCAAGGTTGTTTTTTTGAAGCCGATGATTTGAATGAAACCGCGCAAGAAACGAGATCTTTCCCTGAATTCGTTTTTCAGCAAGTCTGCAATCCTTCGTGAAATCAGGAAAAAATCGGAAGCGTGTGGGGTGATATGGCCGGAAGAAAGTTTATTCAGAACAGTATAAAAAAGCGAAGAAGCGAATTTGTGGAACCAGTTGGTGCCTTTATTTTCTACGCGAGTCATCGTGATGATTTCATTGCCGGCGGCAAAGGTCCCAAGAAGTTGAGGGATGTACTGTGGTGGATGCTGTAAGTCGACATCCATACATATGACAGCTGTTCCTTGGCTATGATCGATACCAGCGAGCATCGCAGCTTCATGGCCGAAATTTCTTGAGAAATGAATGACACGTACGCTTTTGTTTTTCTTCGCAATATCACGGAGTATGGATCTGCTTTCGTCAGTACTGCCATCATCGACAAAGAGCACCTCATATGTCTTGTGGAGCTTTTTTAAGACCTTTTCTGTTTCTTTCCAAAATAGCGGAAGAGCTTCTTCTTCATTGTAGACAGAGACGACGAGAGAAAATGACAGCGCTTTCTTTTGTTTTCGGAGGGACATTTTTTGTTTTGGGGTGTCATGTAATTATACCACAATGCAGTTCTAAGTTCTAAGTTCAAAATTCTAAGTTAGAACTCGATAAAGGAACCAGCATAGTGTCAGGAAGAAAATTTTGTTTCTGAGTGAGCTGGGATTAATATGGCAAACTAAAAAAGAGGCATATAGCGCAGGACGGGACCTTTTACGTAGCCTCTCATGGTGACATCCTTATGATACTACGAACATCATTTGGGAATCAAGAATATGAATTAACTCACAAAAAACCTGACCGAAGCGGTCAACGTTAACTCATAAAGAACCTGAC
>Ga0209641_10002297_pt1 | contig 16568 bp, 14 predicted proteins | sample RifCSP16_1_FD_184022 | JGI IMG/M metagenome (GOLD analysis project Ga0209641, IMG submission 184022) | Soil microbial communities from Rifle, Colorado - Rifle CSP2_sed 16_1 (SPAdes) (version 2) | ecosystem: Environmental > Terrestrial > Deep subsurface > Rock core/Sediment | place: Rifle...
TTGCTTGAGAACATGTTCGGTGACTTTTTTGCCAACAACATTCCTCAATCCGGTCAACTCTTCGAATGCCCTGTTGACGTCGAGGTAGATGAAGTCCTGCGGCCGGTTGTCCTCAAACAGCATCCGGCAATATGCAAAGCCATCCAACATGTTCTCAAGCAACGAACGGTAATGCGCTTCGCTCTCCCGGAGCGCTTCTTCCGCCCGCTTGCGCTCGGTGATGTCCAGAAAGAGAATCAAGATGCCGTCTTTTGTCGGATAGATGCGGTTTTCAAACCATCGGTTGTGCGGGGGATAATACTCTTCCAAATAAACAGGCTGTTGGATTTCGGCGGCTTTGTGGTATGCCTTATAAAACGGACGTCCAATCCATTCGGGGAATTCCGTCCAGATATGCTTGCCGATCAGTTCTTCGCGTTTACGCCCAAAAAGCTGTGCAGCTTTTTCGTTCACATAGGTGTAGCGCCAATTCGTATCCAGCACAACAAACGCATCGCCGATGGCTTCAAAAATGTTTTGTACCTCTAGTCTTGCCGCTTCGGTTCCGGCAATGAGTCGCTCTCTTTTGGTCATCTTCACACCTCCAGAGTCTAGAATAGGGGTCTAGAATTTGAAGTTTTTTAATGCTTTCGGAAAGATACGTATTACTTTTAGTTTTTTCGTAATTTTTTCCCTTTCATATGCTTGTGACCTCTTGACATATTATACAACCCAACGCCCGCTTTTCAAAAAATATTTACTCTGAGTCATCACGCTCTGTCTCTATGAGTGTTCTCCAGAACGCCCCTTTCCCGCATAACGCAATATTTCCTGACTTTTACAGAATTTCTTGCTAATTAATTCTAATTATTTAGTTGGTTAAATCAAAGAAAAATTAATTGACAAATCCCCCTGAATCCCCCTTTGCTAAAGGGGAGACTTAACAAGATACTATTTATCCACGTGGATGGAACTGTTGATGGACGGCTTTTAAGTGTTGTTTGCTCACGTGGGTATAGATTTGAGTAGTCGAGATATTGACGTGTCCCAGCATTTCCTGGACTGAACGTATATCGGCGCCGTTTTCCAGCAGGTGGGTAGCGAATGAGTGTCTCAACTTATGGGGAGAGATGCGTTCATGGATGCCTGCTTTCAAAGCGCAATTCCTTACAATCTTCCATATATTTTCCCTCCGAAGCGGCTTGCCTGCCTTTGAAAGGAATAGATAGGGGCTATGCTGGCTGTTTTTTATTTCCGACCTTGAAACTTTTAAATAATTTTGAATAGCCTCGATTGCCTTTGTCCCCAGAGGCACGATGCGTTCCTTCGAACCTTTACCGCGGCATTTCACATATCCGTATTCGAGATTAATCCAATCCATTTGAATTGCAGTTACCTCCGATACCCTCGCACCGGTAGCGTACAGCAGCTCAAGGATAGCCCTGTTTCTGACTCCCAGCTTTGTTTTCATATCAGGAACAGAAAGTAAGTTATCGACCTTGTCGACAGAAAGAACAATCGGTAATCTCTTCCAGAGCTTTGGCGAATCAATCGTAGTAAGGGGGTTTTTTTGTAATTTCCCCTCAGAAAGGAGAAACCTGTATAACATACGGGTAGATACTATCGTACGGGTAATGGAGGTGATGGAAAGCCCGCGCTTTTTTTCAGAAATGATGAAGCTTGTAATCGTGCCAGGACGGACGTCGTTAAAGTCAGATATTTTTTTAGAAAGCAGGAAATTTGTAAATAGTTGCAGATCGTGGCTGTAACTCAGAATGGTATTTCGTGACAAACCGCATTCAACAATCAGGTAGTTTATAAACGACTCGATAAGTTCATCCATTTTTATTAAAATTTTTGTTCTTCGTTATTTTTTACAATTTTTCTATTATTTCTGAAATATTCTCTAACTTTTTTTTCTTTGGGCGTCAATGCCTTTTCAGTAAATAACACAATTTCTTCCAGCCATTTAAGTTTTTCCCTTGCTGAGAGTTTCATATAATTTACAATATCTTCTTTTTCTAATGTATAATAGAATCCATTCTTCATATTGCTTATACCCATCAGAAAAATCATGTGCTACCGGATTTTTCTGCCTGACGGAAGGCCGTCATACCGCCGCTCATGGTAAAGACCTTTTTGAACCCTGTCTTTAACAAAATAGCAGCCGCGGTGTAGGCACGACCACCACTCCGGCATACTGTGATAATTTCCTTTTCTTTATACTAATTGTAATTACGCACAGATGCTTGTCAATGCTTTATTTTGTCACAGGTCCAGCGACTTTATAAGCAGGCGGAAACAACCTCTCTGCTTTTTAGTAATAGTTGGTAATTTATATTTGACCTTGTTGCCAATATTGTGCTTTATTCTTGACATAAATTTTCTATAATATTAGTATAATAAAGTTTGTTACGTCCAATAGTTACAACTAAATTTATGTTAAGGAATTTCAAATCTGCCCACGAAAGGACGCGAAAGTAGCGAAATTTTTTTCGTGTCTTTTCGAGTGTTTCGTGGGTAATATGTTGTCGCCGAAGGCCTAATTTTATGATGCAGAAGAGAAATAATATACTCGTTATTGATGATGATAAACTCATGCGAGTATCACTAAAAAGTCTATTGGAAGAAAATGGTTACCTGGTTTATACGGTATCTAATGGAGACGAGGCCGTTCAAACTCTGGACAAAAACGGCGTAGATTTAATTCTGTTCGACCTGAGACTGCATGATGACAGAGAGATCTCGTTAGTGAACAAAATTAAAGAAGCATCTCCGGATACCATCATCCTCATCATGATCGACCAGAATAAAATTAAGACGGTAATCAATACCTTGTGTTTAGATACCGTTGACTACATACTGAAACCTTTTGATCCTGATTATTTAAAGAAAACCGTCGAAAAAGCCCTTTACAAGCAGCAATTGGAATCGAGCCTTAAAAAGACACTGGTAGAGAAAGAAATTATCAACAACATCAACAAAATCATTGCCACCAGTTTGGATATCCGGGAAGTCTTTCCAAATATATGCGATGAATTAAAGAAGGTTATTTCATTTGATCGTGCTTGCTTAATCATTTCAAATGAACAGGGGCAGTGGTTTCAAGTGTTTGCGTTGACGAAAACGTATAACTTTAGCGAGATTAATGAAGGTGTATCTTTTCCATTGTCCGGCAGCCTGCTTGAAGAGGTTATTAAGACTGGAGAGCCTGTAATAGCCAATAATACGGGAAAAGGTCGTTTTTGGACAGACAATGTATTATATAAAGAAGGAATACACTCGCGATTTGGATTCCCGCTTACCTACAAGGGTAAAGTACTTGGTGCCATTACCTTTGACAGTGAAAAAACGAACAGTTTCAATGAACACTCCTATTACTATCTCTGGCAGATAGCCCCACAACTTGCCATCGCCCTTGAAAACACAAAGCTCTTCAGCCGTATTAAAGCCTCGGAAGAACGCTACAAGACATTATTTAATAATGCTCCAGATTCCATGATGATGCTGGACCTTAACGGAAAGATTCTTACCATAAACCAGCGTGAAGAAGAAATTATTGGTTACAAAATGGAGGAACTCATAGGGAAGTATATTTATGATTTTTTACCAAAGACGTCAAAGAAATCCATTTTAAAACTTCTTGAAATGGCGGTTAGCGCCAAAGTTCAAACCACTGAAATTGAAGTCATAAGCAAAAACCATCAAATCTTAGTTATGGAATTAGACCTTTCGGTGGTAAAAGAAGAAAATAGTGTTTTATACATATTGGTACACTTCAGGGATATAACGAAAAGAAAAAATCTCGAATTAGAACTGAAAGAAGAAAAGTGCAAATTGGATAATATCGTGAGTGAAATAGGCGCTGATCTCTTAGTTATTGACAGGGATAACAAAATATGCTGGGCAAATAAACGACTCATCGAAAATCATCCATTAGGCAAGAACATCTTAAATCGCACGTGTTTTGATACGTATTGTCACTTTAAATCCGCCCCCACTGATTGTCCCTCCAGCAAGGTGTTTAAAACGGGAAAAATAAATCAAACAGAACACGTCGTCTATAATAAACATAAAAAAATATTTCTCAATGCGATCAGTTCCCCCATCTTTGATAAAGACGGAAATGTGGTGCAGGTACTGGAATTAATTCAAGACATCACAGAAAAGAAACAAGCAGCAGAGAAACAAGAAAAACTGCAACAACAATTGGTACACTCTGACAGATTAATCTCCCTTGGGCGACTTGCAGCCGGTGTGGCTCATGAAGTTAATACGCCTCTTGCCATACTTTCTGGTATGATACAAGGTTTTCTCGAAAGAAATAATACGTTCACAAGGGAGACCGTAAAAGAATTCAGGACTATGCAAAAGGTAACAAAACGTATTGAGACAACGGTAGATTCGTTGTTAGACTTGTCTCACTCCGAGGGAAACGAGCATCCGAAACAAGTTAATATTAATGAATTGATTAAAAACGCCGTCTCCCTTATCATCGAACAGTTTATGGCAAAAGACAAAAATATCGTCTTGAAACTATCTTCACGATTGCCTAAAATCAAAGGATTTGCAGAACAATTGCAGCAGGTATTTATGAATTTACTCATCAATGCCGACGACGCCACTTCGACTGGCGATGCCATTTCAATTGTCACAGCCCAAGAAGACAAAAATACCATCCACATCAGTTTTAAAGATACTGGTAGTGGCATTCCCAGGGATTATCTGTCTAAAATCTTTGATCCATTCTTTACAACAAAAGAAGTGGGCAAAGGAACGGGACTAGGTTTATCTATTACTTATGGAATTATAGAAAGACATCGTGGTACGATTCATGTCAAAAGTAAAATAGGTAGCGGTACTACCTTTGATATCAATTTACCCATAGATTTTGGAAAGGCGATATCCAATGGATAGAGGAATAAAAATATTAGTCGTAGATGATGACAAGGACTATAATTTGTATTTAACTAAATTTTTGTCTGATGAGGGGTATATAACCAAAGGCATTACAAAACCGATGGATACACTGCCCACATTGGGACAGGAAAAGTTTCATATCGTTATACTCGATTTAAAAATGCCGCAAATAAGCGGTACGGAATTACTCAAAGAAATAAAAGCGAAATATCCGAATCTTTGTGTTATTATATTAACGGGATATCCTTCTTTTAAAACAGCCGTTGAGACGATGAAACTCGACGCATTTGATTATTTAAAAAAGCCGTTTGATTTAAACGATTTGCGAAAGGCGCTCAATAATGCGCAAAAGACGTATTGCCTTATTGGAAGCTCAAAGGATAAACTTAAGAGTGCTGTGGGAAAAAAGCTTAAATTTTTAAGAAAGAGTAAAAAAATCACGCAGAAACAATTGGCAAACCGTACCAGTTTATCACCAAGTTTGCTATCACAGATAGAAAATGGACAAATCGCGGCATCCCTTAGTACCCTGGATAAATTATCAGCAGCGCTTAACGTTAAAATATCATGTTTTCTTGATGAAGAGGCCGTTGAAGTTCCAGCTAATGAATAGACAGTGACTGAACGGAAACTCATACTTTTGTCATTCCCGAATGCTTTTATCGGGAATCCACAGCCCATCAGCACACGCCTGGATTCCCGCTAAGCTTGTCCTCGTGAAACTTGTCCTCGTGAAGACGAGGAACGGGGGAAACATGCGGGAATGACATGTGTAAGACGTGTTTACCGAATGTTTACTGGGAATGACAGTTTTAAATTCGTTTCGGATTTTGTGCTTCGGATTTAGTCTCTTCCGACTCGTTCGGGTTAGGTTTTTATACAGCGTTGTTTTTGTAGGAGTTTACTGAATGGATAACCTGTTCAATATTATCTCAAATTTAGGTTCTCCTAAAATCATGGTTATTGGGGATTTAATGCTCGATAAGTATGTATGGGGCGAGGTGAAACGCATCTCACAGGAGGCTCCCATCCCAATTATCAATGTCTCGTCTGAAGATGTTCGGCCAGGAGGCGCTGGAAGTGTTGTAAATAATTTAAAAACATTGGGAGCTCAGGTATTCGCCTGTGGAATTATTGGGGACGATGCACATGGACATACGCTCATGAACATTTTCAAGCAACTTGGAGTAGGCACGGCAGGAATCATTGTTGATAAAAGCCGGCCTACCATTATGAAAATGCGTTTCATGGGACATTTACAAACTGCTGGGAAAGGGGTACAGCAACTACTGCGGGTTGATTACGAAAAGACACATGTTATATCCGCCGAAATAGAAACACAGCTTAAGAACTATTTAAATAAAACCATACAATCATGTGATGTTGTCCTGGTTTCTGATATGAATAAAGGATTACTTTCACATTCATTTCTGAAAACAATAGTAACGCTTTGCAAAAAACATAAAAAGATTGCGATTGCCGACCCCAAACTTGTCAACGATTATTCTTGTTACGAAGGTTTTACAGCCATGACCCCAAACAGGAATGAAACCGAACTTGCCACCGGAATAAAAATTACCGATAACGACACCCTGCATCGTGCGGGAAACAAACTCGTTTCAAGCCTTTCACTGGAGTATTGCATCATTACCATTGATAAAGACGGCATGTTCCTGTACCACAAAAATGGGAGTGGAAAGATAATACCGACCGTCCCTCGTGCCGTATTTGACGTTACAGGTGCAGGTGATATGGTACTCAGCATGTTTGGTATGATAGTCGGGAGTGGCCATAGTTTTGAGGAGGCTGCCCCACTTGCCAATGTTGCGGCTGGAATAGAAGTAGGGAAGATAGGTGCAACCCCGGTCAGCAAAGGCGAAATTTTGAGTGAACTCATGAGTGGAAAAAGTCACCTATCGGGCAAAATCAAGGATGTTGAAGTGCTTATGGGTATTTTAAATGAACATAGAAAGAAGAACGACAAGATTGTCTTCACAAATGGCTGTTTCGATATACTCCACATCGGACATATAGAGTACCTTAAATTTGCTCGGAAACAGGGCGATTTGCTTGTGGTAGGCTTGAATACCGATAGATCCGTCAAGAACCTGAAAGGCCCCACACGCCCCTTTGTTTCTGAAGTAGAACGCGCCAAAATGCTTTCCGCATTGGAAGACGTAACCTACGTAGTGCTTTTTGATGAACAGACCCCTTTGAATTTAATCTCGGCCGTAAAACCCGATGTGCTGGTAAAGGGAGAAGATTGGAAAAATGCTGGCGCAGTAGGTAGCGAAATTGTGGAATCCTACGGAGGGAAAGTTGTGTTTGCACCATTCGTGGAGGGCATTTCAACTACCAACATTGTTTCCAGGATAATCAAGAGGCACAACGAAACGGAATCATCGAAAGACGCCATTGGTCAAACTTCTTAAATAGTATAGAAAATCCCCCTTAGAAAAGGGGGATAGCCCCAGTTTACAAGTTATGCTTAAAATTTAGCCCTCTCCTTGCATAATCTCTTGTACGGCAACGTGTTGTACAACCCGACATGTGTATTACCCTACTACAATACTCTGAACGGGAGGAAGGCATGGCGTCGTTAATCAAAAAACTGATGATGCAAGTTTACCCGGTATTACGGCCTTCAGAGACAAACTTGTCCTCATGAAAATGGGGAAAGAAATTCTCGGCTATCAATGGTCCCTTAAAGACAATCGACCTGTTCTTACTTATTTTCTCAATCAAGATGCCTTGCAAGGATTGATTATCACTTTGGCAGAACGCTCCTTTTTACCAATCGACATGACTGGAGCAATGCCGAGATTATTTTGGGGTATCACGGGCAATCTGAAGTCGAAAGATACTTCCAGGACAGCAAAGATACTGATCACCTTTCTTTTCAACCTCATTATCACTGGACAGACCAAAAGCTGCACGTTCACGCCTTTTATTGTAATTTAGGCTTGCTCTTGACCGGGGTACTATGCCGACGCCTCGCATTAAAAGGGTTCCTTTTGTCCCCTGAGGTTTTATTGGAAAAACTTCATGACCTACAAGAAGCTACACTTCTTTATCCGCAAGAAAAAGCCGCGCCGCCACAAGTATCTTATTGTTTGGTACGTCAAGATAAAACCCAAAAACAATTATTTGAATCTTTAAATTTGGCTCAATACACAAAAGGAAATCCTTCAAAATCAACGTAAAATACTTCCTTCTCGACTGAATATCCACACGAAAAGAGGGTAATACGTTTTTTGTAGTCATAAACCTCCTATACATAACACCTTGCTCCGTTTTTTTCTTTATAACTTGTAAACTGGGGCTAGGGGGTTGTAAAATAGCCCGGAAAAAACACAACCCCTCTGCCTGTGCTACAGCAGACAGGCTGAATCCCCCTTTGTTAATGGGGACTTTCTAATTTAAATGGAAAATGAATTGCTTATGGATGATATTGAATTACAACTACAAGAAAGCATCGATACCAAAAAGGCATTATTATCGGCTAATCTCGATATAATTAGAAAAATAGCCGATACTGTAGTAAACGCATTCAGGAACAATCATCGCATTTACCTCATTGGTAATGGTGGCAGCGCAGCGGACGCACAGCATATTGCCGGTGAATTAATTGGTAGGTTCAAAATCAACCGCCGTCCCCTGCCTGCGGTCGCATTAACAACCGATACTTCTGTAATAACCGCACTTGCAAACGACTTTGGTTATGATACCTGTTTTGCCAGGCAAGTTGAGGCGCTGGCTAACAAAGGTGACGTTATCCTGGCTTTTAGCACCAGCGGAAATTCAAAAGGCATTATAAATGCAGTTAAAGTTGCAAGGGATGCGGGGGCAATTACCATTGGATTTACCGGAAAGGACGGCGGTCTCTTGGATAGAGCAGCTGATATCTGCCTAAAAATCCCATCAACCAATACACCTAGAATACAGGAATGTCATATCACCGTTGGGCATATTGTATGCTCAATTGTCGAAAAAGAACTTTTTGGGGCAGCAAATAAGTGAACAAGAAAAAGGCCGTATTTCTCGATCGTGACGGTACCATTGTCATCCACGAGCCTTATCTGAGTTCTCCCGATCAACTAAAATTATTACCAAATGCCGCAGAAGGAATTCGCCTCTTCAAGGAATCTGGTTATCTGGTTATTGTCATTACGAATCAATCAGGCATAGCCAGGGGATTTTTTGATGAGGAACGATTAACGCTTATTCATAAGAAACTAATGAGTATGCTGAAAGATGAGGGTGTCGAGATTGATGATATCTATTATTGTCCACACTACACAGAAGGAGTTGTAGAGGAGTATAAACTCGACTGTGATTGCAGAAAACCCAAACCTAAAATGCTCCTGAATGCCGCAAAAAAACACAATATTGATTTAATCCAATCCCTGATGATTGGCGACTCGGAGGTTGACATGCTGGCGGGTAAAAATGCAGGATGCACCTGCGTATTAATAAAGAACGTCTGTAATAATTCACTCGTTTCCACAATGGCAGGTACAGATTATGTCGTAAAAGATTTATTAGAGGCCGCGAGAATTCTTACACAGCGTTAAAATGAAGGGTTTTCTTATCAATTTAGTTTAAAGCAATAAAGTAATGGCCTGGCTTATTGGCGATCTCTGGGGGGGAAAGGCCTGTATTTATTTTTGTAAGAGTGTTTGCTAAATATTTATGGTTTCTTTTATTACCCAATCCAGATAACTCTTTGAACCTTGTGTTATTGGCAGTGCGATGATCTCTGGTACTTCATAACTGTGTAACTCTTTGACACTTTTTTCTACCACATTAAATAGTTCTTCTCTCGTCTTCATTATCATTAACACTTCGCGTTCGATATTTAATTTTCCCTGCCATTTGAAAAAAGACTCGATTGGCTGCACAATATTGCAACAGGCGACCTTGCCCTCTTCTACCAAAGTTTGACCAATCTTTCGAGCCTCTTCTATTGAACTGGCTGTCACAAAAATTACAATCATTTTTGTCATGTCAGACCTCTTTCAATTGCCTGCCTATCACACATCCCGCCGCACCTTTTCAAAAGAGACTCAATTTCTCTACTGCCCTCTTCGTCCCGCGTTACATACACCAGCGTACAGCGGCATCCTTCAGGGCTTTTACAGCCTGCGTGAGGGGGTTTTATGTCGTGAAGCATTTTGTGATTGGGGAGCAAATGACTTCCGTCTAATGCCTTACATACATCGCAGGTATCACCGTCTTTCGTTGCCGAATAATAGACATAGGCTATTTCTTTCAGGGGGGTGTTGACTACGTCTGGTTTTTTTTCTTTATAGTCTTGTGAGGGTTGATGGGCATTTCTATCTCTCCCTCCTTTTATACTATTTTTAATGAGATAATAAATGAGGTAGACAGCTATGAGAAATACAATAAAACGCATCATCGTTTACACGGAACCTTTGGGCTTTCTCAGCATGAATAAAAACAATCCGCCCACAACCAATACCGCTTGCGTCAATATAATACTCTTGATCCATATCGCAAAACATCTCCATAACAGGTCGGATCCGCGCACCTGTTCGATTGCACTGGAGACACGCATAAAGGCATAGATTGCAATCAATGAGATAATCACTGCCATAACGATTATGATAAATGCCTTTAGTTTTTGTTTCATGATTCTTTATCTTTCAATTCTCATGTTTATCAAAGGTTGCAATTACATTTTCTGATTCATTCTGTTTATTCAGCGTTTCTATAGTTTTGCCTTGTTCCTTAAAGTTCACATTCATGGCCTTTTTATATTCCGAGGCTGCCTCATCTATCATATCTTTTTCCTCATAGGCATATGCCAAATTATACCGGGCGTCAATATGCTCAGGGTCGTTACTCACGGTCTTTCTGAATTCATTGATGGCATTCTCTACCATATTTTTACTTGCATACGCCAATCCCAAATTAAAATGGGCTTTTGACGAAGCAGGATTCAATTCCAACAGTTTTTTCCATGTGGAAATCGCATCATCATATAGTTCCTGTCGCAGATAAACGGTACCCAGCTTGTCGTAAGCTTCCGGAAAACTTATATTGGACGTAATGGATTTGTTATACATAACTGTGGACTTATCAAGCAAGCCTCGATCAGCATAAGCCTCACCCAGTTTGTAAAGGGCGCGGGTATTGTCAGGGCTTGTTTTTATTATATTTTCAAATTCTGAAATTGCCTCATCACAGAGACCTTTCCCATAATATGCCTCCCCAAGATTGAGGCGCACCATCACATTGGAAGGGTCTTTCGTCAAAATCCCTTTATACACACGTATGGCTTCATCCAGCATTCCTTTCATGGCATACGTATGACCCAGATAGCATGATGCCAGCAAGTCGTCAGGATTTTCATCTACAACTTTCTTAAATGAAGTTATGGCCTCATCGAAGAAACCCCTCGTATACTGGTTGTATCCGGCAATACTTCCGGGGGCTATCCCTTTGTTAGCAATTTGGTAGGCCTTAGTCTTTTCATAGATTCTTTTCCCTTCTTTGGCCAGTTCCATATTCCTCATAGCCTCTACGTCTTTGGGATTTATCTTTAGCGCCAGATTATGTTCTGCAATAGCTTCATTAAACATATTTTTATTCCTATACGCGAACCCGAGGTTATCGTGCGCCTTGGAATAATCCGGATTAATTTTTATCGCCAATTTAAATTCCGCTATCGCATCATCAAACATCTTCTGCCTGCAAAAAGCCACACCAAGGTTGTTGCGTGCTTCTGTAAGATCAGGTTTAATCGTGAGCGCCCTCTTAAATTGCACGATTGCCTCATCGGGCATGTCCTTATTCACATAATTTGCGCCAAGATTATTAAACCCCATCGCCAACTGGTATTTGTCTGCCTCGCTGCTGTTCTTTGATTGTTTTTTATTCGAAGAAGCACATCCAAAGAAGCACAAGACAAGACAGATACACATCAGCATCTTTTTCATCTGGCATTTGGATTTTAACATTTTTCACCTATATATAGACTCTGCGATTTGCGGCAAATTCGTCTCGCTGTAAATTAACATGCAATCAAGTAATATTTTCCCTAATTTATATGGAATCAATAGCAAAGTCAATAATAAAAAATAGCCGTGTTTCTATAACTGCAAAAGCCCCAATACTTCGTTCCTCAATTGATTTGTTACCTGAATAGTATATTCACGATCTGTCCTTGAGTTGTCGAAAGAAAGAGGTTTGCCAAATTTCATCTTAACGTATCTCTTTCCCGGGTGAGAGAGCCATCCACGTTTTGGCATAAATTGATTACTGCCACAAATAGCCATAGGCACAACCCTCCTCCCTGATTTCAAGATAATCAATGAAATACCTCTTTTAAATGCACCCACCCGACCGTCCTCACTACGCGTCCCCTCGGGAAAAATTACAAGTGATTTTTTCGCTGTTAACTTCTTAATGGCTGTTAAAAGGGTTTCGTAGGCCTTTCTATCTTCACCTCTTTGAATGGGAATGTGGCCTGCCGCTGTCATGTATGCCCCCAGGATTGGAATACGGAATATTGTATCCTTCGAGATAAAACTAAAATTTATGGGTATACAGGCGAGAGAAAGTTTGATATCCATCATACTTTGATGGTTTGAGATAAAGATGACTGGCTCGGCCATTGGTATGTTCTCCAGCCCCTGAATTTCTATCTTCATGCCCAGGAGTTTAAATGCTATGCGGCTAAATAATCTTTCTATTGTATTAAAAACATTTTCTTTGTCTTTTGTATCCATAGTTAAGATTGCAGCCATCAATGTAGAAAATATCCAGAGCAAGATGAACAACATCCATGAATACAAAGTAACCACTATCTGATAAAATTTATACATATTACGAAAAATAATGAAAAGGGATGTCTCAACACAAGTCCTATTTATTTAATTGTCGTTATTTTAGCTTCAAATTACCGTTTTTCAATAATTAAGATTTTGTTTGACAAATTAATACTTAAGTCATAACCTTGAATTTAAAATATTATAATGTCCGCGCATATCACCAAATCCATGAAAGAACTATTCTATAAATCAATCCAAACATTCAAGGATCTGTTTGACTTTATTGTCCTTCTAAACTACAGAGACAATAAGCCACAAAACAGCCACGGCGTCATAAGGTCATCTTTACGGACGGTTGCTAAGAGCGCTATCGTAAACAGATTTTATGGCGGGATGGCGCTATTATTTTCAACATATCTGCTTTTGTTGATATTGGGTGCGACCTGTATTTATGGTCTTATGCGAGTTCCATTAGGTCTTGTTATTTTCACTATTGGCAGCTTTGTTATACTATCCTTTGTTTTTTTAAGGATATTCCTATTGCCCTTGTTATCCTTATTGAACAAAGAAAAAATTGCGCTATTAATCGAGCAAAAGTATCCTTCCTTAAATAACACCCTCATCAGTTCTATTCAATTAACCAGGCACAAATTACGCGAAAAGAAAGTGGAATATTCCGGGCAAATGGTCTCGATGCTTGTAGATAATACGGCAAATCAATTAAGACAGCTAGATCTTGGCCATGTAATTAGTAAAAAATTCCTCCGATTAAGCTGTATAATTCTGAGCTTCTCTGCGTTTGTTTTTTGTGCAATTTGCGTATTACATCGTTCGTATTTCGATAAAAACATACCCCTCCTTTTTAGCTGCCTCGTTAATGGAAAAGGCTTTTATGAAAAGGGGCTATCCGCTTATGCATGGCCTATCATCGGAGATATTACGATAAGTTATCGATACCCGCTCTATTCAGGATTGAAGCAAAAGACTGTATACAATACCAGCGGAGATATTAAAGCATTAAAGGGAAGTGAGATTCAAATGAGCGCCATAAGTGACCGTATCCTGGCATCTGCAGCAATCGTCTTTAATGATTCAATCAAAATTCCCTTTGTGGTGGAAAACGGCAAAACAATGAAAGGCGCTCTGGCATTACTTGAGAGTGGCACGTATGTCTTTGAAACTACTGATAGCACAGGTAGAACTTTTAAAGATACAACACCCCATAAAGTTCAAATGGATTCAGACCAATATCCTGAGGTATCCATAAATGCCCCGGCAAAAGATATCACTGTCAATGAAAAGGATGTTGTAGAACTCAAATATACGACAAACGATGACTTTGGCATAAGTGAAATTTCTCTTGTGTTCGAGCACGGGAATGAAAGAAAAACCAGGATAATCACCCGCTTTAGCAAAAAGCAACTCCAGTATAGCGGCGCTTACTCATGGTCGTTAAGTGAATTAAGCCTGAAGCCGGACGATAAGATTCCTTACCAAATAGAAGTAAAAGACAACGACACGATATCGGGTCACAAGGTCAGCAGTTCCAAAACGTATTATTTAGAGATATATAGTTCCAGGAAAAAACATCAGGAACTGGTGCAATTACAAGAGGCGCTTTTACAGGAATTACTCCATATGTTATCCGATGATCTCACAAAGAGGATTGATGACGAAAAGTGTGCATCCAGGGATTATCTCGTCATGACACAAGACGGTATTCAAGAACGGACGGAGAGGATTATTCGTCTTTTTACCGATATTTTAGTGGGTATGCAAGAGGATACGCTGGCAAATTACAGTGTGTACTATTCCCTCGAAAACCTGAAAAACAAGTTCCGTAATGTTGCTGAGAAAAAGCGGACAGCCATTCGGCAATCCATACAAAACATACCTGAAAATAATATTCCAGTTTCTGTATTGAATGAATTACAAAAACTTCAAGATGAAGAAGTTGTAGAGGTTGAAAATATTATTCTCTTCCTGAACGAACTAATCCAAAAGCAAAAACTGGACGAAGTCTTAGATACGGGAAAGAATCTTATTCAATCTCAAAACAATATTGAGAACTTACTCGATAAATTACGTAAGGGAGAAGATGCAAAACTCAACGAACAGGTACTTTCGGAACTCAAGCACATCGAAGAAACTATCCAGCAAATGATGGAGAAGCTTATGAAAATGGCAGAGGGTGAGCACATGGATGAATTTTTAAATGCAGACGCCCTTAAAAATATCGAACAAAACGACATTATGAAAGAGTTGAATGCCATGAAAGATGCATTCGATAAAGGGGATTTAAATGCAGCCCTGGAGGCGGCGCAGAAGCTGCTTTCTGCCCTCCAGGGAATGATGGATCAGATGAAATCTTCCGGCCAAAAATTTGCAGACTCATCCTTTTCCAATATGCTGAATGACGCAAACCAATTAATGGATAAAATATCTGAATTGGAAAGTAAACAGAGAGAACTTACCGAAAATACCGATAAACTGAAGAAAGACATTCAAAAACGCACTTCAGAATCTACCAATGAAACCTTCAAATCATTTTTCGAGAAACAGGAAAAAAGGGTTGAAACAATAAAAAAAGACCTTTCTGAAACGAAGGAAACCCTTGCGAAAAACGAATTATTACAAGAATATCTCCGTGTGAACCGAGACTTAAAACGTATGGCCGAGGAAAGAGAAACAATAGCAGGCAGATTTAGTGAATTCTTCGGCAGTGACGAAGAGGTTGGAGAATTTCAAAAAGAGTCTAATAAGTTGGTTGAACTATCAAAGAGAAATGCCGAGCTGAATCGGGAAATCAACAAAGACCCCATGCAGAGAGATATCCTCAACATGTCGCGAGAACTGCCGCAGACGGAAGAAACCCTTTCACATTTAGAAGAAATGATCAAGGGATGGGATGCAAAAGAGTCACTAAATTTATCGAAAGAAATGTCACAAAACCTGAATCAGTGGAATAGCCGCATGCAAAATACCCTGGAACAAAAAAGAGTCAGCAAGAAAGAAGAGATACCAGAAAAAGATTTAGAGGTTGCTGGAAATGTCCAGGACGCTGCGAATCAGAATCAGCAGATCATGAAAGACCTTGAATCCATGATGAAATTCCTCGAAGAACAGCAGGTCGCCAGTTTGACGCAGGAAGACAAAGATACCATGCAAAAGTATGCCGAGAAACAAAAGGAACTGCAGGAAGATACTGAAGAAATAACGGAAACGGCTGATAAACTTTCTGATCAAAATCCATTTATGGACGAGCAGGCCGACAGACAGCTAGACCTGGCGTCAAAATCTATGGGCGAAGCAAAGGAAAAACTGGATAAAAACGATGCACAGGGCGCCGTGATTGATGAAAGGGAATCGTTGTACCGCCTTGCGGAGGCAAAAAAGGACATGGAAATGGCAAAAGAGCGCATTGCGAAAGGAATGATGGGCACTGGTATTCCGATGCCCATGCAAAGGCCTTTCCACGGCCGGATGGATGAAGGGCAGTTTGGCGCTTCTACTGAAAAAGTCGAAATACCTTCGGAAGAGGCATACAAGGTGCCCAAGGAATTCAGGCAGGACATCCTCGATGCCTTAAAAGAAGGACTGCCAGAAAAGTACAAAGACCTGAACAAAGACTATTATCAGAGGCTGGTGGATTAAGTAAGCCTTAATCTAATGCAAACATGGGGTATAAAAATGTCTATGAAGGATGCGCGAATAAAAGCCAGAAAGATACGCGTAAGTTTTGGAAAGAAGAAATTTTCGGACAGCGCAAATCTCATCCGCGAGGACCGTAACCGTTGAACAAATTCGTTGTAGATGCCAGCGTCGCTATTAAATGCAGAAACATCATTGCAATAGAGGTAAAAAGGCAAGCGG
>Ga0209641_10002298_pt1 | contig 16563 bp, 28 predicted proteins | sample RifCSP16_1_FD_184022 | JGI IMG/M metagenome (GOLD analysis project Ga0209641, IMG submission 184022) | Soil microbial communities from Rifle, Colorado - Rifle CSP2_sed 16_1 (SPAdes) (version 2) | ecosystem: Environmental > Terrestrial > Deep subsurface > Rock core/Sediment | place: Rifle...
AGCCCTGCCGGCGACGACGTCGCGCTCTCACGGCTCGGACGCTACCAGACTGAGCGGACACGCGTCCACTTCGGTCGAGTCCGCGAGCAGGCACCGCGAGCAGAGCCACCGCTTGCGAAACCGGAACGGACCATCCGCCCCGTAGGATCGCTCGCAGCCCTGACACCGCTCGGGTGCCGTCCGCTTGGGTGGTCGCTTGTGCGGCTCGACGCCCGGGATGCAGAGCTGCCGGCGCTCGAACTCCTCGCGCGAGATGCCCTTCAGTGCCACGGGGGGCACTCGGCCCGCTCGACGAGCGTCAGCTGGTCACCCGGCGGCAGCCGAATCGAGTGCAGCCGCCCGCGCAGCGCCGACACCGGCACGCGTGCCGCGAACACCGGATCGTCGCAGCCAGGGAGCGAGACGAGCGAACGCACGGTCAGTCGGTCTCCGTCGTCCCAATCGTCGTCGGTCCGCACGTCCAGGTCGGACAGCGTGCCACGGTTGGGCCGTTGACGGCACCGCACTTCGGGCAGAGCCAGCCCGACAGGAGGCTCGGCAACCAGGGCGGGCCCCACACGGCCGGGTTCGCGTAGTGCTGCTGGTGCAACCAGCAGGGGACCGTGCCGCAGTTCGGGCACAGCTCGCCGCCAGCGGTCCTCATCGACTCGTATGCCTGAGTGGGATCGCAGCGATCCTGGCAGGAGTCCAGCCAGCAGAGATCCGCTGACGGATCGCCGTATACGTCAGCCCCAGCAGCTCCGCCCACTCTGCGAGCGGACGCGTCTCATGGCCGATTCGCAACTTCCTAGTCGTCTCCCGGTTCCGCGTCTGCTCGCGGCGGGTCGCCCAGCGGACATTGCCGGGCTCGTAGCCCTTTTCGTTGTCGATCCGCTCGATCGTCATGGCTGGCGATGGCTTCGGTCCCACCGCTTCAACGAATTGGCTGAACCCGCCAGGACCGCGCCACCCGGGGTGAACGCGGATCCCGCGGCCTCCGTAACGTCGGTAGTCCGGCCTTGACGGGTTGGCGCATCGGCTCTGCATCTCTGCCCATGCTCGATACTCGGGCGTCAGGCGCCCGATCCGAGCGGCGCCATGAGTTATATGCCCCCGGAGACAGCCACACGAACGCGTAGGCCGTTTCTTTTGGGTCAAAGCACCCCCGACGACGACAACCTCACGCCCGCAGTCGCAAGCGCACTCCCAGACGATCGCCCCGCTCGGATGCCTCGGGGCCTGCCCACTCACGAGCAGGCGCCCAAATCGCTGTCCAGTCAGGTCACGAAACGCCGGCAATCCCGGATTCCTCCCTCTATCGGGTGCTGCACTCCTGCGCGGCGGTCACGTACCGGAGTAACTCGCGCGCCGCCGGCCCTGGCCTAGCACAGTCGCCCGCCGCGTAGCACTGCAGAACGCGAGCAAGATCTTCGCCGCAGGTTTCGCGGCAGGAGGCCAAGGTGTCCACACCCATCCGCAGATTCACATCGGGATCGAGTGGATCCTCGCCAGGGCCCAGCATGGCCCTCGCCCGATCGGGATGAATTTGCATCAAACCGTGCTCCCCGATGGGGCCTTGGACGCGGGGCTTCCACCGGCTCTCGTGGTAACTGACGCCCAGGACGATGGGCGCCGCAGGAAAGTCGCGCCCCTGCAGTGCGCGCTCGACGTGCGCGAGGAACGTGTGGACCCAGGCCCGGCGCCTAGCCGTGCGGCTCCAGTACTGGCCGTCCACGCGATTGTCCAGGAAACACTCGACGTGCGGCGGAAACGTCACCGCTCGCGCTTCGACGCCGAGCGCCTCGACCGCGTAGAACAGGATGCCGACGGCCACGAGGGCGGCGAACACGACGACGAGCAACTGCACGGCCCGGACGTACAGCCACTGCCAGGGCGACTCAAGATCGTACATGGGGGGCACCTCGGGCGGGACGCTAGCACGGACCGCTAGGACTGGAGAACGGGCCGGTTGCGGCCCAGCACGCGGTGGATCTCCTGCATTCTGCCCTGCTCGTCCTTGCGCATGCCCAGGGCCTCTCCCGACAGGCCGAAGAACAAGACCTGCACGATCTCGGCGGCCGGCGCGACGAGCGACACCGACGCGACCAGCGCCTTCATCTGCGGCGACTCCTCCTCGGGCGCACCCCGCCCGTCGGCGGCACGCTTCGCCGCCTCCTCGCGCAGCTGCTCGATCATCGCTCGGCCCGTCTCCACCCAGTCGAGGAACTCCTGCGCCTGCGTGCGCGTCATCGGCCGAACCGTATCACAGGCCGCCGAGCGACCGCACGAGCCGCGCCACGGTCGCCTCCAGGCGCACGAGCCGGTCCTCGACCGTGCCGGATCCCATGTCCAGCTCCACCTCCAGCGCCGCGCAGTCGGCCGCGTCGACCTCGTCCCGCCAGCGCGCGAGCGCCCCGACCGTCAGCCCCTCATGGTCGCGCGCGAGCCGCGCCAGGACCGACAGGTCGTGCTTCGCCCGACCCAGCTCGGCGAGCACCGCGCGCTTGCCGTCGAGCGACAGCTCGCCATTCGACGGCGGCGGGACGGGCAACGGGGGCGGCGGCGGCAGCAGCTCGGGCGTCGGCCCCTCCGCTGCCCGCCTCTCGACCGCCCGCTTGGTGCCGTCGCGGATACCCTGCTTGCCGTCGAGTACCGCGTATGCCTCCGGGGGCAGCGGGTGCTCCAGCGTCACGCGGTAGCCCGCCTCGTCCAGCTGGCGGCGCCAGCGCGCGAACTGCGCACGGCCGATGCCCGTGTCGCGCTCCATGACGTGCTCGGGATTGATCTTGCCGGCCGCCCTGAGTTCGAGGATGCGGCGCAAGAGGCCGATCTTCTCCTCCGGCGTGCGGAAGTTGTACGGACCACGCGGGGCGCGCGGTTCGGCCGGCTTCTGAGCCGGCGGCTCGGGAGCCGTCGGCGCCTCGCGCATCTTCTTCGCGAGTACGTCGAAGAGGTCGATGCCGTCGCCCTTGAGGACGCGTCGGACGTTCGAGAGCACCACGAGGCTGACCTCGCGGTTCAGGTGGTTGACGACGATCGAGAACGACCGGCCGCTCTTCGGCGTCTTGTAGATGCCGTGTGAGCCGGTCACGCGTACCGGCTCGCAGCCGGCCTCCGTGAGGGCCTGGATCAGCGTGCGGACCTTGATGGGCTGTAGTTGTGCCATTCGCGTCTCCCTTTCTCCCTGACCGCGAACGTAACGCGTCGCGCGCTACGTGTCAAGTATCCGAGACACGCGCAGCCGTGCGCGGTAGTGCGCCACGGTCTCCCCCTGGACGAACCAGGCATGGCCGCCCCCCTCATCTCCATACCGCCGCACATGGACGAGCGGCGTCGAGCGCCCGGCGACGATGTCGTAGTCGCCACCCTCATCGGCCTCCTGCGCGTAGAACTCGGCGGCCTCGTCGGGCGTCCGCGCGTAGATGCTCCGCGCCTCATCCCAGCCCGCATGGTAGCCCTCCTCGTAGACCTGCCAACGCGGCGGACAGACGTGCGCGCCACCGTGCTGGAACTGCCACTCGTATCGGTGGCACTGCGCGCAGACGGCCATCAAACGCACCGCCGGTGCAGCCGGACCCAGACGCCCGCATCATTGCGCGGCACGTCGATCGACCGCTCGGGGTCGAAGATGCCGTCCTTGCTCCCGCACTTCCAGCAGACGACCTCCAACCGGCCGTCAATCTCGTCCTTCGCGCAGGTCACGCGCAGGCTCGCATCCACGAGGCCCGGGACGAAGCCGATGTCCGCCAGCAGCTCGCGGTCCTTGCGTCGGAAGAGATTGATCAAGCTCACGCGTCGTCCTCTTCTTCCTCGTGATACGCGACGCCCTCTTCGGGATACCGCTCGCAGACCGGGCACTCCGCGTCCTCACTCGCGTCCAGGAGGCGGTCGAAGTACGCGCGCTCGATGCGGCTGCGGATCGTGTCCCACGGGTGCAGGACCATCCAGACGATCCGCTTCACCCACCACCAGAAGCCGCCGAGCTTCACGGTCTCGTACTTGTCGTCCTCCCGGAGGTCGCGGATGGAGAACTCCTTGCCCGTCGCCTCGTCGAAAAAGCTACCGGGTTTGCCTTCCACGGGACGGAGCGCCATCAGTGCCCCCGATCCTTGCGCACGTCCAGCCGCTGCGAGTACCGCCGCTCTGCGAACGCGTCCACCCGCATGGTGAGCAGCAGATGCTCCTCGGGCGGGAGCGTCTTCTTCAGCTCACGCAGCCACTGCTCGACCTCGGCCTTGTCGACGACGAGCAACCGATCGCGCGCGTCCAGGTCCGACGCGCTGGCGGCATCGCGCAGGATCCCGACCACCGCGCGGTCGTAGTCCGTCTGGGCCGCGAAGCGCGACAGACTCAGGCGGACCCCGTCGGCCTCGATCGGTCCCTGCGCCTCGATGTGCGTCTTGATCACGTCGTCCATTTCTTTCTGACGCGCGTACAGGATCTTCGCCATCTGCGCGACGAGCTGCCGCTGCTCGACGATGTCGCGGATGTCGCCGGTCAGGAGCGCCGGCGGTGCGCGGCCACCGCTCAGCACCTGCTGGTACGCCTCGCAGTCCTGCCGGTGCCCGCACATCGCGCAGTTCGGGCCCAGGCGGGGCGTGAACACCTCGTCGTGCAGCGCCCGCTCCGCCAGCGCGAGCGCGTAGGCGCGGGCGCTCGCCAGCCGCTCGTCCGTCCGCTCGGCCGCCAGCACGAGGTCGTGCCGGAGCATCTCGAACGCGAGCTGCACCTTCTTCGCCCAGGGGTAGAGCTGGCCGGCGACGAGCGCGTAGAGCGAGAGCTGCAGGTCGTGCTCGACCTCGTCTTTGCTGAACAGCAGCCGGTTGGTCTTGTAGTCGACGATCCGTACGGTCTCGGCGTCCACGCGGTCGACACGGTCGATGAACCCGTGCAGCTGCAGCCGGCCGAACGGGATCCGAAACTCCTGCTCGACGCCGAGGATCGCGAGGTGGTCGACCTCCGTGTGGCGGCTGACGTACTGCGCGAGCATGTCGCGGCCCTCGTCGAAGAGCGCCGCGCCGGTCAGCGCCGACCGCTCGAACTCCTGCTGGTAGAACCGGTAGAGTTGCGGATGCGGGAACGGGCCGGCGTACTCCTCGGCCACGATCCAGCCGTACACGCGTTCGAGCGCCGCGTGGATGAGCGTGCCGAAGAGCAGCGGCTCGGTCGGCTCGTCCCGCAGGTCTTTCACGTAGTGCAGGTAGTACGAGCGCGGGCAGTCCTCGTACCGGCGGAGCCGACTGTAGGAGAACGTCGCGGTCACTATCACGCCTTCCAGTCGCCCGCGTCGAGACGGCTCTGCAGCGTTGCGGTCCGGCGCTCCAGCTCGGTTACGCGCGTCTGCAGCGAGTCGGGATCTCGCCGCTCACGTTCGTCCTCGATCAGTTTTCTGAGCCACCCGCCGACGGAGATGCCTTCACGGCGCGCCGTTGCCTGGACCCAGTGACGGACCTTCGGCGCGACGAGCGCCTGGACGAGCGCCGTTGTCCGCACCTTCACGCCGCGCGCTTCCGCTTCCCGTTGCGACGGCCGTGCGCCTCCTCGATCAGGCGCTCCAGCATCGACGCCTGCGACCGGTCGTCCTGGTCGGCCAGGAGCTTGAGCTGCCGGATGGCGGACTTGCGCAACCGGAAGCTCGTCGGGACCCGCGGGTCCGTTTCGCGCGGCACGACTACGACCTGCCCTTCGCCGCCGAGCAGACCGTGCAGCGGGCCTTGTCCTTGCCGACGTTGTGGATGCGCTGCCCCGCGCCGTACCGCTTGTCCTGGTACGGGTTCGCGCATGTACACGGCCGCACGACCGTGTGCCCCAGGTTCTGCTTGCTGCCGCCTTCCGCCATGGTCATCCTCCGAGATGAACGGAACGCCGGCGGGACGTTTACAAGGCGCTCCCGACCGGCGTCACCGCGTGGCATACCGCACGGCGCGCTACGCGTCAAGGGGCTTGTAGTCCAGCCACTCGACGTAGGCGGACCGGCAGGCCGGGCACTCGGTCGCCGGTCCGGCGGGGGCGGTCCAGCGGTGCGCGCAGCGGATGCACCGGTTCCGCGCCAGCCGGCCGGGCTGCACGTGCGTGGACTGTGGCCCGTGGTGGAACCCGCACTCCGCGCAGCAGTCGCAGGCCGTGATCCCGACCGGCCGGCAGAGGTCACACGCCGGCACGTACGACGACTACTCCTCGACCCGCTCGGGCCAGTGCCACTCGTACTCGCTGATGGAGGGCGAGGACACCGGCGGCTCCTCGCGAGCCGGACCGGGAAACACCATGCCGTGCGGGAGCAGGACGCAGAGGCCGACGTTGTCGGATCCCTCCCACACCGAGACGATGATGGCCGCGTAGCACCGACGGCTGTCCCGATGCCGCGCGTGAACGATCCGTCCGACGGTCGGCTTCATACGGCCTCCTCCAGTGGGTAGAACAGAAGCGGGTACTTGTCGGCGCCCCCGCCCTGGCGCGACCCGGCGGCCGAGGCTCCGCGCGACCGTGCGCACTCGTTCGCTTCCCAGGCAGCCGCCCTCACCGCTTTCAAAGGGGCCGGGATCATCCGTCACCGCCGAGATGGAAACCGGTGTCGCGCATCGCGAAGTCGTCGCCCGTTTCCTCGTACCGCCGGAGCGCCTCCTCCGCGTCCGTCTCGCTCTCGAAGTAGTGGGACTCGCGCGACCACGGGCCGCAGGCGTCGCACTCTGTGCCGATGTAGAAACCGGCGGCCGAGCAACAGACCTTGAAGGGGAGCGGCGTGCCGCAGTCGCAGGTGGCCTTTGCTCCAGTCAGAATGGTCTCGCCAGCAAGCATCTGTCTCCTGTACCGCGCTGCGCGCTACCTGTCAAGCCGCGGGAACGGGTAGGCGCGATTGGACTGCGGCCGGACGAGCACCAGCCGGTCCTTCGTCCGCGTGGCCGCCACGTAGTACAGCCGGTTCGTTTCCTCCAGCCCGCCGTTCAGGTAGGCATCGTGCGTCCGGTAGGTGTGGTCCGCAATCACCAGGACGCTGTCCGCTTCGCGCCCCTTCGACCCGTGGATGGATGTCAGGACGACGCGCGGATCGGGGATCGTGCCGAACCGGTCGAGGACCGCCTGCAGGTACAGGCGGTCCTCCGGCTTGACCTGGAGCAGGACGGAGCACGGACCGCCGGCCGCGATCGCGTCGAGCAGGCCGCCCATATCGAACATGTGCCGGATCTCGACCGGGGCGAGCTGACCGCGGATCTTCTTGAGGCGCGCCTTCGCCCCGTGGGGCAGCAGGGCAGCGCCGCGCGTCGGCACGTACTCGACCAGGGCCCGCAGCCCGTCGGCTTCGACCGCCTGGCCCGCCGCAAGTTGCGCCGCGGTCCGCACGGCCCGCACGAGCGTCGGCGCCGCGAGCGGGCTGCGCGCACCCGAGCCCTCGACCACGTACGGGATGCGCTTCACGTAGAGCCGGTCGGCCGCCGCCTGCAGGAACATCCGGTTGCGCGCCAGGACGAACGTGTCGCGCTGCAGGTCGATCGCATCGACCGCCGCGAGCAGATCGAGCCGCTGGACGCTCCCCTCCCGGTCGGTCGGCTGATACTTCTTCGGAACGCGGTTCTTGTTGTACCGGATGATCGCCTGCGCGAGCGCGTGCGCGGCGCGCGGGACCCGGAAGCTCTGCCCGAGAATGGTCGCGCCGTGCGCCCGCGCGAGCGACAGGACCCAGTCGGGCTCCGCGCCCATCCACGTGTAGATGGCCTGGTCGTCGTCCGCCGCGACGTGGACGCGCTCGCAGTCTGCGAACCACTTCTCGACCAGCGCGATCTGCACGGGCGGCAGATCCTGGGCTTCGTCGATGAACGCAACCGCGACGTCCGGGTGCCGGTCGGTCTTGAGCGCGTAGTCCAGCAGGTCGCCGAAGTCGAGCACGGCCTTCTCGTGCTTGAAGGCAGTCAGACGCTCGACGAACCGGAGCGTGTTCTCGACTCCGGGCGCCCCGATGCGGTGGATCGCCTGCTCGATGGTCAGCATCCGGTTGCGCCCCCACTCGTAGACGAAACGGCGACGGTCATCGTCCGTCCGTTGCGGCATATCGATCTGCTCGTCCAGCGTGTGGACCGCCCGGCTGAACTCGTACCCGTACCGGTCCGCGAACTCGTCCCAGTGCGCGCCGCGCATGAGATCGTTTGTACGGAGGCCGAGCAGCCGGTAGGCCGTCGAGTGGATGGTCCGCAGCCACGGGACGTCGTCGGCCGTCAGGCCCCGAGCCCGGACCCGCGACAGCGCCTCCGCCTTTGCCGCCCGCGTGTAGGTCACGAACGCGACGTCGGTGCCCGACAGGCCGGCGGCTAGCTCCTGGTCGAAGCGGTCGAGCATCGCTCGCGTCTTGCCCGTGCCCAGCCTATGGGGGGCCGAGGACCAGACGCCAAGCGGCGCGTCCGGTCACTTCGGCCCCTGCCTCCGCTCGCGTCGCAGGCGAGCGTGTTCGCGTACGTGGTCTCCCTGCCCGGAGAGCAGCACGAGGTTCTCTGGCGAATTGTTCAACCTGTTACCGTCCCGGTGGTGAACGACTTCTCCTGGACGAAGCGGCCGTCCGAGGATCCCTTCCATCACGACTCGATGCTCGTGCCGACCCATGAGCTTCCGGTAGGTCTTCCCCTGTCCTCGTCCCCGCTGGGCCGCGCCACGCTTCTCAGCCGACCGGCGCGACAGTTCGGCGTTGTCCACGTGGTGGAGGTAGAGGCAGTCCGCCCGCTGGCAGACAGCGGTGCAATAGACCGCCCGGCGCTTCTTCCAACGCGGAGCGAACTCCGTCCCGCACCTCTTGCACGACCGCGGCGGGGCCAGCCTCACGAGCGTCCGTGTACCAGCCGGCACAGGCAAGTGCAATGCCTCATCCAGGAGGTCCGTTCTGGCGAGCCGCCTATCCGACATGTAGGGAATCTTCTGCCTTATACGCGCGCGGGAAAAAACAGCGACTTACCACCGAGGTCATTACTCGTCCTTACGCGCTGTTCAGGCGAATTAGACCTACATCGGCTATTCTTACCTTCCTTACCTCGTTTCAGAACAATTCACCGCCAGGTAAAGTATCAATTTCTCTCGCGCGCGTATAAGTAGTGAAATTTCCGCACATCTACCTACAGTGGCTCCTCCTCCGGGGCCACGGCGGGCTGGCGGGGTGCGGGTGCGGGACCGGCCCAGACGTGGTGGGTCTTCCCGTCGAGCCAGACCTTCGTCGAATCGAACCCGAGGTCGCGCAGCGCCTTGCAGACCGCCTGGGTCGTGGCGTCCGGCGACCGCAGAGCGTCGATGATGGAGGACGCCTTGAAGACCTTCAGGCCGTTGTGCAGGCAGGCCGTGCCGCGATCGAGGTCCGACGCCTCCTCCCCGATCGACAGGTTGTTGACCGCCCGTTCGGTTCGGTCGCGCAGCAGTACGGCGGGCGACGCCTCCGGCGGTTGCGAGACCACTTCGCGGACCGACAGCCAGTGATCGACGAGGGCATCGTACTGCGCGGGCTTGGTCGGCAGCGTCGGGACGCGGCCGAGCGCGTCCACCACGCGCGTCTTGAAGACCCCCCGCGTGGTCAGCTCCTTCGTGTTCATCGTCAGGACCACCTCGGCACCCGCCATCGTGATCGTCAGCTCGTGGATGGCCGGGATGCTCGTGAACGTACGGATGCGGGTGACGTCGAAGTTCAGGCCCTTCGGTCGCTTCCCGTTCGTCCCATTCGTTCCGTCATCCTCCGGCGGCTCGCCGGCCTTCGCGACCGCCTTGGCCGTGACGGACGTCGGCGCGTAGCGGGCGATCGAGTGCGCGATCCGGCGGACCTCGGCGTCGGCGAGCGGCGGCTTGCACGCGCGCGCGTTCTCGACCAGCAGCGCCGCGGTCAGCGCGGCCTCGGACATCCCACGTCGCCGCATGGCGCCGGCCAACGAAGCGAGCTTCGCGTTGCGCTCGCCCTCCTGGACCGTGTCGTCGATCGGTTCCGCCGGCTCGGGGACGGGTGCCTCGGGCAGGAGATTCTCGAAGTCGAACGGGTTGTACCGGCGTGTCGCGTCGCACAGCTCCAGAACGGCCGTGACGTACGGTTCGCGCTTGTAGTTGACGGTGCCGGGCAGGCGCAGGATGCGCGCGTGGTCGGCGACCTGCCGGTCGCTGCCGAGCGCGAGGGCGAGCCGAGCGGTCAGCTGAACCAGGACGTCCGCGCCCTCGGGCTCCTTCATGACCCAGAAGGCGTGCAGCCCGTGGCCGGTGTGGACGATCGCGGTCGGCGGCAGCGCGAACGCGGCGAGCGCGGCTCGCGCCTCGGCCTCGCCGCCCGGGTAGTCCTTGAAGTCGAGGTCGGCCCAGGCGGCCATGCCGGGGAACGAGCGGTCGCGTCGCGATCCGCGGTGCGGCAGGACCGTGTAGAAGACGCCGCCCTTGGCCTTCGCGGCGATCTGCATGACCTGCGGGAGATCCGGCAGGAGGAACGCGACGTCCTCGTACCACTCCTCGTGGATCGGCGCGCCGCCGCCGTCGCGCAGCAGGACCAGGCCGGCCTCGGCGCCCGCCAGGGGCAGGTGCTCGTAGAGGAGATCGAGCAGCGGCTTGGCTTCGCCGCTCACGCGAAGTTGACTCGGCTGGCCGTCTGCTGGTAACGATTGGGCAATCCCGGACTCCCTTCCGGTATCCGGCGCCGTCCGGTTCTCGCGATCTCCCGGGCGGCGCCGGTTCGTCTTCGTCGTCCGCGCGCGAGCGCGAGCCTTCGGCCTTACACCGGCGTCACCTCGCGGGTCAAGACTTTTGCACGCGGCGTTTGATGCCGCGCGTTTGCACCGCTTACCGTAGTAGCGCGCGTCATCGCGTCTTGGGGTCGTACAGGTGCGCGATCCCAACCCCGTCTCTCGGGCCCTTCCAGTGGGGTTCGATCCACCGCAGTTTGCGCAGCGCCCGCCCGGGGCCGTGCGCTTGATTGCGGAAGTGTCCGCGCACCGTGAAGCGGGAGCGGAGCTTCCATCCCGTCGCGCCCTTGCGGTCGGATTCGCTGAAGTCGACGGCGGCCTGCACGAGAGCGCGATCGATCTTCACTTCGCGACCGGTCATCCAGATCGCAGGCTCGGTTCCGGCCGCGACGTAGCCAGGCGACGCGTCGATGCGCTTCGCGCTCTTCGAGAGCGGTTCGCCACGCCCGTTTGCGGTGATGTACAGGCACATGCTGACGAGTAATCGGGCCAATGTCAGAACGAGAGGGCGCGAGAGGCCTTCGGCGAGAGTTGGCCGATTCAGCCAGTCTCCGATCGTTTTGAATTCGCACGGATGAGGAGTAATGCCTTCGAGGAGCGCCTTGCGGGGGTTCTCTCCGATGGCACGTATGAGGACCCGGTGCCTTTCGGCGTCCCTCGCTTCGTGCCAAAAGAACCCGCGGATCGCGGCGCCGTCGTCCAGGGTCAGCCACGGGGTCGGCAGTTGAATCAGGAACGTCGAAAACGGTGGCCGAAAATTGGTTGTTGGAACCGAGTCAGAATCCGTCAGCGAAAAGGCCGCGGCGGCAGAATGCGTGAGCGAAAAGACCGGCATGCCGAAGCGCGCCCACCGCAGCAGTTTGTGTAAAGAGAGTAGCTGGCCGACAACCGGATCGGAGGCGCCGGCGCCGGACAATGCCATGAGACCTGGCGGCAGCTCCTTGTAAAAATCTGCGATTGTTATGGACCACTCGCGCGTGAAAACCGGAACCCCCCGGTTCAGGCGAAAGACAAGATCCTGTAGTTGCTTGGCGATGCTCATACGCGCGCGCCCTGCCGTTTCGTCCACGAGGCGCCGGGGTGCTCGGCCGCCCAGTGCGCTTGGAGCTTCGCGAGCGCGTTCAGGCTGTGCTGCTGTTCCGCATCCCGGGCCTCGTCGAACGAAATAAGGCCGAGAAGGCCCAGCACGTGGCCCCACCACGACAGGTGGCGGCAACGCTCGATGTAGAGGAACCCCCTGCCGCGGGTCTCATCGCATTCTGGACGAGCGCATTGCCAGACGGAGTGGATCTTCTCCTCGGGGCCCAGGCAGATGCCGTAGGCGCCGTCCTCGCCGTCGTCGTGGACGATGACGATCAATGCAGCTGCCTCGCGCCGATGCTCTCGGCGATCACGTCCCCGACCGTCGTGCAGCCCGGCCGCGTGCAGCCGATGCAGTCGGCGCGGGAGAAGACCGAGTGGTGAACCCAGACGAGGAGCGCCTGGACGGGCGTCTCGCCGTCGAGCGGCGCCGAGCAGCGGGGGCAGGTCACCTCGATCACGAAGAAAAAGGGCTGCGGGCGTCGCAGCACATAGCAGTGGTTGTCGGGTGAGTGGGACTCGCGCTTGGCCTTCGGCTCGTACCGGACGCTCCGCGCTGTCCGTCGAACCCCGTTAGCTCTGCCATCTCGCGCTGCTCACGCACCGGATCACCGGTCCATTGCCTCTCGGCAAAAAACGTTCACGCTTCGCCCGCGTCCCAACCGCAACGAGGCTATCCGAAGAGAGCCTCGTCCACGTCCATGTCCTTCTCCGTCGCGTTCGCCTTCTGAATCGCCGCGCGCAGCGCGTTCGCGAACCGCGCGGCGAACCGCGCGTTCTCGATCGCGGTGGTGAGCGGAACGGTCCGACGCGAGAACACCGCGCCGGCTTCGCGCTTGTGCTCGCCGCCGTAGCCGAACCGCTCCTTCGGCTCCTTCGACGCCGACCGCCACATCTTCTCCATTCGGCCGGCGCCGCCGACGCGCTTGACGGCCTCGTGCAGGGTCATCGAGAGCAACCCTTGACCGCCGTCCACGGGCACGTCGATGAGGACCGCGAGGTTGTAGCGCGCCTGGACGACCTGCAGCCCGGCAATGCTCTCCTCGCAGTGCTGATGGATCTCCGCGAACTTCCAGGTCTCGGGCTTCGTCTCGCCGGGGAACGCGTAGAGCGAGTCCGCGAACTGCGAGGCCGCAATCTCCCGCTGGTGCTCCAGCTCGCGGATCGTGTGCTGGATCTTGTAGCCGTCGATCTTCATTTCAGAACCTCCTTCATCGTCGGGATCTCGCCGATCGGCACGTAGCCGACGCAGCCGTCTTCCTGCAGGGCAAGGTTACCTTCGGGTATCTCGGGTCCCACCCAGACGCCGACGATGCGGTACTGGCCCGCGTCCCCCGCCTCCTCTTTGTAGTGGACCACCGCCCAGCCGATGAGCGGCTCGTGGAACTCGCCATCCCCGTCCTTGAACCGCGCCGCCCACCCCGCCGTGGGGATGAGCTGCAGGACTTTCACCGTGCGCATCGGGAATCCCTCCTAGATGTCGTCCGCGCCGTTCGCGTTTTCTTCCGTCCGCAGCCACGCGTCGACCGCGGCCGCCTGGTCCGCCTTCAGCTCGATCGCCTTCTTCACGCCGAACTTCTTGCGGAACGTCTCGATCGCGACCGCCGGATCGGGCAGCGCCTTGATCCGACCGACGAGCGCGGCCGCGGTGTCCGCGTCGACCAGCCCGCCCGCCGCCTCGTCGCCCCCCTCCTCGGCCTCGCGCGGCGGCTGCTTGCCGGTCACGACGGCCTTGAGGTCGTGCAGGTCGGCCTTCGCGATCTCGGCCGTCAGCTTCGCCGCGATCTGCGCGTCGGGCAGGACCGTGTACTTCGTCTTCGGGTCGTTCGCGCGGCCGAGCCGCTCGATCTCGAACAGCCACTTGTCCAGGCCGTACTTCTGGCGGACCTTCAGGATGTCCTTGAACATCACGACGCCGGCCTCGATGACCTTCATCGCCTTCTCGGTCGGCACGTAGAAGTTGAGCAGGGCCCGGACGCTCGGCTTCGCGCCGTTCGCGCAGGCGCCGCACTTGTCGCCGTCGCACTCGGCGTACCGCTGGTTGCGCTCGCTCCAGTGGACCCTGCGGACGAGCGGCTCGCCGCAGAACGCCCCCACGACCTTGTCGCCCTGGTCCTTCAGCCGCACGAACGTCCGCGGCGCGTCCGCGTCCGCGTCGTTCACCGTCTGCTGCGCGTCGTCCCATCCGCTCATCGTGTTCTCCCTTTCGGTGAGGTGCGTCTATACCGCGCGACGCGGTACGTGTCAAGGGCCTATCGCGAGGTCGCGCGTTTCGTGTGCCCGTGCAGGTGGAAGGAGACGATCGTGCCCGGCAGCGGTTCCTTGGTCGTCCGCCGCACGGTCAGGTAGGCGGCGACCTCGTGGTCCGAGCACAGGTACTGACTGAGGGCGACCCCGGCCGCCAGCTGGGCGATCGTTCCCTCGTAGAGCATCAGGCGGTTCACCTCGAACCGGAAGAACAGGTTCGCGCCGTACCAGCCGATCGCCTCGCCGTCGAGGGGGAACCCGTCCTCGTCCATGACGAGCGCGGACATCGACTCCACGAACCCCTCCACGCCGTGGGACAGTCGGGACTGCAGGCACATGTTCGTGAAGAGCTTGGGCGTCAGGCTGCTGTGTGTCGGGCCCTTGCCCGACAGGTCGCGGAAGAACACGTACTGGGAGCCGGGACACGGCATGCCCGGCGGCAGCCAGACCTGATCGTACGCGACGTCGCCCGGGACCATGTCGCGTATCTCGTACTCGTGGCCGGTCTCGGTGTGCAGGAAGCGGCCGGGCTCGCCGCGGATGGGGACGATGGACCCGCCGCGGCCGCCGCCGTAGCCGTCGCGTCTCGGCAGTTCCAGCGGGCGCGGCTCGACACCGATGACGCGGTCGCCCAGGCCCAGTGCCCGTGCGCGGAACGGGCTCGGCGGCAACGGCTCCGGCCGCTTCGGGACTTCCGGCAGCTGCTTCGCGGGCTCGCGGTACGGCCCCTTGTACAGGCCGTCCCGCGGCGTGCCGGCGGGGCTCTTGATCGTCCGCAGCTCCTCGCCGCCGGGGCGCACGGTCGCGGCCCAGCGCCGCGAGAACCGCTTGCACCGGGAATTCTGGCACTCGATGGTGACCAGACCGATGTACGCGTCTGCGGTCGAGCAGTCGGGGCAGGGCTTGAGCGTCACGGCTTGGTCCTCCCTCTTTCTTTTCTTTTCCATTTGGTCCAGACGGATACCATCCACTCGAAGGCGTCTTCCGAGATATAGAGCTGGGCGCTCGTGTTGTCGTCGGTCGACTCGAACTCTCCGCTGGGAGGCCCGCGCACCTCGAAGACGACGTCTCCCGGCAGGGGCTCATCCCCCGGATCATCGACGCTCGGATCCCACGGCGTACGGCGAAGAATCCAGCGCGAGCGGCGCCGTGAAGCTTTCCGCTGCGCGATCGTTTCATGGCCCTCCTTCGGGTTCGGGCGCTTCGATGCTCTCGTTCTCACGGTGTCTCCTTCGCCTCCAGGTAGGCCTTCCACGCCCGGCGCAGCACGCGCAGGGACTCGGGGAACTTCGCAGCCGCCGCCGCATCCGTCCGCGCGGCGACCCAGATGCGGCTCACCTCGGTCTCCGCCTCGTAGATGGTGGCGGGGGCGGCGGCGATCCGCTCGTGCGCGTCGGCCACGCCGCGTGAGAGCCGCTCGATGTACTCGGTGACGCGCGCCCACAGGATCTGCCGCGCCCGCTCGGCTTCGGGGCAGTCGGGCGTCGTCTGCAGGTACGCCAGGATCGCGCGCCCCTCCGCGTTGTAGCCGCTGCGGCGGCCGGGGCCCGCGAGGACGAACGGCGACTGCTCGCCCGCGACGACCAGGCCGGTGCCGTCGAGGTGAATGACCGCGCCCGCGGCGACCTCCCGCGCGAGCAGCTCCCGGCCATCGAAGGTCTTCTCGGTCACTCGGGCTCTCACTCGGGCTCCGGCTCGTTGCAGTGCGGGCAATCGAGCGGGTTGCCGGTCATGCGAATGCACTCGTTGTCGTCGTGCAGGCGCTTCCACGTCGCCTGCTCGGCCATGATGCACGACGGGCAGCCGTCCGGGTCGGCGTGCAGGTGCGCCGCGTCGTTGAACGGGCAGGTGGTCACGGCTTCTCCGCCGGCTCGAACGTGACGGTGATCGTCACGCGGCCTCTGCGCCCGACGACCCAATCAGGCAGGAGCGAGAGGGAGAGATTTTCGTGAGCGGGCCTGTCGTGCGCGTAGTCGAAGATCCCGCCGTGGTAGACCTCTGCGTCCTCGAACACGGTCGTCTTCGTCCGCGTCTTGAGGCACTGCAAGAACTCGCGCCAGGTGGCGTCGTCGGCCACGATGTCGGAGTGGCCACAACCACCGCGTAGTACAGCGTACTTCTCCAGGCACACCCAGCGGTTCTCGATTCCACCGACGCGGCCGGTGCCGGTGCAGTCGAGGCAAGTCATTTTCCAGCCGGCGTCGTAACCGCTACCGTCGCACCGCTCGCACTTCCGCCCGACGATCTGCTCGTCGGTCAGCATCGGGCAGACCTTGCCGGTGCCGTTGCAGTCGGAACACGATCGCTCCGACTTCGGTTCAGGGCCAAGTGCCGCCAGGTCCGCGTGGATCTCGTCGTCGCTGCGGCCGTGCGCCGACGGCTCCAGCCGTGCTGCCAAGGCTTCGGCGTCAAGCCTGCCAACCGCCATTGCGTGCGCGAGTTCGGCTTCGGACAGCGGCTGGAACTCGGAACACTTCGGGCAGTCCACCGCCATCAGTGCGGGGTGGAGGCACACTTGTCCGCAGTCGGGGCAGTGCGGTGCGATGACCTGGATCACCGTCCCCCCCTCCACGGG
>Ga0209641_10002312_pt1 | contig 16527 bp, 18 predicted proteins | sample RifCSP16_1_FD_184022 | JGI IMG/M metagenome (GOLD analysis project Ga0209641, IMG submission 184022) | Soil microbial communities from Rifle, Colorado - Rifle CSP2_sed 16_1 (SPAdes) (version 2) | ecosystem: Environmental > Terrestrial > Deep subsurface > Rock core/Sediment | place: Rifle...
CCAACACCCCAATAACGGCTATTCCCCTCTCCGCTGAAGCCAACTCCGTGTCGAACTCTCCCACAACAGCGGAGAGGGGCAAGGGGTGAGGCCTCGAGATAGCTCCAAGTAACAGCGTAACATTTCCCGCGATCAATACTCTCGCTTCACGGGCTTGAAACGCGTGACCTTGACAGGCTTGTAGCGCAGCTCGATCCCGTCCGGCTTAAGTGTCGCCAGTGTGTGCTTCATCCACTTATCGTCATCGCGCTCGGGGTAATCTTCGCGCGAGTGCGCCCCGCGGCTCTCTTTGCGCATCAAAGCCGAGTAAGCCGTGACCTGCGCCAAGTCGAGCAGACACCCCAGCTCCCAGGTTTCGAGCAGTTCGGTGTTGAAGATCCGGCCGGTGTCCTGCAGCCGGACATGCGCAAAGCGATCCTTGAGCTCGCCGATTCGATCGACCGCCCGCCGCAGGCCGTCTTCGGTGCGGAAGACCCCCACGTCCTGCTGCATGATTTCCTGGGCTTCGCGACGCACGTCGGCGGCGCGCTCTTTGCCGTCCGATGAGCGCATCCTCTCGATGGCTTCGGCGGCAGTCCCTTCCGGATCCTTCGGCAGCAGCGCATAATCGCTGCCCCTGGCGAACTCGGCCGCCTGCAGCCCGGCGTGCTTGCCGAAGACGACGATATCCAGCAGCGAGTTCGTGCCCAATCGGTTGGCGCCGTGAACCGAGACGCAGGCGCACTCCCCGGCGGCGTACAGACCGGGCATGATCGTGTCCTTCTCGTCGATCACGACCCGGCCGTACATGTCGGTCGGGATGCCGCCCATGGCGTAGTGCGCCGTCGGCTGGACCGGCATCGGCTGGGTAATCGGGTCGACACCCATGTAGGTGCGGCAGAAGTCGATGATGTCCGGCAGCTTTCGCAGCAACTCCTCGCCGGTCACCCGGTAGGGTGAGCCGTCGGGCCGGAGCCGACCGTCGAGCTCGGCGTAGTGGTTGACCGTTTCGGGGCGCATGTCCAGATACATGAAGCGCCGGCCGCCGATGCCGCGCCCGTCGCGCATCTCGAGGTACATCGCCCGGCTGACGACGTCGCGCGAGGCCAGGTCCTTCACATGCGGCGCGTAGCGTTCCATGAAACGCTCACCGCTGTCGTTGATCAGCACGCCGCCCTCGCCGCGCACGCCCTCGGTTATCAGGATCCCCATCCGGAAGATGCCGGTCGGATGAAACTGGAAGAACTCCATATCCTCGACGGGCATGCCGCGGCGCATGGTCACGGCGACGCCGTCGCCGGTGTTGGACAGCGCGTTCGAGGTGATCTCCCAGACGCGGCCCCAACCGCCGATGGCGAAGATCACCGCCTTGGCATGGAAGACATGCAGTTCACCAGTAGCCAGCTCGACAGCGACGACTCCCCGCGCCGACCCGCCCTCAATGATCACATCCAGCACCTGGTACTCGTCGTAGAAGTTGACCTTGTTCTTGATGCACTGCTGATACAGCGTTTGCAGGATCATGTGGCCGGTGCGGTCGGCGGCGTAGGCTGCCCGGCGGACCGGGCGGCCGGTTTCGTTGTTGGTGTGACCACCGAAGTAGCGTTGGGCGATCTTGCCTTGCGGTGTCCGGTTGAAGGGGAGGCCCATGTGCTCAAGCTCGTAAACCGTCTCGACCGCCTGTTGGCACATGAACTCGATGGCGTCCTGATCGCCCAGGTAGTCGCTGCCCTTCACCGTGTCGAAGGTGTGCCACTCCGGCCGATCCTCCTCCTCGCTTCCGAGCGCGGCGCCAACGCCGCCCTGGGCTGTGCCAGTGTGCGATCGAATGGGGTAGAGCTTGCTGAGCACGGCCGTATCGACGCCGCGCGAGGCGTACAGCGCCGCCATCAGCCCGGCGCCTCCTGCGCCGACAATGACCACCTCGTGCTGGTGGTTTTTTGTCATGCCTGGTTTCCTACATCGACGGGGGTGGGCGCGCAAGCCATCGTCAACGTACGCCTCCGACGATGGCCGCGGCCCCGATGGCGGTGATGGCGATCCATCCGATCAGCAGCAGCCGGGGGAGGAATGCCCGCCAGGCCGGGCTTTGTACGTAGTCGCTGAGGACGTTTCGCAGACCGTTCACGCCGTGGGCGAAAGTGAATGACAGAAGCGCGACATCGTAGACGCGCCAGCCGATCGTCGCCCAGCGCAGGGCGACGTAATCCAGCGTTATGCCGTGGACGCCGACGATGACGTCATTCAGCAGGACGTGGATCCACACCAGCGGGACCAGCAAGACGCCCGACCAGCGCATGAAGAGCCACATCCAGGTCTCGAAGTTGCGCGATAGCCCGCCTTCGGGTGTGCGGAACGTGACGATCCGGGAGACGACGACCAGCGCCGCCAACATCACCACGGCGACGCCGATGTCGGCCCACAAGGGTAGCCCCATCGGCGCGCCGCTTTCGGGCGCACAGCGGCAGATGTTGTTCAGGTAGAGTGAGCGCCCCATCAAGTATGCCGCCGGGAGCCAGAGCACCACGCTGGCGGCGATCACCCCCCAGAAGAATCGCCGGGCCTGGCCCTCGTTCCAGCGGTCGGGGCGTTGGTCAAAATAGATGATCTTGTAACCGTTGAGGCCGTGAAAAAGGACGGCGGCGACGAGGGCGATCTCGCCCAACATCATCGGCGTGGTGCGATAAAGGTCGATGGCGTGTGAATACAAATCGGGAAAGAAGTAGACCGTCGAGGTATCCAGGATGTGGATGGCCAGGAAGAGCAGGACGGCCAAGCCGGCCACCCGATTGAGGAGGTAGCTCCACTGCCCTTCACGCCCACGGTAACGCCAGCCGCCTTCGATCGTGGCGGAGGTGGTCGACATAAGCTGCTCCTCTCGACCTGATTCGGGCAAAGGCACTCGGATTCTAGCACAGGAGGTCTGAGCGGGTCCCGGAATGCGATGCCAGCCGGCCTAGGACCACCCAACAGCCCATCGTGGCATCTACGATCTCCTGATCGTCATTGTCCGCGGAAGGGAAAACCCGGCCAAAGGACTCGGGCATGCACGAGCAAGACGCGGATGGTTTGGGGGCAGCACCAACCTCGACATGAGGCAAATGATCTGGTGTGGCCTTGAGTCTGGATACGTCAGCGGAGGTGGTCTGGGGTGACCCTAGAAGCTCAACCCCAGTGAGAGGGGATTGCAGCGCTCAAGGTTAACTTCACGCGCTGCTGAGGGGGCCACACCCGGCCCGAGAAGGTTCCGGGGCCGCTTCGAGGCGGGGCTCGCCGGGCTCACCCCCGCCTGAGATCGGTACAAGGACCAAGATCAGGCGGGGGGCGATTTCCTTCGATCGGCTCCCACCCCGACGCGGTCCGAAGAACCCGAAGCTATTTCTCCACCCTCGAGGTTCCTTCGCACTACGAAAAGCGTGAGATCGTCCGACTGGGGCGTGTCACCCACGAACGTCTCAATGCGGGAGACAATCTCGTTCAACACATCCTCAGCGCGGGTGCCGGAGCTTCTTCGGAGGGCGTCGGACACTCGATCGACGCCGAAGACACCCCCTCGAGCATCCAACGCCTCAGAAATGCCGTCGGTGTAGAAGACCAGGACGTCCCCTGGGTCAATCATGATCTGACGGTCCTCCAGTTCGATATCCTCCATCACACCCAGGACGGTGCCCTTCCCGCCCAGGGTTTCGATCTCCGTCGTGGCAACATGTCGCCAAAGCGGCCGGTTGTGACCCGCGTTGGCGTACCGCAGGCGGCCGTTTCTCGGGTCAAGGATGGCAAAAAACGCACTGAGGAAGATTTCGGCCTGGCTGTCCTTCAGCATGAGTTCGTTCGCCCGCATCATGGCCGCCGCTGGCGTTCGGCCACTCAGCCCCGTGGTGCGGATCAATGTCCGGCTCAGGGCCATATAGAGCGCCGCCGGCACGCCCTTGTCCGCTACGTCAGCAATGACCATGCCAAGAGAGCCCCCGTGGGGCGAGGCCGTCTCTTCGGGAACCTCGAAGAAATCGAAGAAGTCGCCACCGACCTGTTGCGCAGCGCGGTAGTAGACGGCAATTTCCCACCCGGTGATCTGGGGCGGGGACTTTGGAAGCATGCTGAGTTGAATCGTGCGGGCGACCGATAGGTTTGCCTCCAGTTCCTTGCGTCGGATTTCCTCCTCGTGCAGCTTGACGTTCTGGATGGCCATGGCGGCCTGGTTGGCCATGAGTTGCATAAAATGGAGGTCATTCTCCTGGATGAGGCGCGGCTCACGCGTATTTATCATGAGTGCTCCGATGGGGTCGCCTTCCACGACCAGGGGCACCACGGCGTGGCCGCGAAATCCTTCCTCGAGCAGCCAGTCCGGCGCCCACGGAGCGATGGGGTCCTCAAGCAGGTCTTCGACGAGATGTGGCTCGAGAGTCTGCATCACGATCCCCAGGCCGTTGGGCATGTCAGCCGGCACCCTTCTACCCGCGCTTACCGGGTCGGTGCGCCATCCCGCTGCGGCAGTGAACTCCAGCTCTCCGGGGGCTTCACTCACAAGGAACAAGGCACAAGCGTCGGCAAGTAGAAGTTCCTTTACCGCGGTAGCCAGGTACCCCATCAGGACTTCAAATCGCAACTGTCCCAGCGCCTGGTTGGAGAACTCGAGCAGCGCTGCCTGTTCCCGGACTCGCCGCTCCAACTGCAGATCAAACAGCCGGGCACGCTCGAGCGCGATACCCATCTGATTGCCGACATTGGTCAAGAGCGTCAGCGCCGCGGGGGTGAAGGAAGCCCAGTTGGACGCAGCAACATTCAGAATCCCAAGGGTCTTCTCGCCGGACTTCAACGGTGCGGATGCGTGAACGGTGATGCCTCGGTGATCACCGGGCGCCTCGGCCGTCCGTTTGCAGACCACCTCGTTGTATGCCCGATCGAGGTCACCACTGTCGCACAGCCTCTGGCAGTCACAAGCGCGCGCCCAGGCCTCCGGGCTGTCGAGCGCCAGCGCCGGTGGAAGATTGTGAGAGGCGACAAGCCGGTATCCTGGTCCCCACCACTGGTCCGTAGCAGCAGGATCTTTGAGGAAGATCCACCCCGTCTCAAGTCCCATCAAGGGTACGAGTCGGGCCAGCGCATCCTGAAGCGCAGTGCGCACATCGGAGGAGCGGTTCAGGACTTCAGCGATCTCATTCAGGGTGGTCAGGTGCGAAATGAGAACGTTTTCTTCCGCAATCGGGGAGTTGACGATGGACCTCCTACGCCGCAGCTTGCAGGCTCGCCCCCGCAGGCATTCCCGGGGGCTGCTTTGGGGACAGACATTATACTTCCCAACCCGGCCGGTTGTGCACTTCCGAACAATCCGATCCCCAGTATTTGGTGGGACGAGCGGTCTGAAGCACACTGTCCGACCGGGAGCGCCGCGGGGTTCACTTGCTGGACTGGCGAGAGCTTTGCCCGAAGCGTTCAATTTGTGACAGAGATCGTTAAGAAATCGCCGGTATACTGCTGACGTGAAGCGTGAAACGTAGGGCGTAAAACGTGATGCGTGAAACGTGAAGATCCGATCAGGAGGTTGGTTGAATGAAGAGTGAGGTTGTGACGCTTGGGGGTGGGTGTTTTTGGTGTTTGGAGGCAGTCTACGATGAACTCAAAGGGGTGACGGACGTAGTATCCGGCTATTCCGGCGGTAATGTGCCCAACCCGACCTACGAGCAGGTCTGCGGCAAGGGCACCGGCCACGCCGAGGTGGTCCAGGTGACCTTCGACGCCGACGTGATTTCCTTCCGGGACGTTCTCAAGGTGTTTTTCACCATCCACGATCCGACGACGATGAACCGTCAGGGCAACGATGTCGGGCCGCAGTATCGCTCGGCGATCTTCTATCACAGCCCGGAACAGAAGGCCGCCGCCGAGGAGACCATCGCCGAGCTAAACCGCGAGGAACTGTGGCCCCGGCCGATCGTGACCGAGGTGACTCCGGTCGAGGCCTTCTACCCGGCCGAGGACTACCACCAGGAGTACTTCGCCCGCAATCCGTATCAGGGGTACTGTCAGGCGATCATCGCGCCCAAAGTAGCCAAGTTCCGGAAGATGTATATGGAGAGGTTGAAGGCGGAGGAAGCGCGCTGAGCGGACGGCGGACGAAGGACGGCGGACGGTGGACGACGGACGGCAGACAATGGACGATATGAGACCGCGCTCGAGAGGCTTCTCGGGCGCGGTGCCTATTTAAGCCGAGGGCCGATCGGCGTGCGGGGGCGAATCATTGCGACCAGGCGGTGGGTTGGCGGTCCCAGCGGTGAGATCGAAGTTGGCGGATGAGATCCGGGTCGAGCGGGACACCATCGCTGACGGTCTGGTTGGACTCGACGTGGTACAGCTTGCGCATCCCGGGGATCACAGTGCTGACGTCCGGGTTGGCCAGGATGAAACGCAGCGCCAGCTCGGGCATGGTCATCCCTTCGGGGACGAGTGGTCGCAGGGCTTCGGCGTGTTCCACGCTGGTCTTCAGGTTCTCCGGGACGAAGTACGAGTTGCGCCAGTCGCCTCGGGGCCAGTGGCTGTCGAGGGTCAATGTGCCTGTCAGGGTGCCCTCATCGAACGGCACGCGGGCGATCACGGCGATCTCCAGCTCGCGACACAGGGGGAAGAGCGCCTCCTCCGGGGCCTGGTCGAAGATGTTGTAGATCACCTGCACGGCGTCGACCATGCCCGTGCGCAGCGCCCGCAGCCCGTTCTCCGGCTCCCAGCGGTTGAGGCTTAGCCCAACCGCGCGGATCAAGCCTTCGCGCTTGAGGTCGTCGGTAGCGCGCTGCCAGCGCTCGTCGTCGGCCCAGCCGTCATCCCACACGTGGAACTGGATCAGATCCAGGTTGTCCAGGCCGAGGTTCTTGAGACTCTTCTCGGTGTATTCCCGGATGTGATACGGCGGGTAGGTGTCATCCAAGCCGTCCTGCGGCCTGGCCGGCCACTTCCGGTTCTTGGGCGGGATCTTGGTGGCGGTGTAGAGGCGCGTCTGCGGATGTGAACGCACGAGCTCGCCCAGCAGCCGCTCGCTCCGGCCGCTGCCGTAGGCCCAGGCGGTGTCGAAGAAGGTGCAGCCGAGCTCGACGGCACGGTTCAGTGAACGGCGTGACTCGTCGTCGTCGCGCCCGGTCCATTCGCCCATCCCCCACATCCCGAAGCCGACTTCGCTGACCTGCCAGTCTTTGCGGCCGAAACGACGATAGTTCATGCCGACCTTCCTCTCCGATTAGGAGGATATCACGCACCTCGGCGGCGCTTGTCTCCTCAGGCCTATCGGCCAAATGGGGGACTCGCGTGACCTACGCGACGGTTGCCGCGTCTTTGTCGCCGGCCTGGTGATCACACTCAGGGCGCCGGAGACCGCCAAGGGTCACGTCTTCATCACGCCGGAAGACGAGCACGGGACGGTTAACACCATCCTGCGCCCGCATGTCACCCAGCGCTACAAGCCGGTGGTGCCGCGTACTTGGCTGCTACTGATAGAAGGGTGAGTGGTCCGCGATTGGGGCGCGATCAATGTATTGCTCGATCGCAGCCATATGGAAAGGAATCGGACGGGGAGGCATTGGGCCATGGCTTCTATTGAGCTGGGTAGAGCGACCTTCGCTCCTTGATCGGCAGCTAGCCACCTAATTGGTCCCTTTATCGATAAGACTGTTTGGCAGAGACCCTCGACCTCCATAGAGCCAGGTATGATGCCCATCAATACGTCCTGTGCAGTCTTTGGCTCGTCAATCTGCACCTGAAGCCGAGCGAACGTTAGTTGTGCACTCACCCGACGCGACTTATGGCTACTCTGAGGGGGCGCCGATGAATCGCCGCAACTCTCTGAGCGTTGTTTCATTAGTGAGCTCCAAAGCCTCCTTCGCATTCTCGGGGAAGAGAAACAGCTTGTGCTCCGAGGGGATTATTCTCCTGTGCCATAGGAAGAAATCTTCGCGGGGCACCTCAAGCGATAGGATCTGGCCATTGTCCTGCAAGGAGCCACTGATGCGACCTTCTCCGATCTCAATCTCGTACCCCTCTGTGTCAACATGAGGTGAGACAACCAGGAAGTAGAATTTAGGGAAGAGGGCGGAAGGAGAATCCGCATGTCTCACGCATCGCAATTGAGTACCCTAGCCACGAGCGAGGACCGGCCTGACAGCGAGGTCCTGGCCAAGCCCGAGCGGCGCCGCTTCAGCGCCAGTTACAAGTTGCGCATTCTGCAGGAAGCGGAGCAGTGCGCCAACGGTGAACAGGGCGCCCTCTTGCGGCGGGAAGGGCTGTACTCCTCGCACCTGAGCAAGTGGCGGCGCCAGCGCGAGGCCGGCCAGTTGAACGGTCTGGCGCCCCGGCGGCGGGGGCGCAAGCCGGATCCCCAGGCAGCCGAACTGGCCCAGCTGCGCCGCGAAAACGAGCGCCTCAAGCGCAGGCTCGAGCAGGCCGAGGCCATCATTGACGCCCAAAAAAAGCTTGCACAGCTCTTCGGCGCGACGCTGGACGAGAACGGGAACCTGCCATGATCCAGTCCGCCGAAGACTTGGCGCCGGTCGTCGGGGTGAGCGTTGCCTGCCGGGCGCTGCAGGTGCCGCGCAGCGGGCTTTACCGCCGGCGTCGGCCGCCTCCCGCCAGCCCGCCGCGGCCCCGGGCTACCCCGGCGCGAGCTCTCAGCCCGGGGGAGAAGCTGCAGGTGCGCGAGGTCCTCAACAGCCCGCGTTTCCAGGACTGCCCACCGCGGCAGGTCTACGCGACCCTCCTGGATGAAGGCACGTACTTGTGCTCTATCTCCAGCCTGTACCGGATCCTGCGTCAAAACCGGGAGATCCGTGAGCGCCGCGACCAACTGCGCCATCCGGCCTACGCCAAGCCCAGGCTCGTGGCCACCGCGCCCAACCAGGTCTGGACCTGGGACATCACCAAGCTGCGGGGCCCGGTCAAGTGGTCGGTCTACTACCTGTATGTGCTCCTGGACCTGTACAGCCGCTTCGCCGTGGGCTGGCTCATCGCCGAGCGGGAGAGCGCCCAGCTGGCACAGACGCTGATCGCGGAGGCCTGCCGCCGCCAGGGTATCGCCCCGCAGCAACTGACCGTGCATGCCGACCGGGGCGGGCCGATGACCGCCAAGTCCTTGGCCTTGCTCATGGCCGACCTGGGCGTGAACGTCAGCCACTCTCGACCGCGAACGTCGAACGACAACCCGTTCTCGGAGGCGCAGTTCAAGACCGCCAAGTATCACCCCAGCTACCCTGACTTCTTCGACAGTCTCGTGGATGCCCGGGTTTGGGGCCGGCACTTCTTCCCCTGGTACAACTTCGAGCACCGCCACATTGGCCTGGGGCTGATGACGCCTGCAGCTGTCCACTATGGGTGGGCGCCGCAATTGCGCGAGCAGCGCCAGCACGTCTTGAGCCGGGCTTACCAGGCCCATCCCGAACGCTTCGTCCGTGGCCGCCCAATACCGCCAAAGATTCCCGTGGCGGTCTGGATCAATCCGCTGACCGATAGTGTCGCCCGCCCGGGCCTGGTGCCCGTGCTCACGCCACCTCTTGACATGCTCGAACTACACAAAATTCCAGAGGTAGTTGTGTCAAAACCGTTGACACATTCCGCTGGCCATTGTCCTGCAAGGAGCCACTGATGCGACCTTCTCCGCGACCCTGGATAATCCAGGCCAGGCTGTGACCGGAAAACGGTGTCGGAAACTCGATGCCTGGCCATTTCTCCACCAACTGGTCTTTGTATACCTTGGGTTCGATTCGAAGATGACTCTGCGACTCCTTCCACTCCTTGGGATGAAAAGGGGCAATGTAATATTTGTTCGTCATCAGGCAACCAATTGAGAGAACTCATCTATCTCTTGCTCGTTCGTCTCTGCTCGGAGCTCCAGACTATCAGTAGAGTTCTCTCGGGTCATGAAGAGCCGATACTGCTTTGGCACCTGGTTTCGATGCCAAAGGACGAACTCGGAGAGCACTGACTTCGAGGCCGGAGTTATGGCCACGGTCTGAAGGTCCCTTTGAAGCCCTCCCTCCACAATCTCCCCGGCTCGCCCTTTAGTTTCCCATCTCAAAGCATAGGGAGAATCGTCAGGAGGAAGATAAACTCGGATATCCGGCCATCGGTTTCGAAGGCTCTCGCCGTAGGTGTCAGGAAGGATCCTGAGGTCACTTTTTGCGTGTTCCCACTCTTCCGGCCTATATGGGATGACGAAGAAACTGATCATATTGTCGATACTCCTAAGGGATTGCTGAAACGGATCCATTTGCCCCAGGCAAGAATCCTCCGGTGGTTAATAGGCCAGTGAAGAATGCTCGGGAGGCATCGAGATTGGTGGTGATCTCTAGACTCTGAGGCTGGGCACCGGGCACACCGTTGGGAACAGTTATCGCGAGTCGGTAGCGTCGTATCTCATCCGATAACTGGGCCACGATCCACGGGGGAGCACCCTCCCTGAACTGAGTGACGCTCGGGTCCGGCGCTGGGAGCGAGTGTCGGCGTGGGTGTGGAGCGCGCACATCCGCTGGCGAGGAGCATCAAGGACAGGAATCGGGCGAGGGTGGACCGGTATGCGTTCATGGAGGTCCCCCGATAGCTTACACCTCTCTCTCACGCAGGGAGCTCTTCTATTGGCCAGCCATCATGCGGCCTGGCTTCCTGCGCCAGATGCTTTGGGTGCATCCGAGTCCCTCAGGTCGACTCGCCTGGGACGCCTCTCTTGACGGGCCCGGCTTATATTGTACAATTGTCTTGTACAAGTTTGGAGTACTCAGAATGCCTCTAGAAGTCAGCTATTCACAGGCCCGCCAGAGGCTTGCCTCGCTACTGGATGAGGTGGCCGACGACCGGGAGATCGTGATCATTCGCCGCCGCAACGGGGAATCCGCGGCTCTGATCGCGGCGGACGAGCTGGTCAGCCTGACGGAGACGGCTCATCTCCTGCGGTCGCCAGCGAACGCATCGCGCCTGCTGGCCGCCCTGGCAAGGGCATTGAAGGATGGGGGACAGACCATGACGATCGAAGGGCTGCAGGATGAAGTCGGCCTGGGCCGGTAGTCCGCGCCAGGCCGTCTTCCAGCCGGAATTTCTCGAAGATCTCAAGCACTGGGTGGCCACCGATCGGAAGACGGCTCTCCGGGTCATCCGTCTGGTCGAGGCGGTTATGCGCGATCCCTTCGCCGGGATCGGCAAGCCCGAGCCGCTCAAGTATCTGGCTCCCGGGGCCTGGTCTCGCCGCGTCACCCAGGAACACAGGCTGGTCTACCTCGTGCGCGACGAGCGGATCGACTTCCTCCAGGCTCGCTATCACTACTGACCACTCGTTCCACCATACCTAGCTCACCCTCCACATGAGTACCCGCGCCGCGATCGTCAAGTTAAGACCCAATAGGTAGAGGTCCACCGCCCAGGCCGTGCCGGACGGGTCGAGCGCCTGCGGGTCGAGGCCGGCGAACCAGGCGGAGGTTAGGCCTGCGTACACGATCACCCCGCCGGCCGCCCAGCCCCGGATCCATGCCGGGGAGGGCTGCAGCACTGCCACCACGACCCAACCGAAAAGGTAGACCCAGCTCAGCAGCCACAGCCACGCGCCGATCCCCACGAGCCGCGGGCCGACGCGGCGACCAACGATCGCCGAAATAGCCAGGATCACGACCGCCGCCGATAGCGCACCGAGCCACGTGCCTCCGACCCGGCCCTGAAACAGCCAACTCACAACCCCGCTCGCAGAAAAGGAAAACGCCACAAGCAAGGCCGCGTTCCAGCCTCGGGCGCGCTTGAAGGTCAACATCGCCACGAAGAGCAGCAGCCCAAACAGCGCCACCGGCACGACGGAGCCCGTCGTAAGGCGCGGGGTAAACGCCGCTGCGCCCAGGGCGCCAGCGATGAGTGCCGCCGTCAGCGGAGGCAGGATCGCGGCGGCGAACGTCCAGAGTGTCATGTCGGTCCCTTACTTCTGGGGAAGCTCGGAGAGACCGTCCGCCTCGAGTGTGACCGAGTCCAGGCCCAGCAGACCGCTGAGCAGAATCGTCATCCGGCGTTTGACCGGCAACAGTAGCTGGACCGCCGGGCCTACGGGGTCATAATTGTTTGGATACTCCACATGAAGCGCGAGGATCTCCGGGTCCGTCTGCTTCAACCCGTTCCGGCCGGCGTAATCCAGCGCTTCGGCGGCGACCGCCGTCTGCATCTCGGGCGCCACCAGGGTCGCCCGATCGTCATCGGTCAGCCAGTGGCTGACCTCGCCTGGAAGCGGGGTCGCGGTGCAGCTCGTCCCAGGCGTGCCGAAACCGGCGTCGGGGACGCACGCCGGCCGAACCGCCGCCTCGGTCTGGCGTACGACCGCCTGTGTCACCATCTGGTCGGCCACGCGTCCGATCCCGGCGTCGGCCCCAGCCTGCGCCGCGCGCACCGTGCGCCCCCGCTCGATGTACAGCCGACCGCCGTCGACCGCCACCGCCAACAGCAGCAACAGGACCATCAGCAAGACGGCGACGATGACGATGACCTGACCGCGGGCCCTCATGGCGGGTTGCTGTACTCCATCCGGCTCACCGCTTCGGCGCGCACCGGAATGGTGATGGTGAAGGGAAGATTGAGGGTGAGCGGGTACTCCAATTGAACAGTCAGTGGATAGCCGCGCGGCAGAGGCGCCGGCTCGGTGCGCGGATAATCGGATTGTGTCGGATCGATGTCGATGAGGACTGCATCCGCATCCAGAGCGCTGACGGCGCGACGCACGGCTCCGATGATCTCATCGTCGCCGGCGACCGGATCGCGGATCGTCGCTCCGGCCCGCGCACCCTCCCAGGCGGCCTGGGTCAATACGATCTGCGCGTTGACCAGGATCCCCAGGTTTACCAACCCGATCATCAGCAGCAGCAAGATCGGCAGGACGACCGCGAACTCCACCAGCGCCTGTCCCGATCGATGCTCATGCCGCGCGCGTCTTGTCCGCATCGAATGTCTTCAACGACCAAGGAAGAGGTGCAGGAGCGGCGGGGCGAGGTATATGATCAGCAGCGCCGGCAGAAAGAAAAACACCAGGGGAAAGACGATCAAGATCGGCAATCGCCGGCTGGCCTCTTGCGCGCGACGGCGGCGGCGGGCGCGGAGCAGGCCCGTCTGGACCCGCAGCGCCCTGGCCAACGACGTCCCCAATCGATCGGCCTGGCGCACCGCCGCCACGAAGGCCTTGAGGTCCTGCGAAGGCACGCGCTCGCCGAGTTCGACGAGCGCCGACGACCGGTTGAGACCCCGGTCCAGCTGCCGGATGGTGCGCTGAAATTCGGTGCCGAGCAAGCCCGGGTATCCTGAGGCGGTTCGCCTCAGTGCAACCTCGAACCCCAGGCCGGCCTCAAGGACCAACGCCAGCCGGTCCATGAAGTCCGGCAGGCTCAGGTCGACCTCCGTTTGCCGCCGATCGACGCGCGCCGCCAGCCATACACCCGGTCCGAACCATCCCACGCCCACGATCGCCGCGCCCAGGAATACGCCAACCAGATCCCAGGCCCGGGCGAGCGCTAGAACAAGCCCGGTGATGATGCTCAGCCACAGCGACAACCACCGCAGCGCGGCGAAATCCCTCGCCTCCCAAGATAGGCCGGCGTGCTTGAGTTGATCCCGAACGCCAATCAGAGCCCATCGATGCCGAACCCAATCCGGCGGGGTGACGGCGCGCAGAGTCGAAGTGGTCCACTCCATACGCGATCGGCGGCGGGCTGCCTCGGGAAGCCGGCGGCGGGCAATCTCGGTCAACAGCCCATAGGCGCCCAAGCCGACTAACCCCGCGATCGTCAGACTGACACCCAGGGTGCTCGCGTCCACCGCTCCCTCAGTACCGGATCCGCACCATGCGCGAGATGATCGCCCAACCGGCGAGTTGCAGGATCATCACCAGCACCAGCAGCACCTGGCCGACGAGCGAGTCGAACAGCACATCGACATACCGCGGATTGAAGACGAGCAGAATCCCGGCCGAGACCGGGACGAGCCCGGCGATGATCCACCCCGAGAGGCGGCCCTGGGCTGTGACCGCCCGCACCTCTTGCTCGAGCTCGAGGCGCTCGCGCAGCAGCGCCGCGGTCTGACCGAACATCTCAACCAGATCGCCGCCAAACTGCCGCTGCAAGACGATCCCGTCCACGACCAGGGCAATGGACTCCTCGGGTTGCTCGGCCTCCAGCATTCGCAATGCAGTCTCGACCGGCCGGCCGAGCTGGATCCTTCGATCCAGCCGCTTCATGGCTCCAGCCGACGGCTCGGGCAGTTCTTCGGCTGAATAACGGATCGCCTGTTGAAAGGAAAGGCCGGCGGATAGCCCCGATGCCAGGGCGTCGAGCGTTTGTGGTAGCTGTTCGGCGAATCTGCGGCGGCCGGCCTCGGCTCGGCTCTTGACGATCTGGCGCGGCACGATCGGGAGGAGCAACGCCGCCCCGATGCCAAGCACACCGCCGGCAATCCGGTCGCCGAGCACGAACCCCGTCAGCGCAGTACCGGCCAGGAGGGCAAAGTAGCGCGAGGGCTTGGCGCCGAGCCCTGCATCCCGCCATTCGGCGGCCAGCCAGAGCCCGATTCGTGTCCGCAGCAGGGGTGAAAGGATGAACTCCAGCGGATCGGGGATCTCCCGAATGAGGCGCTCGACCCGGGATGGCTGCGCCAGACTCGAGATCCCGCTCACCCGCGCCGTGTGACCGAGCCACCAGCGCCGGAGCGCGGCGTACTCGAGCCACAGGCTCCCGGCCAGGGCAGCCCACGCGACCAGCAGCCCTGCGAACGTCCCCAGGATCGCAGCGGGATGCTGGCGGATGAACGCATTGAGCGGGTATCGGCTGGCCCAGGCGGCGCTCGTGACGACGGCGATCGTCAGCCCGCCGGGCAGCAGGTAGGGGCCCACAAGCCTGCGGAGCAGGCCGCTCAGTATCACTCTGGTGTCATCGTGGAGCGTGTTTGGGGCCATGTCCCCATAGGTTTGATTGGATCCGACGTACGCCAGATCGGTGCTATGAATTCTGGGCCGCGCGGTGCTCGCGTTTCGCCCCGTCGTACACGAAGAGCGGATCAAGCCGCATCCGCTGCTCTTCGTCGCGCGCCAGGCGCTGAACCGCCGTTACCACTCGCCTCCCGTCGCTCATTCGATCCTGCTGGACGACGATTTCGATCGCCCCGCCGATCATGCGACGGATGGCCGCAACGGGCATGTCCAGCCCGGCCATCAGGACCATCGACTCAAGTCGGATCATGGCGTCAGCCGGGGAGTTGGCATGCAGCGTGGTCAGCGAACCGCGATGGCCGGTGTTCATCGCCTGGAGCATGTCGAACGCCTCGCCGCCGCGCACCTCGCCGACGATGATTCGATCCGGGCGCATGCGCAGCGCGTTGCGGACCAACGTTCGAATGGTAATCTCGCCCTTCTCCTCGATGTTGGGCGGGCGCCCTTCGAGTGAAACGAGATGAGGATGGTTGAGTTGCAGCTCCGCGGCGTCCTCGATCGTCACCAGTCGTTCTGTCCTCGGGACGCACAGCCCGAGGGCGTTCAGCGTGGAGGTCTTGCCCGATCCGGTGCCGCCGGAGATGATGATGCTCACCCGGTCGCGCACGCTTTGCGTCAGAAAGTCAGCGACTTCATGGTTCACCGTCCCCACTGCGATCAACCTCTCCAGGCTGAATGGTTCAACCGAGAACTTGCGGATGGTCAGCGCCGGACCATGCAGCGCCAGCGGCGGGATGATGGCGTTCACCCGTGAGCCGTCGGCCAGCCGGGCGTCAACCAGCGGGCTGCTTTCGTCGATCCGGCGGCCGATCGGCGCCACGATCCGATCGATGACATGCCGCAGGTGGGCTTCGTCGCGAAAGGCCACATCCACTTGCTCGAGCCGGCCGTCGCGTTCAATGAACACGTGATCGGGGTCGTTGACCATGATCTCGGTGATTGTCGGATCTCGAAGCAAGGGCTCCAGCGGGCCCAGCCCTACGACCCGATCGACGACCGCCCCGACAAGCGCCTCCTGCTGGGCGCGCGCGCGAATGAGCGGCTCGCGGTCGAGCATCCGCGCCATGCGCTTGCTCAGTCGCTCACGGTCTGGCACGCCTTCGAGTTCGCCGGCCTGGATCGCTTCCTCCAATTCGAGGCACAACCGTTCATGCAATCTGTCTTCCAGATCATCCATCTGGTTATTGGCTGCGTTCTCGACATCTTCCTGGATCATCAGGCGACCTCGAATGGCGTGTAGCGCGGGCTGTTCGAAGAAGTTCGCGCTCGCGCGGCGGCGGCCCGGACCACTTGACCGGCCATCCGGACGATAGCCCTCCCGAAGGCGCTGCGGTTGTCGAGGGCGCACACCTGACCGAAGTTGACCTGATAACCGACGGCACGCGGATCAGGAGGCAGCGTCGCCAGCAGTGTTGCGCCGATCGAGGCAGCAATGGCCGAAGGATCCGCCGGATGCCGCCCTCCGATCTGGTTCACAACGAGGCCTATCTTCGCCTGTGTTTCCATCGGCAGCGACAGATATAGACGGCGGACGGCACGTAGAGAAGCCGGGTCGGCGGTTGTGACGAGGAGCACGGCGTCAC
>Ga0209641_10002319_pt1 | contig 16495 bp, 14 predicted proteins | sample RifCSP16_1_FD_184022 | JGI IMG/M metagenome (GOLD analysis project Ga0209641, IMG submission 184022) | Soil microbial communities from Rifle, Colorado - Rifle CSP2_sed 16_1 (SPAdes) (version 2) | ecosystem: Environmental > Terrestrial > Deep subsurface > Rock core/Sediment | place: Rifle...
TGTGAGATGACCTATCCCGATCTTGTATGGAAGGATTTGGAGGCGTGGCTGGAGAAAAAGTTCGGTAGGGACCCGAGAAAGACCCCACGGGAGGTTGCTTCCTTGTGCAGGCGCCGGTTTAGAATGAATCCGAAGACATTGCCGTTTCTAGTAAGGGTAGCCCAGAAGGTGAAATTAAGAGTAAGGGCGCGGATGAGAAGGCATCCGGAGCTGAAGAAGATTTGAGCGGGAGATGAGCATTCTATGCCTGAGGGTTTTGTTTGGCGCGTTTGGTGGTTCTTCGGTTTCTATGTTTGGCGGTTCAGCGCTTTTGTCGCTAACGAGGAGACTTTTGTAAGCTGATTAGACTGAGAACAAGGAGCGTGCAGATATGAGAATGAAGATTCATGGAGTCGGAGCAGTTAAGGATTCTAATGGTTTCTGCAGGGTTTGCGGAAGGTGGGAGGATTTAAGGTCAGGAACATGTTCTTCATGTAAGGAAGAAGCTCATGACGCCATGAAACTTGATGTTGGTAAGCGGAAGGGTTGTGTGGCTGAGGAAAGGGTTGCGCTGTTCGTCGATGGCGGAAATATGTTTTACGCGCAGATGAATAACGGTTGGTTCATAGACTGGGAGAAGGCGTACCGTTATTTCGGCAGCCGGAAGAAGATGAGCGGGGCCTTTTATTTCACCGCATATCCTCCGGCGTCGGAGTTTGAAAAGATCTGCAGGTATCACGCCTTCAGGAAGGCGCTGATCTACAGCGGATATAACGTCATCGACAAAGAAGTTAAGGTGCTGCCGGATAAGATAAAGGGCAACATGGACGTGGAGATAGCTTTCAGGCTTCTGACCGAGATAGACAGGTATGACGAGCTGGTGTTTTTCGGCGGGGATTCCGATTTCGTGGTTGTGTTCAACCACCTCAAAAACATGGGAAAGAAGATCCTGTGCGTTGGGCGTCCTGATATGACGTCTCTGGAGATAAGGAACGTGGCTACGGCCTTTCACGATTTGAACGACCTGAAAGGATATCTTGTGATGAAAGATAGGCGCTGCGGCAGTGGAAACAGACAGGGATGAACGGTTAAGGACCAGGATTGACGGTCTGACGAGGTTATCACGATCGATACCGACCGGTGTATTGTAATAGGCCGCTCGGGAGCAAAGAGATGCGGCGGCAACTCTTCTGCACGGACAACTTGTGCTCGGCAATAAGATACATTGCAGCTTCGCGTTTCTTCGGCGGCCTTTCGGTGTACATGCGCTTGAGCTGATGGAGCTCCAGCTCCTTCATGCGCCGGAGGTCGGAGACCTCCATGCCGCCGTACTTCGACTTCCAGTTGTAGTAGGTGACATCCGATATGCCGTGCTTACGGCAGACGTCCTTTACAATTACGCCGGCCTCAGCCTCCTTTTGGAGCCGGAGTTCTGACCAATCACAAGCACTTGACTTTCATTGTAATTCAATGTAATATATTGGTATGTAAGGAGGTAGATTGTATGTCAACAATCCAAAAGAGCCTAAGAATGCCGGAAGAGACAATAAAAGAGATAGAGGACCTTGCCAGGGCCTCGAAGAAGGACTTTACCACCGTTGCCAACGAGCTCATCGAGGAAGCCATAAGAGTCCACCGCTGCCCGGGCATTGTTTTTACAGAGGGTGTTAGCGGTAAGAGGGCCCGTATAGCCGGCACCGGCATAGAGGTATGGGAGGTAGTAGCGACCTACAGATCCGTCGGCGAGGACTTCGAGCGTCTCAGTAAGTCCTACCACTGGTTGACCGTACAACAACTTAAATCCGCCCTCGGCTACTACAGGGTCTATACTGCAGAAATCGACGCCATCATAGCCGACAACGAAGCCCTCACTCCCGAAGAGATCCGAAAGAGGTATCCCTTCCTGGCGGCGGGGTAACCGGTGAGGTATTATCTCGACGAAGATGTAAGCCCCAAGGTCGCCGAGATTCTGAGGCAGGAGGGGGTAGACGCCGAAAGTGCCCATGAGGTGGGGATGCTCCAGGCAAGCGACCTTGAGCAGCTCGAGTACGCGGTTTCGAAGAAGCGGTGTATGGTGACGAGGAACCGGAACGACTTCATACGCTTGACCGTCCTCTTCTTCAACGAAAACCGCCTGCACCACGGCGTACTCATTATTCCATATTCTTATCCCGGTGACAGGTTTGCACAGATAGCCAAGGCCCTCAAGAAGTACGCTTTGAACCACAAGGATGGGATGTCCCCGTATGGGATAGATTTTCTATGAGGTAACATATGCCGCTGCCTGAGCTTGTAAGAGCGCTCGTGGAAAAGAAGGTAGTTAGTTTCTGTGACAGACGCGTGCCACCGCATATACGGGACAAGGTGAGGCTTGCCCATATGGTCAGGGGCAAGAGTGTAACCATCTTCGAGGAGAGGACTCCGTGGAGGGTGGAACTCACCGACTGGACCTCCCTTCCGGTGGCGCAGATGAGGTACGGCGATAAGACCGGCAAATGGATCCTCTACTGCGCTGACCGAAACGGCAGATGGCACGAATACCCCGAATTGAAGCCAACGAAGAATATCGACGAACTCCTCGACGAGATAGACAAGGATCCAACGAGGATTTTCTGGGGGTGAGGTCAGTTAGGCTTACTTCTTCCTGTAGTCCGCAATTGTGATTATTACCAGGGTGTAGTAATTTATAATGATAATCAACAAGGCAAGATGGGCGGTGCCACCCTGCAAAACTGTAAAGGTATTTTTGCGCATCCGGTCACGGTAGCCTCCATGGGCGTGGAACGGTCGAGCCAGCGGTGGAATACTTCCTCACAATCCTCGAGATGGATCACGGGGTATGAATGGATGTCCTGAGAACAGACATCGAAAGGGCACTCGATGAGCTCGCCTCCCAAGAGGAAGGGATGCGTTTTCAGGGCCTCGCGGTAGTACTCGGCAAGAAGCGCTGGCCCGAACTCATCGCCCGCCAGCGCAAGAAGGATCTCGGCCTCGATGCCTATGCCCCCGCAAGCCTGACGCCAGAGAGGATCGGCAAGGGACTAGCCGCCTCGATCACGCCAACGCTGAAGAAGATTTCTGACGACGCGGAGACCGCCAAAAAGAACTTTCCTGACCTAGGGACGCTCCTCTTCGTGACGTCCGCCAAAGTTGGCAACACCGACCGAAAGCGGTGGGAAGAGGCAATTCAGAAAGACCACGGCGTCGAACTTCACATCATCGAGCGCGAGGAAATCATCACCCTGCTGATGATGCCAGAGAACGCCTCGCTCCGTGCGAGCTTTCTCCACCTCGATATCGACGCCGAACCGCAGATCGCAGATCTCATTGTCAGAACGAGGCGTGCGGCCGACGCTGTCACAGGGGCCTGGGCCGGCAGGACGAAAGGACATCCGCTCATTGATCTCACGGCGGTGCGGCTTGACCCGGATGGCGCGGAGTCTGCCGATGTACTGTCGCTTGAGCAGATCGATCAGGCGCTGTCGCTGAGCCGCCGCATCGTTCTCGAAGGGCCCGCCGGCCGCGGAAAAACCACGACGCTGATACAGCTCGCGCAACGCCCGCGCGCCACCGGCACACCGTTCATAGTCGAACTTCCGGCGTGGACGTCATCGGGCCGAGGGATTCTCGAATACATTGCCGGCATGCCTGCGTTCCAGGCCGAAGGTATCACGCCCGTCGACCTCGCGCGGGTGCAGCAGACGGAGCCTTTCCTCTTCTTGTTGAATGGCTGGAATGAGATTGCGGAGTCGAATTCCGTGCAGGCGAACGATGCACTCCGGGAGCTCGAGCGGCATTTTCCGAGCGCGGGCATCATCGTCGCAACCCGCACGCACCACTTGACCCCGCCGCTGTCCGGTGCGCTGCGACTGCGGTTGTTGCGCCTTCGACGCGTGCAGCGCACAGCTTACCTTGCAGCCCGCCTTGGTGCGAGAGTCGCCGAACTCCGCACTCGCATCGATGTCGACCCGTCGCTCGACGAGCTAACCTGCACGCCATTTATCCTCTCGGAAGTTGCCTCGCTATTTGAAGCGGGCGCTGAAATTCCCTCAATGAAAATCGGCGTCCTATCCCAGGTTCTCCGTCTGCAAGAACAACGAGACGAACACAGAAACGCGCTGCAAGCAGCACCGATCTTCGGCCGGCAAACGGACTACCTGAAGGCCCTCGCGATTGAGATGACCCGCCGTGGTGCGGTGGCATTGCCCGAAGCGGATGGCCGGGCTGTCGTTGCCTCGGTCGCACGAGAGCTTGCGGACTGTGGACAGATCGAACCGGTGGGACCACCGGCGATCCTCGCGACGCTCACGGCACACCACGTTCTCGATCGCGTCGACTACCCGCAAACGGTGTTTCAATTCGAGCATCAGCAGCTTCAGGAGTGCTACGCTGCGCTCGACGTTTGCGCGCGGCTTTTCGACCTGCGGAACGATGACCGCGACGCGACCGGCCGTTTCACGACCGATTATGTGAACGATCCGGCTTGGGCCGAACCGATGCGAATGATCGCCGAGACGTTTGCCGAGCAGACCGGCGATGGCGAAACCGAGAAGCGAAACACCCGCGCCGGCGGGAAGGTCGTGGAGATGGCACTATCCGTCGACTTGGTCTTCGCTGGCGAGCTTGCGCAGCTTTGCGGCGCGGCTGTCTGGAATGAAGTTCGTTCGGCCGTCGGCGACCGCTTCCGCGGTGTCTACGCGATCCGTGATGTCAACTATCGGCAGTATGCCCTCGCCGCGATGCTCGCCACCGGCTCGGACGACTTCAGCGACATCATCACACCGCTTCTGTCGGGACAAGACCAGCAAACGCGGCTTCGCACGTACCGGCTCTGGCCGGACATCCAGGTCTCGTCGTTTGGATCGAATTGGCGCGAGCAGGTACGCGGCTGGAGCGAGGAAGCGCGAGTGGATTTCGTCTCCGAAGTGCTTCATCATCGTGCCGATAGCGAGATTGCGGCTTTCGCTGCGGAGGACAACAGCATCGCGGTGAAGAAGGCGGCGGTCTCCGGCCTCATGTGGACCGGGTCTGACGACGCGATGACCCGCGTCCTCGAGTCGATGGATGCGCAGACATTCGAGGATGTTGTGCGCAAGAATGCCGAACGAATGCCAGCAACGCTCAGACCCGAGACCGTCGCCGCGATGCGGAAATTCATCGAGAACACCACAGACCAACCATCGCGTCTGCGAACGGCGCTTGATTTGATCGAGCTTGGCGAGACAGGCCTGGATGGCATCGTCAAGGATGCGCTGGCGGCTCTGCCCGGCGGCGACATGCGCAACCTGGGTGCGCACTATATCCAACCGGCGCTAGAGTATCTGCGCAAAACCGATCCGGCCTGGGTGAGCGAGTGGGTGGCTATCCAGGTTGCCGAAGGCGTCCTTTACGAGCACGATTACTGGTTGCGATTCGCAACCGCTATTCCCGACGGCCTCGTCGAGAGATACCTGCAGCGCCTGGAGACCGAAGACTTCAAGAACGAACGCATTGAAGGCATGATTGCGGTGATCGGCGCGCGCGCGGATGCAAAGCTTGCGACGCGCGTATTTGCGAAGCTGCGCGAGCTGCGGCGCAAGGTGGATGCGGAATCCGGCCAGCGGCACGAATTCGAGTGGCAGGTGATGCGCCAACTAGAAGCCGCGTTCCGCCGTCTTGCCGACGACGTTGCCGCAGCCGGCGTCCTCTCGGCCGTCATCAGTGGCGATCCCCTCGACATCAAAGTCGCGGCCGATCTGCTCAGCAGGGTCGCTATGTCGGACGTGGAACCGCTGCACATCGCGGACGACGATCTGAAGGCACGCCTTCGCGCCTACCTGAAAGGCAGCGTCGATGTCGTCTTGCGCCAGGACGACTTCAGCGGCAAGGAGAAAGCCAACCTGGCATCGTCGATTGCACAGGTCGGAAGATGTGAAGACATGGCGGACCTCGTCACGCTCATCCGTGCCGACATCGAGAGGATGCACCGCGGGCGGGCCGCGCGCGCGGCCGGCGACCGCGGCCCTCTCGGTAATGGCGGCATCATGAGCTACGCCGGTTGGCACATCGCCGCCATCATGCACCTCGACGCGGACGGCACCGCGCAGGTGCTCATTGACCTGCTTTCCGAGCCGGAATATCTTTCAGACGCCGCGGCGGCGATGGCGCGCGACTTCGTGCCGAAGCCGAAACACTCCTTTGATCGTACGTTTTACTACGATTTGATGTGGGCCGCGCGCGAAGGGCGCGTTCCGCCATCTGGTGACGACCAACGACGTACACGCTTCGCCACCGCACTCAATGCCGAAATTAGGCGCCTGCGAGAGCAGAACCAAGCCGGGAAACCCGCTGCCGGGCTGAAAGTGCTCGCAAATGCGCTTGCCGCAATTGACGGCCGTGGTTCCGCGGCGGTTGTGCTCGACGTGATTGCTATGCCAGGCCGATGGGACCAATACATACGTCTCGACGCCGCCGAGCGTTTGTTGATGGCAGGTGTTGTTTTGCCCGCGACCACCGCGTTCGCTCTGGTCGATTCCATCCTCGAGCGGACAGAGGAATGGATGCAGGATTCAGACAGGTACCTTCTGCGCCGCATCCTCGCGCTCTGCCCGTTCGTCGACGACCCTGCGGTAGGGATCGCTAAGATGCGCGACTTGCTCGGCAAGCGGCCGCTACGGGGATACGAACTGCGCGAGCTAATCACCGCTCTCGGCGAGAGCCGTTCGGATGCCGCCATCGACCTTCTGTACGAGCTGGCCTCCGATGCGCACACGTTCGAGCAATGCGAGGACAACTTCATCAACGCCTTCGCCGCACTCGATACGCCACACGCACGAGAGCTGCTCATGGGTTTTGTCGATCCGAACATTCGTGGCATCGCGCTGATGCGCCGTCCTCACTGCGAGGATGTGCTGGTCGCGCGGCTCATGGAACTGGCCCGGCGTAGGCCGGAGGCGGCCGTGCGGCTGCGGGAATTGTGCGAACGCGACCTGCCGGAACTCAACCGGCACGTCCTCTCGAAAGTCATGGACAGACTCGGAACGCCCGAAGCCCTCGCCGCGAATCTGAGCCTGATCGATGACGCCAAGCCCTCGCCGGTTCCGCAAGGCATCTGGGACCAACTCGAAACCACTTTCATTGAACGACGACCCTACGGGCAAAGTCCCAACGTCTTTACGGAACACGCGCGCGCGTCAAACGAACTGCGTGTCCGACTTTTCAGAATGGCGATTGAGGATGAGAAACGACGGAAGTCCGCCTTCATGCTTCTCGGTCAAATCGAGGAATGGCGTCTGGAGCATGGCAGGCCGATGGGTGAACCGCGTCACCCCGATCTCGCATCAGGCCAATCTTGGCCGCCCAAGGAGCCCTGCCTTGTTCCGGAGTGAAGTTCCGGCCCGACAGGACACAGTCATGATCAACTGCTGTGGGTTGAGGGTGGATAACAAGTGGGCTGTGTCAACAAGGATGCCGCATAACATCCGCATGCATCTGACCGGCTCCAGCGGGCTCCGCCAGCAGGTGATGCTGCACGTTAACATTTTCGATCCATAATTATCAACTCTTTCCACTGACTCTTCATGACTGAAGAATGGCTGGGGCAAGGCGCGGCATTGAGCAAGACTCAGCCCGACCGCTATGGATATGCGTGTGGGCACCCTGGGAAGAGGAGGCGCGTGAAAAGACCGTGCTTGCCGCTAAGCGATCTGCCATGTCCGATGACACTGAGTTTGAAGTCTTTTCCTGAGAGATAGTGTTGGTAAATAACCTCTCAGATTGTGTGGTGTGGGTGGATCTACGGGCTATAAAAATCGAGCTTCCTAAAATATTTGATCTTGAAAATAATGACAAATAGCTTGCGATCGTTACCAGCTTAAGGCGCTGAAAAATAGAAACCCCGATTACACTATCAAGGTAATCGGGGTTTTTTTATATTCAAAGGTCGCCGGTTATGTTCTATGTCGTGCCCGGTAACCCCATTTTACGCCTTTTATTTGGGTCGGCCTTTTCCTCTTTTTCCGCTTGTTCCATGGAGTTTGTTGCTTCCGTTGTTTCCTCGGAGAGGAGAGGCCATGTGGTTCTGTCCGTTTTCTGCCCATCCTCTCCGAATTCGTGTTTTTTGAGGGGAGACCTGTAATCGAATTTTATTGTCTTCGCGAGGACGATCAGAAAAGAGTCGAATTCCTCAATAGTGTTCCGATAGATGTTGATGGTCTCTTCCATCTTATCGAACGACCCTGTTGTCCGTACGTAGAGTATGTGATTTTCAAGGATTTTTACGGCGATGGCGATCTGCCCTAGTTCCTCGCTTCGTGGGTCAATAACATTGACGAAATTCCTGCCCTCTACAAGTTTCAGCTTTATGTCTATTGTGTCGTTGAGATCGCGCCAATTTCTTTTGTTGAAGGAATAGAGATGGGGCGAGGTTTTGATGACATTAGCCCAGAGATGATCAATGAAGTCATTGAAGCTTTCGAGGAGATTCCTGGCTATGTCAAACGCCAGATTGAAGCCTACCTGTCTTTTGAGTAAGGAGACCATCTTGTCGGCGGTAAAAATCATATCAACGAGTACGTACCTCGCCGAAGCCGGTTTCTCAGCCGGAATAATACATACCGAATCTATATGTTCGGTTATTATCCGGAGGTTTTTTTCGCGCCGTTTCTGCGCCTTCGCCTTGATTAGCTCTATTTCTGCCGGTGTCTTTTCCTTCCATCTTCTTTTTTCTTCGGTCATAATATTTCTCCCCTTTCCTTTTTGAGTTGTAGTGGGACTACCTGTATGATCCCGTGTTTTCTGACGCCCTTGAGTCTCTTGCGATATATCTCCATTGCGTGTAACGCGTCCTTTGCATAGATTGTACGAGATGAAGCACCTACCCTGAACGGCTTGAGCGATTTGTCGGTTTTACAGCTGTTTCTCATGAAAATTTCCCTTCCGTTGAAAATTAGTGCCCTGCCTGCCGCTCCAGGCAGGGCTTTTTTTCCTCTTTTTAGAGGAGGGGATACTTCGGTTGGCGATATTTCTTCGCTAATAGGGTCGGGACTTATCGAGCGAGAATTACCCGGAATCACCGAACCCTTATCGGTCTTACCGTGACCGGGGTAATCCTGTGGTGTTCTTCATTCTTCTTTAGTCTCCCTTGATTTCGATGGTTATCCCTGTGAGCTTTGCCGCGGCCGCTACGTTCTGTCCGTGCCTTCCGTAGAAGATGGCGAGACTGAAAGACTTTACGTAGACCGCGGCGGTATTGGATTCCTGAAAGAATATTACTTTTTTTATTGCTTTTTTCGGTCCAGGCGACAGGGCGTTGACGACGTACTTCTCGATATCGTCGGAGTATTTGACGAAGGTCACGTGCTCGGCGATGTATTGCTTGAGGTCCGCAAGATACGGTTTACAGAGCTCCACCAGGTCTTTCTGTGACATTTCGTTGTCTACCGCTACTGCCACCTTGCAAAACGGGGCGCCGGCGACCAGGGCCACTTTCTTGAACCTGATCTTTTTTTCCTGAATAAGAGGAGCGGTGAGGTACTCAAGGATTTTCCTGATGTACTGGGGAGATTTTTGGGAGAGGTTTATTCTTGCCCCCTTGATCTCGAAGACCGCCGCCCACCCCGTTTCCCCTACCTTGTAGAGACGGTTCGCGTACTTTCTGGGCAGTAACGCGAGCAACTCCCCGCCCTGAAGACATACGAGATACGAATCGTAGTCCGGCATAGCCTTGACCACAAAGAAGTTGACCAGGTGTCCTATCTGCATATCTCCCACTGTAAAACGAATCCATCCGTCTATTACCTCTTATTGCAAGTTTCAGCCGAAAAAGTGTTTGTGGAAGGTAATAGATAAACAACAGAGTTTTTTCTCAGCAGGACAATAAACAAAGTCATAATGGCAGCTTTTTGTTTTTGCGCCACCATGAAGGTTCGCCTGTACGAAAGTACAGGGTCAGACACTTTGTCGTGCAACCAACTGAATTTTAAGAAAAAAAGTTCGAAGAGAGATGTGGGTATAAATACATTTTTGGAAGTAATACAAAGGAAGGGGGCGAAATGAATGGAAAAAGGAAACGACAAAAGGCAATGGAAGAAAAGGATTCATGGCGTGACGTGCAAATCTTGTATGAGAGGATGGAGCCGGCCATCAATAAACTTGCCCGCAGGATAATGAGGTTCGATGACACTTCGAGCCTCGAGGATTTGAAGCAGCAGGCATGGATGGCGTTGAAGGCCGCCGTTACGAAGTACAGGAAAGGAAAAAACGGCGAAATGAAGCTGGAAACCTACGCGTACTGGTACCTCCAGAAGCATTTCCAGCTTGCCGTTGATGTTGATCGCGTGATTTACGACATATACGACAAAAACGGGAACCACGTGAAATCGTTGCGCGGCAGTGAATACGCCAGGCGTAAGAAGGATATACCACCGGCCCATACGGTTCGCAGCAAGCGCGCGTTTGTGGACCTGGCAAGAAAAGACACTGGCAAAAACGGTGACTGGCTCGAAGATATGGCCAAGGATGAGGAGTGAACTACCGATTCGTCCGTAAGGAGCCATGGCACATAGTGAGGTGAAAGCTAATGAGTACCGCTACTGTGATGCAAAACGCTCAATTCAGAAAAGAACTACTCGATAAATTACTCTGCAAAAAAGTTACGTTTCAGGACGTTAAGATGCATGGGCTATCGCAGCAGGAGATGGATTATCTCCATCTTAATGATATTCTCTCTCGCCGCGAGTATATCCGATTGGTCAGAAAAGGAGGGTATTCGAAACAGGCGACCTACAATAAGTGGAGGAGAGTCGTTAAAGAGAGCATAAAGGAATTCGATCCAAAGCCCTACTCGAACATAATAATAGCTCTAAAAAGAAGCGGAGATGATACGTCGGTATTGGAGATGTGGCTCAAGTCCAGATGCAATGGCGGCATACCTGCGAAGGAGATACTCACTGTCAAAGATTACGTAGTCGATTTTCTCGGCGGCGTCAGGGATGATCTCTACGCGGATACTCTTAGCACCTGCGAAGCCGCCAAAAAACTCGGAATGAGCCGTAGACATATACAACGACTCGCCAAAGAAGGAAACCAGCAAAAAAAGAACCGAGGCCTGATTTCAGAGAATCGGGTGGCAGATTATCAAAAAAAGAAGAAACGTCATCTTGAACAACAAGCCATTCGAAAAAACAGCTCTTGTATCGATGCTGCAAAAAAACTGATTAAAAACAAAGTCGAGTTTACCGGGGAATTGCGTGAAAGTTATGAAAAACTCAGAGTCTTCCTGGATATTCTTTTTGAACCTACTTTTGACCGAAAGCGACATAATCCTCGAAATGTCGCTTTGAGTCCACTTTTGACCGAAAGCGACATGATCATGAAATGTCGCCTTGAGTCCATTATTGACTGAATGCGACATGACCATGAAATGTCGTTTTGAGTCCACACTGATCGAAAGCGGCACAATGTCCGTTTTGAAGCATCAAAAAAGGAGGTCTCTGAACAATGGAAAAAGGAAAAACTATTTTGATCGAAATCAATAAACTCGTAATAACGGATCAACCAATCGAGCCTGTAGGGACTGAAGATGTAGAAAGACTGAAACAAAGTATCAGGACAATAGGCCTTCTATATCCGCTTCTCATCAGCGCCTTGCCGGATTCCGACACTTTTGAAGTCCTCGACGGCCGTACCAGATTAGGAGCGCTTAAAGAGCTCGGCTATACCGCTGTAGAATGTTCCCTTGCAGACCCAGCATTATACACCGTTATAATCCCATATGAGACTGAACTTTGCCGTAGGCACTTGAATACGACCCAGAAAAAACACTACGAAAAAATGAAGGACTCGTTGGTGGCGAGTTCCGTTCATTCCATCTTGGACCGATTAATACCGACGCTGAGAGACAAGGCGTCGAACATGCTGAAAAACTCCGATGTGACCAAAGAGGAAATTGACCTGATCACATCGTGGGCCTACCTTTCAGAGGATCGACAGGAGAATGCGCTTGAGCGCCTTTCAGCTGCCGCTGTGGAGACAGCGGCTCAGGAGTATGAAGAAGAGCTCAAAGATATTAAAGCCAGTAAAAAGGAGATTGAGGGGGAACTGGAAGAAGCCAGAGCGCAGCTTAATGATAAGGAAAAGGAGTTTGAGCAAAGGCTCAAGGACTTCGCCGATGAGGCCAAGGATCGAGTTCAAGATATGCAGGAGAGCAAAAAACTGGTAATTCCTGATGACCCTGATGAAAAGGACAAGCTGATAAAGAAAATAGAAAAAGAGTTGGCCAAGCAATACGCGGATAGCGTCAAGCATGCCAAGGCCAACCTCGAGAAGGCCAACGAGAACTACAAAAAGCTCCAGGCAGATCTGGAAAAGAAAAAAGACGATATCGAGTCACTTAAGCGTCAGCTGAAGGATACGAAGGCTGAGAACGAGAGTTATGAGGAAAATATTGCACTTTTCAGGGAGACGCTGGAGAAGGCCACGGACATCGATAAGACGATCCGGAAATTCGAGGGTGTTTGCGATGATCTGCGGACGCTTAACGAGCTGATAGTCGAGCGCAATTTTACCCTGAAGGAGATCGGCGCTGAGAAGAAAAGCCAGATAAAAAAGATTCTGGCGGAGATACAGGATGTGTTGTCCGAGACTGCCAATATAGTCAAAGAAATCGCCTGATATTCAAACCTGTTGTTCTATATAATGGCAGGTAAGTGGGGAGCATTTTGCTCCCCACTTTTTTTTAGCGGTTTTAGGAAAGGAAAAAGCAGATAGAGAGAGGCGGGGGAAAACCTAAAAAAGAAGGAAGCCTGTATAGAGATATTACCTGTGAAAGTAATATTTAAGTATATCTCCCATAAGTGAATCGCTTGCTCTGAATAAGGTTGGAAGAATGTTTATGACCGAGAGGGATTGTTAAATGAAAGGGTACATAAATGTTGACGAACTATCTGCGTATCTGGGGATTAAAAAGAAAACCTTGTATAACAAAGCCAATAGGGGTGAAATCCCTTATTTTAAATTTGGCAGGCTTGTCAGGTTTAAAAAGTCCGATATAGACGCATGGGAGATAGGCCAGAGGAAGATAGTTGACGCCGATAAAAGTGCCAAAGATATTATCAGGAGTTTTGACAAAAATGACATGATGGATATAGATGTCATCATGCATAAAGCTATTGAGGAAACGACAGGGAAAAAGGTATACTCTAATCACCGGAAAGTCAGACCGACCAAGGGCCTCGGAGGGGAGGAGAGAGATGGGACTTTTTAAGAGAGGCCGGGTCTGGTGGATGAGTTTTACCCACAATGGTGAACGGATACAAAGGTCCACAAAGGTAAAAGATAGAAAACTTGCCGAAAAGATTGAAGCAAAGGTCGTAACCAAAATAGCTGAAGGCAAGTGGTTTGAGAAGCCTGTCACAGCAGATAAGACCTTAGGTGACTTATTGGATAAATATATTAAAGAGCATTCTGCTCCCAATAAGGCACCCGGTACCGCTAAGAACGATACCTGCATGGTGAAGGATATGAAGGAGTTTTTTGGGGACACGCGTTTGAAGGATGTTACCCCAAGCCTCATATCGGCCTATAGGGCCAAATGCAGGGAAAAGGGTCTTGCTGCAGCTTCTTTAAACCATAGGCGCACTCTATTGCATCAGGCCTTCAAGCTGGCTGTAAGGGAGTGGGAGTGGTGCCAGACAAATCCTGTTGAAAAGGTCTCAAGGGAAAAGGTCAGGAACGAAAGGGACAGATGGCTGACTGTGAATGAGGAGAAGAAGTTGATAGAGAAATGTGTCCTTCATCCCACGCTAAAGGAAAACAAGACAGAGCCGCGCTATTGGCTGCAAGAGATAGTTGTCTTTGCCCTTAGCACAGGGATGCGTCAGGATGAAATCCTTTCTCTTGAGTGGCCCGATGTTGACCTTTTCAGAAAGACCGTCACCGTTGTGAGGTCCAAGAACGGTGAAAAGAGAACCATTCCCTTGAACCAGAAAGCCTTCGAGCTTCTGAAGGAGAAGGCAAAGGTAAGGCATATCAGAAGCAGCCATGTCTTTGCAAGCGAGGCTGGCTCGAAGATTTTAAGAAGGAATCTCCTTAGGGCGTTTTACAACGTTGTGGATCGCGCCAAGATAGAGGATTTCAGATTCCATGACCTCAGACATACCTTTGCCACAAGGCTTGCCCAGGCAGGAGTAGACCTCTACAAGATAGCGAAGCTTCTGGGACATAAGGATATCAAAATGACGCAGAGGTATTCGCATCATTGCCCTGAGAGCTTAAGGGATGGGGTAGAGGTGCTGGATAAAGTTGCAACAGTTTTGCAACAGTCCAAAGAAAAAGGGGCTACGCTTAACGCGTAACCCCTTGTATTTACTGGTGGAGCAGAGGGGGATCGAACCCCTGACCTCAAGACTGCCAGCCTTGCGCTCTCCCAGCTGAGCTACTGCCCCATAAATTAGAAGAATATTATTATCATTCCGTGCGGACTCTGTCAATCTAAAATTTGTTTCATGCCGGTTTAAAAATGCCAAGGGCCTTCCTGACCGCTCCCAGTGCGGGGAAACTCTATTCGGGGTGCTTTTTTAGCTTGCAATGAGGTAAAAAAGATTGTATTAATGACTAAACGACAAATGAGATAAGCTGCGCCGGCATGTTCGAGTAACGCTTATTTCGATTTCCAAAACCAGAGGAGGGTTCAGATGGGAAAGCCGTTAACCAAGTCTCAAATCGCAGATTCAATCGCAAAGAAAGCAGGTTTGACCAAGAAGGCCGCAGCTGAGATAATCAACCACATCGCGCAGCTTTCATACAAGGAAGCCAAGAACTCTTTCACGATCCCCGGCATAGGCAAGCTTGTTCTCGTCAAGAGAAAGGCGAGGACCGGCAGGAACCCCCAGACTGGCGCGGCCATAAAGATACCCGCGAAGAAGGTCGTGAAATTCAGGGTCGCCAAGGCCTGCAAGGACGCGGTACTTGGCACCAAGTAAGTAAAATCCGCATCAAGCTGAAATGCCCCCGCTGTTCAAGCGGGGGCATTTTTTTTTGAGGCCCGCTGTTTTCCTATCCGTGTTCTTTCAACTTCCTCTTGAGCCTCCAACGCCTATTTACTTCTTGTTTTTTGAATACCCATACTGTATCATTTTCGCTTATGAAATGCCCATTTTGCGGATATCTTGAAGACAAGGTCATAGACTCCCGACTCTCCCAGGACGGCAGCACCACCAGGAGAAGAAGGGAGTGTCTGAGCTGCGCCAAGAGGTTTACCACTTACGAGAGGGTAGAGGAGGCTCTCCCGCTCGTCGTGAAAAAGGACGGCAGGCGCGAGCCCTTTGACCGCACGAAGATTTTGAACGGAATGATGAAGGCCTGCGAGAAAAGGCCTGTCAGCCTCGACAGCATCGAAAAAGCGGTCTCTACTCTCGAGATGCGCTTCATCGACTCCGGCGAAAGAGAGATACAGAGCACTTCCATAGGCGAGGCCGTGATGGAGGAGTTGAAAAACCTCGACGAAGTCGCCTATGTCAGGTTCGCCTCGGTGTACAGAGAGTTCAGGGATATAAACGAGTTCATGAGCGAGCTGAAGGACCTGCTGGAAGTCAAAAAGAGATCTTAAATCCTATGGCTTACGAACCGCTTATGCTTAAGGCCCTGGCTCTGGCGAAAAAGGGCGTCGGCAAGACCAGCCCCAACCCGGCCGTAGGCTCGGTCGTGGTCAAAGGCGGCCAGGTCATTGCCAAAGGCTGGCACCATAAGGCCGGTCTCCCACACGCCGAGATAGAGGCCCTTAACTCCGCCGGAAAAAACGCAAAGGGCTCGACCCTCTTTGTCACTCTTGAGCCGTGCTGCCATTTTGGAAAGACCCCGCCATGCACGGACGCCATCATAGCTTCAGGCATTAAAAAAGTAATCGTCGGCGCGTCAGACCCTAACCCCATCGTGGCGGGCAAGGGAGTTGCCGCCTTGCGTGCCGCCGGGATAGAAGTCGTTGAAGGCGTGCTCTCTAACGAGTGTTCGGCTCTGAACGAATCGTACAACAAATACATCACAAAGGGGCTCCCCTTTGTGACCTTGAAGCTTGCCGCTTCCCTTGACGGCAGGATAGCCGCCGCAGGGGGCGAATCTAAATGGATAACAGGAATAGAGTCCAGAAAGCTCGTCCACAGGATGAGGGCGGCGGCCGACGGCGTAATGGTCGGGTCTGAGACCGCCCTGAAAGACGACCCTGAGCTTACGGTACGGCTCGCGTCCGGCAGGAACCCCGCAAGGGTGGTGCTGGACAGCACCTTGAGGCTCCCTGTTACTTCAAAGGTCTTCAACGGTGTGAAGGAAGGGCGCGCGAGGCTAATCATATTCACTTCGAAAGACGCACCAGAGCAACGCATAAAAAGGGCTTGCGAGGCCGGGGCTGAGGTCGTAAAGCTGGCACCCGCCGTAGGCGGCCTGCCTCTTAAAAGGGTCTTAAAGGCATTGGCAGAGCGAGGTATGACGAGCGTTCTTGTCGAAGGCGGCGGCAAACTTGCGGCCTCTCTTTTAAAAGAAAAGC
>Ga0209641_10002321_pt1 | contig 16488 bp, 14 predicted proteins | sample RifCSP16_1_FD_184022 | JGI IMG/M metagenome (GOLD analysis project Ga0209641, IMG submission 184022) | Soil microbial communities from Rifle, Colorado - Rifle CSP2_sed 16_1 (SPAdes) (version 2) | ecosystem: Environmental > Terrestrial > Deep subsurface > Rock core/Sediment | place: Rifle...
AAATTTATAGAAGCGGACCATGCGGATGAAGAATTGAAAGCCGCCGTTAAACGGATCGCGCAGGGAAAGAAAAAAAACGAAGGATGAAAAAACGGCGGAAATCATTAAGAAAATCAAGGGGATATTATGAAAAACACATTAGCTGTCTTTGAAAATTTCAAAATCCGTAGGATTTACGCTGAAAAATCCGAAACTTGGTTTTTCTCAGTTGTGGACATTATTAAGGCATTAATTCAGCAGCCAAACTATCAAACCGCCCGAAAGTATTGGAATAAATTAAAAGAACGGCTCAAAGCAGAAGGCCGCCAACTGGTGACAAATTGTCACCAGTTGAAAATGATAGCGGGAGATGTAAGGCTGCCCTGAGTCGGTGACATCTTGTCACCAACTGGGCAGTTTCAATGAGTCGGTTACAAAATGTAACCGACTGAAAATCGTTGCAGAAGACGGCAAGTTACGCTTTACCGATAATCAATGAGCAAAATAAATATGAGAACTAATGAGCAAATAATTCAGTGCCCAAAGTGTGGGGAATCAATTTCCATTGATGATGTTTTGACGCGACAAATAGAAGAAAAGATAAAAAAGGATTTTGATGCAACGCAAAAAATTAGAGAACAAGAATTTGAGCAGAAGTCCGAGGAATTAAAAAAACAAGCTGCCAAAATCGCCGAGAGCAAAAATAATATTGAGTCAGTGGTGGCAGAAAAAGTCGCCGGGCAGTTGTCGGCAGCGAAGTTGAAACTTTTCAAAGAGGCTAGAGCGGAAGCGGAGAAAGAACAAGATGCGAAAACTGCGCTTTTAGAAGAGCAGTTAAAAAACAAAGATGAGAAATTAACGCAGGCGACAAAGAATGAGGTGGAGCTGCGCAAGGATAAAATAAAACTAGAGGAAGACAAGCAGGCGTTTGAACTGGAGAAAATGCGTCAAATGGAAGAGGCTAAGAGGGCTATTGTTGAAGAAGCAACCAAAAAAGCGGCAGAGGAGCAGCAGTACGTTATCGCACAATTAAAAAAGCAACTGACAGATGCGACCAAGGCAAAAGATGATCTTGCACGCAAACTAGAGCAAGGATCACAGCAAACACAAGGCGAAGTTTTAGAGCTGGCGCTGGAAGAACTGCTGAAAGCTGAATTTCCGCATGATGAAATTGTACCAGTCTCTAAAGGTGTTAGTGGTGCTGATATTATTCAGAAAGTAAAAGATCGTTCTGGTCGGGAGTACGGGCAAATTGTGTGGGAATCCAAAAAGACCAAGGCGTGGAGCGAAGGTTGGATACAAAAACTCAAAGATGATCAGCGGGCGATTAAAGCGGATTTAGCGGTAATTGTGTCGGCAGTGTTGCCAGAAGATGTGAAAGGGTTTCTTTTTCGTGATGGTGTGTGGATTTGCGATATAAAACTCGCGGTAGCTTTAGCGACTGCGTTACGAATAAATTTAGAATCTCTTACCCGCGAGAAGGCTATGTCAGTCGGTAAAAATGAAAAAATGGAAGTACTTTACAGTTATCTGACTGGTGTAGAATTTAAACAACGAGTAGAAGCAATCGTTGAAGCTTTTACCAGTATGGATGAAGGATTAAGAAAAGAGAGGATGGCGTATGAGAAAATTTGGTCCGAGCGGGAAAAACAGATCAAAAAAGTTATTACAAATACTGTCGGCATGTATGGTGATTTGAGCGGGTTAGTCACTTTGCCGCAGATAAAGACTTTAGAATTAGGAGATGGAGGTAATTAATAAGGATGAAAATATCGGAAATAAAAATTCATGGTATCAAATCATTTAACGAAAGCACAGTTGGAATGTCTGATTATACTGTCTTTGTTGGTGAAAATAATTCAGGTAAAAGTAATGTTTTATTTGCCTTACTCTGGTTTTTTGGTAAAGAAAAACTTGCTAATAAAGATGTAAATCAAAACATAGCGGATGACCCATATATTGAGGTTGAATTCACATTGCAACAGGACGAAGAATTTACTCATCCACAAGAATACTTGGTCGGTGGTAAATTTAGAGTCCGCGCAGTATTATCACGCAGTAAAATCTGCGAAAAAGCATCGGCTTGTGAGTATTATGGTTATACTGGAGATTCTGAAGTTGAAATAAAGGATACAAAATTACTCGGCTGGAAAACGGTTGCAAAACCAAGCTTGGGAGATGTTATTTATATGCATCAGTTAGGCCATTGAGCGAGGAATTAAAATTTACGGCGAATTCGTCTTTAAATCAGTTAGTAACTAAAAATATTATTGCTCGTATAAAACTTGAAGATGAAAAGAATAAGCATTACGGTCGAGTAACTGAAGCAATTAATGAATTATCAAATTATATTAGTAAAGGGGAAGGCAGTGCAATTCAAAAACTAAAGGATGATATTGCCAGCAAGATGTTAAATTACGGCAAAGTTCAGATTGGTTTCGATCTTGTTCCTCCAGATGCTGAAGAACTCATAAAATCATGTTTTAAACCCCATACAAGCGTTGAGGGGATAAGTGATAAATTGCCATTAACATCACAAGGCGATGGATTTCAACGTTCAATGATGTTTTCACTTATTGCTAATCTTGCCGAACTAAATAAAAGGGAACAAAAGACAGGAAAGAAAACAGCAAGAAATGACTGCACTTTCTACCTAATAGAAGAACCGGAATTGTTTTTGCACCCTAACCACCAAACTTACTTTAGAAATAAATTAGAGGAAATATCAGCATTGCCAGAATCGCAAGTTATTTTAACTTCCCACTCCCCCTATTTTCTTAATAATGTTGAAAACTATTCTCAGATTAAGAGGGTGTATATGCAAGGTGTTATTTCATCCGTGGCTCAAATAACCGAATTTGAAGTCAGTGATATATGTAGTAGAAATGGGCAATTGATGGCCGAGGCAAAAAATGAATGTAGAACACCAAAGAAAGATGAAATCGAAATAAGTAAAGAAGCACAAGAAATTGCTAAATTAGATCATCTAAGGTATCTACTGTGGATTGATCCAACGAGAGCGAATGCTTTTTTATCACAAAAAGTTATTTTGGTTGAAGGCCCTACAGAAAAAGCACTGTTTGCATTTCTTTTCAATAACCGAAATGGTGCTTTTTACGATGACAGTGAGACAGCAAAAGTTACCATTGTAGATACGGTTGGAAAATATCACTTTTATAAATTTGCCAATCTTCTAAATAAATTAGGTATCAAAATATGGTGTTTTTATGACGGCGATAATGATGAATGCAAAAAGTCCATCTCGCACAAACTGCTTAATGAAAATATTGAAAAACTAAAAACTGATGGGGTGATTCAGGGTTCTACAAGGTTAGATCCCAATCTTGAAGAATGCCTTGGAATCGTAAAAGGTAATTGTCCTGATATTGACCTCTATATTAATCTAGAAAAAAATGTAAATAATTGCACGAAGAGTGAGAGTTTTACTAAAATAGTCAATTTCGTGAAAAGTGTTATTGATGCATAGTGAATAGTATATGAAGCAAATGAAACAACAGAAAATATTAGATTGGCAAACAAAAAAACTTGGCGAGGTTTGTGAGATAGGAGCAGGTAATTCTGCCCCACAGAAAAAAGATCTGTTTGCTGGTGGCAAGTATCCATTTTTCAGGACATCTGATGTTGGCAGAATTCGTTTTGGTGTTATTGATGATTCTACAGATAAGCTAAACGAAACAGGAATAAAAAAATTACATCTTTATAAAAAGGGAACGCTTTTGTTCCCCAAAAGCGGCGCGTCAACATTTTTGAATCACAGAGTTCTTATGGCTACCGATGGCTATGTATCTAGTCATTTAGCAACTCTTAAAGCAAAAGATAACATTTTGGACGACCGGTTTTTGCTTTATTTTTCTTCAACTATTGACTCTCGCAACTTAATGCAGGATCAGAATTACCCATCATTACGGTTATCGGATATTAAAGAAATAGATATTCTTCAGCCCCCACTCTCCGAACAACAGCGCATTGTTGCCATTCTGGATGAGGCTTTTGCCGCCATCGGCACGGCAAAAGAAAACGCCGAAAGGAATCTGCAAAACGCCCGCGAGCTTTTTGAGTCGTATTTGCAGAGTGTCTTTGCCAATACAGGTGATGGGTGGGAAGAGAAGAGGCTGGGGGAGGTTATTCAAAAGACAGAAACAATTGACCCTACTAAAAATCCAAATAAAGAGTTCATCTATCTTGATGTATCAAGTGTTAATAAGGAAAATCTTACCATTGAAAATACAAGCTTGATTATTGGAAAAGATGCACCAAGCCGAGCAAGAAAACTCATCAGAACTGATGATGTAATTTTTGCCACTGTTAGACCGACATTAAGGCGAATAGCAATTATTCCAGAAGAGTTTAATAAACAGGTTTGTAGCACAGGCTATTTTGTTTTAAGAACAAAAGAGCCTCTTAATAATAAATTGGTGTTTTATTTTCTACAAACAGATGGCTTTAATGAAAAAATGGAGAAATTGCAAAAAGGAGCAAGTTACCCAGCAGTGACTGATGGTGAAGTTATGAGCCAAATAATTCCATATCCAAAATCTCTCACCGGACAAAAATCCATCGTCACCAAACTCGACGCGCTTTCCGCCGAAACCAAAAAACTCGAAGCCATCTACCTTCAAAAGCTGGCCGACCTGGACGAACTAAAAAAATCGGTTCTGGAAAAGGCGTTTAGTGGAGATCTTTAATACTGGATTCCCGCCTTTGCGGGAATGACAGATGAAGAAGTCTTTAACAGAGAATTATAGCTCAAAAACGTGAAATTCGCTGTTTATTTTTCAATCTTCACGATTATGTTGACAAAAGAGTGAAACATTTTATACTGTGGCTATGGCAAAAATCTTACATGTTTTTAATTCAATCAATCGCTTAAGAGAACGGTATTATGTTGCGTCTGTCGGTAAACAATCGCTTCTAAACTTATTGAGTGAAGCGGAGATTGCCGAGCAGGTGTATAACTCCAACGCCATTGAGAACAGCACCCTCACCCTTGAAGAAACAGAGAAAATCCTTTTACAGATACATTTAGATAGATACATCACGGAAAGGGAAATCTTTGAAGCAAAAAACCTCGCGCGGGTAGTTTCTTACATCAATACCAAGGCCAAAGAACAAGAGCTTACCCTTGAGGTTATGCTGTCGCTTCACAAGCTGCTTATAGCGAATATCCGGGATGATATTGCCGGCAGGTTCCGTAAGGAGGGGGAGTGGGTCAGGGTTGCAAGCCACATAGCGCCTGACCCAAAAGAAGTGGTAGGAAGATTGGAAAAGATGCTTGCCGGATACAACGCAGCCAGCCATGAAAATATTATAAAGCGTATTTCGCGGCTGCATCTTATCTTTGAACACACCCACCCATTTGTTGATGGTAATGGCCGTATCGGAAGGGTAATAAATAACTATTTGCTTATACGAGAAGGCTTTGTGCCGGTGAATATTAAATTCATTGATAGAAAGATGTATTACGAGGCGTTTAAGGAATTTGACGAAAAAGGCACTGCCAAAATCATGGAGGAAATAGTCGGCAAAGCGCTTACGAATAGTTATCACAAGAGACTTGCGTATCTGGAAGGCGCGCACATCATGACGCTTGCTGAATATGCGAAAAAGCATAAAGTATCGCACTCTAATTTGATAAATAAAGCAAATCGCCAAACCATAGAAGCTTTTCTTGAAAAAGGCGTTTGGAAAATTGGAGATTACAAACCATGAACGAAGCGGAACACATCTATTCAAAGATAAAAGCCATTATCAGACAGGGCGAAGGGGTGCGGAATGAGTTCAAGGAGTGTAATACCACCCTCAACAAAGATATTTACGAGACGGTGTGCGCCTTCCTGAACCGTTCCGGCGGCGAGCTTCTGCTTGGCGTTAGAGATGACGGCGTGATAACCGGTATAGTCCCTGAGTGCATCCACCAGATCAAAAATGATTTTTCGACAGTCGTCAATAATCCCCAGAAAATCAGCCCGTCGTTTTATCTCTCACTGGATGAGGCCGTAATCGACGGGAAAACCATTCTCTACATTTACATCCCCGAAAGTTCCCAGGTTCACCGATGTAACGGGAAAATATACGACCGGAATGAAGACGGCGATTTCAATATCACGGACAACCACAACCTTGTATCCGCACTTTACCTGCGAAAGCAGATCAGCTATTCAGAAAACACTATTTACCCGTATGCTGAACTTGCCGATCTGCGGCCTGATGTTGTAGCGAGAGTCCGAAAAATGGCTTCACTCCAGTCGGAGAACCACACATGGGGATCTATGAGTGACCTTGACCTTTTGAGAAGTGCTCAGTTGTATAAGAAGGATTTTCAAACCGGGAAAGACGGTTTTACGCTTGCAGCAATACTGCTCTTTGGAAAAGACGAGACCATTCTATCGGTAGTGCCGCATTTCAGAATCGATGCCATTCTGCGACGGGACAACATCGACCGTTATGATGACCGTGACGATATCCGCACGAATCTCATCGAAAGTTATGACCGCCTGCTACGCTTTGGAGAGAAACATCTGAACGATCCGTTTTATCTGGAAAATGACCAGAGGATAAGCCTGCGCGGCCATATTTTACGGGAAGTAATCAGCAATATTCTTATCCACCGCGAGTATGCCAATGCGTTTCCAGCCAAGTTCATCATTGATAGAGAAAAACTCTCCACGGAGAACAGCAATAAACCTCACGGGCATGGCATGATTGATCCGTCGCATTTTACGCCCTATCCAAAAAATCCTTCTATTGCGCGATTGTTCAGGGAAATTGGAAGGGCGGATGAGCTTGGGTCTGGTGTTCGGAATCTGTTTAAGTATTGTAAGGCCTATTGCGGCCACGATCCGCAACTCATAGAACAGGATATTTTCAAATTCATCCTGCCGCTTACCGTGGAAGCTACCGAGCAAGTTACCGAGCAAGTTACCGAGCAAGCTACCCAGCAAGCTACCCAGCAAGCCACCCAGCAAGCTACCCAGCAAGCTGAGCGGACAAAAAGAATACTTGAGTTCTGCCAAACTCCTAAGAATAGAGAAGAAATTCAGGAGTTTTTAGGTTTAAAAGACAGGGAACATTTCCGTTCAGAAATATTAAACCCGCTTCTTGAGCAGGGTTTGCTGTACCCGACTATACCCGATAAACTGACAAGCCCTAAACAGAAGTATTACTCTGCAAAGAAACGAGAGAACCCATGAACGAAGCAGAAACCAGAGCGGAACTGATTGACCCGAAGCTCAAAGAAAGCGGCTGGGGCGTGGTGGACGGGTCAAAAATATTGCGGGAATACAATATCACTGCCGGTAAGATCCAGACCGGAGGCGGGCGCGCCAAGCCGCTGATTGCCGATTATGTGCTGATGTATAAGGGGCGCAAACTGGCTGTGATCGAGGCCAAGAGCGATGAGCTTGAAGTGGGCGAAGGGGTGGCGCAGGCCAAGAACTACGCCGAAAAGCTAAAACTGGACACCACCTTTGCCTGTAACGGCAAAGAGATTTATCAAATCTGTATGAAAACCGGCGGGGAAGGTTTGATTGCCGGTTTTCCCGCACCGGATGAACTCTGGAATAAAACCTTCGCCGCGCAAAATCAGTGGCGGGACAAGTTTAATCAGGTGCCGTTTGAGGATGTGGGCGGCACGAAGATTGCGCGCTACTATCAGGAAATCGCCGTCAACTATACCATGGACGCTATTGCCGAATATAAACGGCGTATTTTGCTCACCATGGCGACAGGTACCGGGAAAACCTTTATCGCCTTTCAGATTGCGTGGATACTGTTTCAGACACGATGGAACTTAAAGCGCGACGGTTCACGCAGGCCGCGGATCTTGTTTTTGGCAGATAGAAATATTTTGGCGGATCAGGCGTTTAACGCATTTTCCGCATTCCCTGAAGATGCGCTGGTGCGGATTAACCCTAAAGAAATCGGCAAAAAAGGCGGTGTGCCCACCAACGGCAGCATTTTCTTTACCATCTTCCAGACCTTCATGAGCGGGGGTTCGACAGGCTCACCCACCACAAGCTCGCCCGTCTTGAGTGAAGTAAGTCACATCAAGAAAGCGAATGGGTATATGTATATTTTGGAGTGTGCAGATAACAGTTTTTACACCGGCAGTACCAATGATTTAAAACGACGATTGGAACAACATCAAAATGGCGAGGGAGCTGAACACACGAATAAATATTTGCCAGTTAAATTAGTTTATTATGAAACTTTTAATAGAATCGATGAGGCTTTTAATAGAGAAAAACAAGTGCAGGGTTGGAATAGAGCTAAAAAAATAGCCTTGATTAATGGACAAGCTAATTTGCTTAGGCAATTGTCCCTGAATAGAATTGATGTTGAACAGCAAGCCATGAGACGGTCGAACGGTGCCGAAGGAACCCGCCCTGATGGTTCGGCAGGCTCACCACATCGGCCTGTCGAAGGAGCCTGCCCTGAGCCTGTCGAAGGGTATTTTGGTGAATATCCCTCAGACTATTTTGATTTCATTATCATCGACGAGTGCCATCGCGGGGGTGCGAACGACGAAGGCAACTGGCGCGGCATCATGGAATACTTTTCTCCTGCGGTTCAGCTTGGCTTAACCGCAACGCCCAAACGCAAAGACAATGCGGATACCTACAAGTATTTCGGCGAGCCGGTGTATATCTATTCGCTCAAGGAAGGCATCAACGACGGCTTTCTGACGCCGTTCAAGGTAAAGCGAATCAAGACCACGCTGGACGATTATATCTATACCTCGGATGACCAGATTATTGAAGGTGAAATAGAAGAAGGCAAAATTTACACAGAACCAGACTTTAATAGGATCATCGAGATCAAAGAACGCGAAGCCAAGCGGGTGCAGATATTTCTCTCTGAAATCAATCAGAACGAAAAGGCCATTGTTTTCTGCGCCACCCAGGACCATGCGCTGGCAGTGCGCGATTTGGTCAATCAATTCAAAAAGAGCAAGGAGCCAAATTACTGCGCTCGTGTTACTGCCAACGACGGCGCATTGGGTGAACAGTATTTGCGTGAGTTTCAGGACAATGAAAAGACTATTCCGACGATTCTGACTACCTCGCAAAAGCTATCCACCGGGGTGGATGCCCGCAATATCCGTAATATTATCCTCATGCGTCCGGTCAATTCCATGATCGAGTTCAAGCAGATCGTGGGGCGCGGCACACGGCTATTTGACGGCAAAGAGTATTTCACCATCTATGATTTTGTGGATGCGTATCATCATTTTGCCGACACTGAATGGGATGGTGAGCCGATAGATGAAACTACGGAAAAACCGCCTAAATCTCCCACACCTCCGGGACCAGTGGTTAGCGAACCGCCGCATCCGCCGTATGAGCCAAAGAAAAAGATTAAGATCAAACTGCGCGATGGTAAAGAGCGCGAAATTCAACATATAATAGCCACTTCATTTTGGAACGCCGACGGAAGGTCGATCTCAGCGGAAGAGTTTTTACAGAATATGTTTGGAAAACTGCCGGATTTTTTCAAAAGCGAAGAGGAACTACGCAAAGTCTGGTCTAACCCTATCACACGCAAGACATTACTCGAAAAACTCGCTGATGCTGGATACGGCAAGGACGAACTGACTACTTTACAGAAATTGATCAACGCTGAAAAAAGTGACTTGTTCGATGTGCTCGAATATGTCTCTTTTGCAGTAAAACCAATCACCAGAGAAGCACGGGTAGCCAAGGCGCAGTCCAATATATTTGCCTTGTTGAACAATAAACAGAAAGAGTTTCTGGAATTTGTTCTGTCCAAATATATCGAAACAGGTGTTGAAGAGCTTGACCAGGAGAAACTGCCCGATCTTCTGACTTTAAAATATCACGCGCTCGATGATGCTAAAGAAATGCTGGGCAGTGTTGAAAATATCCGCACTATCTTTATTGATTTTCAGAAATACCTCTACGAGCGGAAGACGGCGTAATTGTTTGCTGCTGGAGAGCCCGGAATGCTGAATAGAAACAGGGCGGAGACATCTGGGATTCCGGGGACACCATACTTAATTATTGACTCAGTGTTAAAAACGGCTAAAATTCCTCTATGGTTAGGATCGCGCAGCATCTTCGTATTTAATTTAAGGGTAGGTAGTAATTTATGACAACTAATTTTCAAGGCAATTTCTCGGCTACGGCGATTGGCAGTTTTCCACATACAAATGCAGAAGTAGCTTGCGAGATCATGTTCAAGTCACTTCCCGAAATCCCCTGCTGGCCGCAGTTGCCCAAAATCAGCACGAAAGAAGAGATGTGTATTCAGTATACAGAAGGGCTCCCGTGCATCAAAATACATGAAGACGGCAAGACCGTAAGCATCGATGACACTCAAGATACCTCCGTAGAACTCGAAAGATTTTATGAGTTATTTTTAAAGAATGATCCCGATTTGTTCGCAATAAGTCCTGAATGCGCGGCAGGGTTTTATACCATGCTCAATAAATTGAAAAACCAGCCCTCAAAATCCAACCGCGCCGTAAAAGGGCATGTTATTGGTCCAATCACAATCACCCTCGCCGGCTCGCTAAAACTATCATCAGGAATTACTGCTTTGTATAGCGAAGAATTTTTTATAGTTTATCAGAAACACTTTCGCACTGCAATTGACAAAAATATTGTGCAAGTTTTGTTGAAAATTTCTTTTGATTCGTGTATATATATAAGCGCTAGATTGTCCTGCCATCAAGAGACCATTTACTTTGAAATATTTTACCTGTTTGAGTTCGTATGGAACTGATTGGGCAAAAAATCGACCTCGAGAGAGAAACCATTTCCCATATTCAAATCTACTTGATGAACCTTCTGAATACCGAAGACATTGTATATAATGTGGATGGTGAGGTGGTAAATGAGGTTAATTCTTCCCCATATTGTAAGACACTCCGTTTTGTCAGCGAGCGAAGGGATTTGTGTCAGTGTTATAGCAGGGAATTATCTAAAAGTACCATTCATTATAAAAAGCAATTTGAGGATGTATGTCCCGGCGGTCTTACAATTCTTTCAATACCGATATCCCTTGACGAACATACCGTAATTGGCGCACATTGCGTGGCGATTTCCAATACCCCCCGTTCAAAGTTCAGTATATACGATATTGCCGCACAGTTTCATATTGATGCTCATATCCTGTGGGATGCAGTAAAGAAAACGCCTCTTACGCCGAAACCGATCTTGAAGATTGCCAGAGAACAGGTGATTTCAGCAACAGAATTGATGTCAAGGGTGCTTACCCGTATCTACACCCTGAAGCAAAGCGAAGCAGCTATGGCAAAAAAATATCACTCTATTGAGGAAATTTTTAAAAGCCACAACATAAGTAAGTAGTCAATTTTGTTAAATTTATAGCTTGAAATTTCTATTATAAATGCTAAACTTTAACTAATTTGTTTTTAGGTGCATTACAGTACTACAAATTTTTAAATTTACGTTGATTACTGACCTGCCTTAATAAAATGGGAGGATGTGCATTATGAGGAGTATTGCATTACTGAACCAGAAAGGAGGAGTAGGTAAGACTACTACAACTGCAAACCTAGGGGCCTGTCTTGCAATGCTGAGGAAAAAGGTACTCGTCATTGATATGGATCCACAAGCCAATTTAAGTGTGCATCTTGGTGTGGATATCCACAGTCTAAAATATTCTGTGTACGATATTATTAGGGGTGCGTGCAAGCCAGATGAGGTGATTGTAAGTACCAAGACACATGGTCTTGACATTATTCCTGCAAATATTGACCTATCCGGGGCAGAAATTGAGCTGGTGGGTGTGGTGGGGCGGGAGACGATATTAAAAGAGTATTTGGGGGACGTACTTGACCGATATGATTATGTCCTGATTGATTGCCCTCCCTCCCTTGGTTTATTAACCCTGAACGTCTTGACATTGGTGCATGAAATATTTATCCCCTTACAAACTGAATTTTTTGCATTGCAAGGGGTAAGTAAATTATTAGATACGCATGAAGTTGTTCGGAAGAGATTAAATAAAAATTTAGAGATTACGGGGATTATTTTTTGTATGTATACCAGCCGTACCCGTCTTTGCAAGGAGGTTATCGAAAAGGTTAGGGAACATTTTGCAAAGGATCAGGTATTTGATACAGTTATCAGAAAGAATGTAAAACTTTCAGAATCACCGAGCCACGGTAAGCCGATTGTCTCTTATGCGCCTAGTTCGCATGGTTCTGAAGATTATATGTCACTTGCAAAGGAAGTCGTGCAACAGGAAAATAGCAGAAAGTATTAATTTAATTGTATGGGGATTTTCATTTTATTTAAGCGGGTTTCGTGTCCATAACCAATATGGTATGGTAAATAGTCTATGGATAACCTCCCCTTCATCCCCTCCTTGCGAAGGAGGGGAAAGAGGGGTGGTTATAAGTTCTTGAAAAATATAAGTTGTAAATCTGTTGGGAGAAAATATGGGTAAGGAAAGTGCGCTTGGACATGATCCCTTGCGTTGGATGAAAATAACAAAAGAAAATAAAAAATCATTATCGTCGGAAGATTCGAATACAGCAGGTCAGAATGCCGAAAAGGCTGAACAGCAGCCAAGTATCCAGACAACGCCTAAACAACAAATACCCCTTCCATCGGGTAATGGTGATGCCCGGTTTGTATCAAAGAAGGTGATGCCATCACCTGATAATGTACCGAATAACCCCGCAGCTCCCAAGTCCAAGGTTGTGATTGGGCGTTTTTATGAGAAACCATCTCTTGAAAAGGTAAAATCAGTCCAGCATAGCGAAAATGAGATTCAGGAGAGAATGCGTCCCATCGAACCGTCATTCCCTGCATCCAGGACTATACAGCCCATTAAAAGAATGGAGACGGAAATAAATCGTATCCCTGCATCGCCCGCCGCAAGCCATTTTTCTACGTATATTATTGTAGCCTATACAGCGCTTCTGCTTATTTTGGGGTGCTTTGTATACAGCGACCTTTCGAAACGGACGAGCAGGATCGAGGCTAAGATTATGGCAATTGAGAAAATCTTGCGAGAAAAGTAGCGGCTGATTTGAAATATATTCCTGCAACAGGTTCAACCGTGAAAATAATTTTGATATGAGTTGTTAGCGGTGGATTTTTCGAAGACATCTTAATATTTGATCGTGGCGTGTTCGCCGCGAAATATCTTTATTTCCCCATTTTCTAACTTCATCATCAAGCCTCCGTTATTGGATATATCGATGACCTTCCCTGTATATTCCTTTCCGCAGTCAGTAATGGTCAATTTCTCTCCGATAGTGACGCAAAATTCCCTCCACCTGTCAGTAATATATCTATAATGATCATTCTTTAATATTGAATACCACTTGTCCATATCCTGGAGCAGTGCCTTCGCAAGGAAAATGCGGTTTATAGGTTCTTTGTTTTCAATAGCGAGAGAAGTTGCCGGTAGACGGGCCTGTCCCGGAAAGTCTTCTTCGGTGAGATTGACATTTATTCCTATGCCAATTAAAAATATTGATTGTTTTTTTAATCCCTTTTCAAATTCTACTAATACGCCGCCTACTTTTTTCCCACCAATCAGTATATCATTCGGCCATTTAATTTCTGCGGGAAGTTGTAAGGTTTCGCGGATCGTTTCTGTAATTGATACAGCCATAGTGCCTGTTAACAAACACAGGTGATCGGGTTGCATGTTGTGTTTTACTAAGAGTGTAAAAAGTAATCCCTTGTATTTAGGACAAGACCATGAGTGATCAGAACGCCCCCTGCCTTTCGTTTGCTCTTCAGCAAAAATTACGGTGCCATTCTTAAAGCCGGTATGTGCAAGTTTCTTGGCAGTGTCCATTGTTGACGTTGTCCGTTCGAGGATAATCACGTTATTTCCAATGATCTTAGTTTTTAATTCCCGTGTGATTTCCTCTGCAATTAAACGGTTGTGTGAATTTAATATGTTTGTATCCTGTAAATAACGGTTAGTGTGATGTTTTACCGTGACAACGGATTCTAATGTACGGATGGGCAGTTCTCTCTGCGGACTGGTTGTCCCATTGAATTTATGCAAACTGTTAGGGAGGTTATTTTCTATTATTGCTTTTGCCATATTGTATACGTTTGAAAAGATAAATTTCTGCGATTGATAATCATTGTGTAAATATATGTCATAAGTAATTTAAAAGTCAACATGAAAAGGAGAAATCATTTTTCTTTATGCCATAGTATGTTTTTAATAAAAAAACGCTAGCCTTATGCCAGTATGGCAGGTGTTGTCTATGATAGAATTTTTGTGCTGTCACAATGGCATACTGATATAAATATTTTGAGGATAATTTTAATAGATATAACAAACTTAAGGTACTAAATTTCAATTGGTTAAGGTGTTTTGATATTCAATAATTTTCTACGGCATTATGTTTGCTAACTGTACTTAGTCGATGGATTTTCTGATATTTATATTTATTTTGTTATTCAGTTAAACATAGGATTTGAAAGGAGGTATTCAATGGCGAAGCAGCTACTCTTTAGTGAAGATGCAAGGGCCGCTATTGCCCGAGGCGTTACAAAACTTGCCAGGGCGGTTAAGGTTACTCTAGGCCCCAGAGGAAGGAATGCTGTATTGGATAAGGGGTATGGGAGTCCTACAGTGACAAAGGATGGCGTGTCAGTGGCTGAGGAAATTGAACTGAAAGACCCTTATGAAAATACGGGGGCCAAGTTGGTACGGGAGGCGGCATCCAAGACCAGCGATGTTGCTGGGGACGGTACGACCACCGCCACGGTTCTTACCGAAGCTATATTTTTGGAAGGATTAAAGTGTGTGACGTCGGGCGCTGATCCCATGGCGCTTAATAGAGGGATGCGCAAGGCCATGGATAAGGTTGTAGAGAAACTGAAAGAGACAAGCAAGAAAATCAAGAACCAGACAGAAATAGCAAACATTGGGTCTATTGCGGCGAACAATGACCCGGAAATTGGGAAAATGATTGCCGATGCGATGGATAAGGTTGGTAAGGACGGTGTTATTACCGTTGAAGAGGGAAAGGGTCTCGAAACGAGCGTAGAAGTAGTAGAGGGTATGCAATTTGACCGTGGTTATCTCTCTCCTCATTTTATCACGAATCCCGATTCAATGGAGGTTGAATTCAAAGACCCTTACATCTTTATTTATGAGGATAAGGTATCTTCCATCAAGGGATTTGTTCCGTTACTGGAAAAGATAGCAAAGACGGGTAAGCCCCTTTTGGTTATTGCAGAAGATGTAGAAGGTGAGGCGTTAGCCACGCTCGTTGTCAATAAACTACGGGGCACAATTAGCTGCGCGGCGATAAAGGCGCCGGGGTATGGTGATCGCAGAAAGGCGATGCTTGATGATATTGCTGTTCTCACGGATGGTAAGGCAATATTTAAAGACCTCGGAATTCAGTTAGAAAGCATTGATATCCGCGACCTTGGAAGGGCAAAGAAGATAACCATCGATGCAGACAATACAACGATCATTCAGGGTGCAGGCAGTTCGAATACCATCGCCGGACGTATCAAACAAATCCGCAATGAAATTGAAGCTACAACGTCAGATTATGACAGGGAAAAGTTACAGGAAAGACTTGCAAAACTTGCTGGAGGCGTTGCCCAGATATTCGTTGGAGCTGCTACAGAAAGTGAAATGAAGGAAAAGAAGGCCAGGGTTGAAGATGCGTTGCACGCCACAAGGGCGGCGGTTGAAGAAGGTATCTTGCCCGGTGGTGGTGTCGCACTGTTGAGGGCGGCCGAGGCTTTGAATGGACTCAAACTGACAGGTGATGAGGCTATGGGTGTCGATATTGTAAAGAATGCCCTATCCGCTCCCGCAAAACAGATATTTAAAAATGCAGGTCTGGAGGGGTCTGTAGTTGTTCGTAAGATATTAGAATCCAAGGATAAGTCATTTGGCTATGATGCAGAGAAGGAAACATACTGCAATCTGATGGATGCAGGCGTTATAGACCCTACAAAGGTAGCAAGGTGTGCGTTACAAAATGCCGTGAGTATTGCTGGAATCCTCTTGACCACAGAATGTATCATTACCGATATCCCTAAAAAGGGGGATGAGAAGATGCCTGGAGGTATGGGTGGTGGAATGGGTGGCATGGGCGGAATGGGTGGAATGGGAATGTAATTCAATAATATAAATTTTAACATTAATAATTTTATTGTTTATTTTTCATGAGGAGGTAATACGAAAATGATCAGACCGTTAGATGACAGGGTAGTAATCGAACCTATGGAAGCTGAAGAAAAGACGCAGGGTGGAATTGTGCTGCCTGATACTGCAAAGGAAAAGCCCATGAAGGGGAAGATTATCGCTGTCGGCGATGGAAAAATGCTGGAGAGCGGGAAAAGGGCCGAACTTTTGGTAAAAAAGGGAGACAAAGTCCTTTATGGAAAGTACGCCGGGACCGAGATTACTGTTGACGGTAAAGAATATCTGGTTATGAGAGAAAGCGATATTTTAGCCAAGATTGAGTAATATCAGTCAGACTCTTAAAGTTTTTTG